>ENA-UAOW01000819-UAOW01000819.1-human-gut-metagenome-genome-assembly--contig:-NODE-819-length-12710-cov-6.631134_pt1 | contig 12710 bp, 10 predicted proteins | sample MGYA00243470_ERZ654559 | MGnify/ENA primary metagenome ERZ654559 (study PRJEB26926, sample SAMN06164851) | human gut metagenome | biome: ENVO:00009003; feature: ENVO:2100002; material: ENVO:00002003...
CTTATGCGATCGTCGGCAGCGTCAGATGTGTATAAGAGACAGGAATAAACATTGCACTGGCGAAAAGAGAATGCAGTGAAGCGCACTTCACCCATAACGGCAAACGGTATTTCGCCATCGCCTTTCCTAATGTATCGGGTGGGTATGAAATCCGCAACAGATATTTCAAAGGCTGTATTGCCCCAAAGGAAATATCCCACATCAGACAATCGGGGACAGCAAGGGAAACGTGTTATGTGTTCGAAGGTTTTATGGACTATCTTTCATTCCTTACTTTGAGATTGGAGAATTGCCCGAAATATCCCGAACTGGACAGGCAAGATTATATGGTGCTGAACTCCGTAGCCAATGTTTCCAAAGCCCTCTATCCTTTGGGGAACTACGAGCGAATCCATTGTTTCTTTGACAATGACCGTACAGGGATGGAAGCACTCCAACAAATCCGTATGGAATACGGCAGGGACTTATATATCCGTGATGCTTCGCAGACCTACAGCGGATGCAAGGATTTGAACGAATACTTACAGAAACAGACTGAAAGAAACAGGCAAGTCCGGTCTGCAAAGGAAACGCACAGCCGACCACCGAAAAAGAAAAACGGCTTTCGGTTATAGCCCACTATAACTACACGCTTCGCTTTCGTAGTTGTGGGCTCTCCCGAGGGGATTAGGGCTTTGCCCTAATGATCCACTCAGGGCGTTTCTCCCCTGAGAACCCAGACCAAAGAGTGACCCTCTCTTTGGAAACTCCGCTTATGGGTTGCACCCCTAAGAACCCCTCTGCGAAAGCGAACAAAACAATCTATCGTAAACAATAAATCTGAATAGTAGTATGGCAATAAAATCAAGCATACATATCAAACCTTGCAACACCAAATCAAGCGAGGCTCACAACAGGAGGACTGCCGAGTATATGCGTAATATCGGAGAGTCCAGAATCTACATTGTGTCCGAACTCTCTGCCGACAACGAGCAGTGGGTAAACCCGGACTTCGGCAATTCGAATTTGCAGACGCACTACGACAACATCAAACGGATGGTAAAGGAGAAGACAGGTCGTGCCATGCAGGAGAAAGAGCGTGAGCGCAAAGGGAAGAACGGAAAAATCATAAAAGTGGCAGGATGCTCGCCTATCCGTGAGGGTGTGTTGCTCATCAAACCGGACACCACACTGGCAGACGTAAAGAAATTTGGCGAAGAATGCCAAAGACGCTGGGGCATCACTCCGCTTCAAATCTTCCTGCACAAAGATGAAGGTCATTGGCTGAACGGACAGCCTAATGCAGAGGACAAGGAAAGTTTCCAAGTAGGTAAAAAATGGTTCAAGCCAAATTATCATGCTCATATCGTTTTCGACTGGATGAACCACAACACAGGCAAGAGCCGAAAGCTCAATGACAATGATATGATGGAAATGCAGACCTTGGCATCCGACATCCTATTTATGGAACGTGGAAAATCCAAAACCATTACAGGCAAGGAGCATTTGGAGCGAAGCGATTTCATCATCGAGAAACAGAAAGCCGAACTGCAACGTATAGATGAAACCAAGCGACACAAGGAACAACAGATAAATCTTGCTGAACAGGAGCTGAAACAGGTGAAATCAGAAATACGCACTGACAGGCTAAAGAAAACAGCCACCAATGCAGCCACCGCCATAGCAAGCGGTGTCGGTTCTCTTTTCGGAAGTGGAAAATTGAAAGAGCTGGAACAAGCCAACGAGAAATTGCGTCAGGAAGTGGTCAAGCGCAATAAGGGTATTGACGAACTAAAAGCCAAGATGCAACAAATGCAGGAACAGCACGGCAAACAGATACGCAATCTTCAAGGAATACACAACCAAGAACTTGAAACCAAAGACAGAGAAATATCACGACTGAATACCATCCTTGAAAAAGCGTTCAATTGGTTTCCATTGCTCAAGGAAATGTTGAGAATGGAAAAACTATGTTATGCCATCGGATTTACCAAAGATATGGTAAATAGCCTTTTGACAAAAAAGGAAGCTATCAGATGTAATGGAAAAATCTATTCCGAAGAACATAGACGAAGATTTGAAATCAAAAACGACATCTTCAAAGTAGAAAAAAATCCGACCGATAATCGTAAATTAATACTAACTATAAACAAACAGCCGATAGGAGAATGGTTCAAGGAGCAATGGGAGAAATTAAGGCATGGTTTGCGACAATCAGCAGAAGAACCAAGAAAAAGTAGAGGATTCAGAATGTAATCTTGATAGTATTTGATTGTATCTCAATAAAATTCCATATCTTTGTAAGTGGATTAGGGCAACCATTTCCAAGACATAGAAGAAAAAGAAGAAGCGTTATGCTTATCTTGTACTTGAAAACGTAGGAAATTTTCAAATTGGATACAAGGATAGCATAGTGGTTCTCACGCTATAGCGTGGGCTGCTATTGTTACATCTGTATCCAAGGTTTCCTACGACCTTCAAGTAGAGTGTGGCATACAGTTCCACGCTTCGTGTTAAAAGGTATATAGTATGATTTTTAAATGGCTTAAAAAACTGTTTGGATTATATGATAGTTCACCAACTGAAATCCTTTCAAATGGTGAACTCAAGCCATCTGCACCTAAATCGCTTTGTGATGAATTTGACAAAAGAAAAGAACGTGTAAAGCAAAATAGGGACAAACTTAAACAATCATCAACTGATTGGTATGTTTTAAATATTCCTCCCCAAAAAGATGAATTACAAACTCGTGTCTTTTCACCGCATAAATTTGAGAATATACCTTCTCTCCAAGCTTTAAAAGATGAAAGATTAAGAAAAGAGGCATATGAATTAAAAGTACGAGAGGAAAAGGCAAAATTATTATTGGATAAACTTGAAATCCTTATTGCGCAGCGAAAGTGTCAAGAGGCAAAGCAAATAATGGATGAAATTACGCATGAAATAGTGCGTACAAAAGATTCGATTATAATAAAACAATATGCGAATATACAAAAATCATTATCTGAATTAGAAAAAGAATTAGAACATGAAAGATTTGTTAAGTTAGCCGAAGAGCAAAAACGCAAAGAGGAAGAAGAACGTAAGAAAAGAGAAAGAGAAGAAAAGGAAAAGGTAGAGAATGAAAAAAGAATAGCAGAAGAACGAATACGGCGACAGCAGGAAGCAAATAGACTTGCGGAAGAAGCCCAAAAAAAAGAACAAGCCGAACAAGCGGAAAGGCAAAGATTGGAATCGTTGTCTGCTGAACGCAAAGAAAATTGGCTTGCATTCAAGCAAGTATTGGAAAACAATGGTATCCGCTATTTGTATCATTTTACAGATAGAAGGAATATTCCATCCATTAAACGGCATGGAGGGTTGTTGTCTTGGAGTTATTGTGAAAAGCATAAAATCGACATACCGAATCCCGGAGGCGGAAATTTAAGCCGTAATTTGGATGAGATGCGGAATTTACAAGACTATGTTCGTTTGAGCTTCACAACAGAACATCCTATGATGTATGTTGCCATGAAAGATGGGAGAATTAGTAATCCTGTCATTCTAAGAATAGATCCAAGTGTGGTATATTTGCAGCATACAATGTATGCAGACATGAATGCTACAACTACGAAACGAACACCTAATATAGGCAAATCCTTGGAAGATTTTAAGAAAATACATTTTTCCACCGTTAAGGCACATAAACATTTTGATTTAGACGAAAATGAACGACCGTATTTCCAAGCGGAAGTAATGGTCATGACATTCATTCCCAAGAAATATATTATAAACCTTGATACTTTTTGATTATGATATACATAGAAAGTAGGAAACGAAAATTGGAGAAGATAAAAGAAGAATATCCAGACGCTGTAATCTTGGATATCACTTCTAACTCAGAGACTCGGTATGCAAAGATTCTGAGTCCATTTTATCCTCATGGGAACATTCCTATTCCTTTTACTGACGGATTAAAGGCAACTTGTGTTGAAGCTGTGTGGCAAGGGTTAAAGGTCTTTGAAGGTGTAGGCGTTGATTTTGCAACATTTAAGAATGACACCATGCGTGATTTGAAAAGAACGGTACGGAAATATGGTGTACCCAAAGGGCACAGTAAGGGTGCATACAGCAAAGAGCTGTTGGGGTATTTTGAAGCAAGAATGCTCATTTATCTTCCTACCTATAAATGGGTGTTAGATAATGTGCCAGAAGTCCACCATGTTGTAGAGAGAATAAAGGAACAAAGCAAAATTCAAGATATAGTCTTACTTGACTATAATACAAATATAGATTTTCGTGATATTTCAAAACCTATGTCTCATGCTGGCTTGGTAAAATTATATATAGAGGGTAAATATCCTGATAATATGGATAATTATAAGCCTATGAACAAGGAGGAAATAGAAGAGAAAAAAATCAGAGAAAAAGAATTTAAGAAAGAGTTAAAGAAAAAAGCGAAAGAAAAGAGAAAGGAACAAACCAACAATTTGTTCGACGAAATCAAATAATCAAAAAATATAATGACAATGAATAATTTACATGAATATATCGGCTTGATTATTGCTATAATAGTTGTCTTGATTGTTATTGCAGCCCAAATCTATAGCTTTCTTAAAACAAAGAAAAAAATTTCAGAATTGGAAGGTCTATTTGAAGATGTTGATAATTTGTCTCTCAAAGAAACATCGATAACATCTGGTATCTTGCAAAATAAGTCCTCATTACAGAAGTTCTTGCAGAACATACCTTCCCGTTATAGCGATGAAGATGATAGCGGTGATGAATATACAGATTTGTCGTTGATAGTTCCTCAAAACAAAAATATCTATGGGAAATTAGGATTGATTATTTATCGCACTAATGAATATTTGTGCAAAAACACTGGAACAAGCGCAGATTTGGGAATACTTGAAGATATTTGTGATAGTCAAAAAGGAGCATTAGAAGATGAAATACATAATAGCCTTAACGTTCCTCTTTATTTAGGTTTAGCAGGAACATTCGTTGGTATAATTACGGGGCTGATAGGGGTTGATTTCAATCAGATTTTTGGCGAAACTGATAATTTAAGTGGATTGCAGCATCTTTTGTATGGTATTATAGCAGCCATGTGCGCAAGTTTACTGGGATTGGGCTTTACTGTATATAATAGCGCTATATCATATAAATCTGCTGTAGCCAAATCCAATGAGGGCAAAGAAGAATACATGAACTTTTTAAGAAGAGAGTTGATGCCGTTATTATCAAATAGTATGGCTTCAAGTCTAAATTCATTAAAAGGTGTGCTTGGACATTTTGTGGACAAGTTCGGACGTAATCTTGATGCGTATGCTAATTCGGCAGAATTATTGAATGACAATCTTGAAAAACAGCATCTTGTCTTAGCCGAAATAAATAAACTGAGCCTTACGCAAACGGCTAATAAAATAGCTGCAACATTTATGCAGTTAAAAGATTCTGCCGATTCTTTAAATGTTTTCAAATCTTATCAAGAACAACTTAATTCTACCATAGCAAATGTATCAGGTATTGTTAATCAAACTCAAACAATCATTGATAAGTTCAAGGACTTTTCTACAGGATTGTCTGTGGTGGTCAGTAATCAAAACAAGACAACAGAACTTCAACGCGAATTTCAAGAAGCCATAACGACTCATTTTCCAACAGGAGCAGAAGCAAGGGATATTTGGAGAAAGGAATTTGACTTGTTTATATCTGAAGGGAAGCAAGTATCTGAAAGCTTATCTACCCAACTTACGGCTTCAACAGAACATATACAAAATTTTGTGGCTAATAATAAAGAGTTCTTTGATACATTTGATAAATTGAAAGAAGTGCTTGATACAATGGTACAATATACGCAAGTTCAAGCGGAATGTTATAAGGATATGAAAGGCGAAATCTTAAACCTTAGAACAGATTATCATAACGCTCAACTTGATAGCATAGAATTGAACAAATCTATTCTTAAGGCAATAGAAACAATGACAAAATCTATTAAGGACTTAAAAGAAGAAAAGTAATTATGCCAAGAAACAGAAGTAACACTTTCTGGTTAAGTTATTCTGACCTCATGACAAGCTTATTTTTTATTATGCTTGTTTTATTTATAGTGTGCGTTGTTAAAATGAAAGGCATTAATGACCAATTAGATAAAGAGGTAAATGCTAAAGAAGAACAGCTCAGAAAAATCGAAGAACTAAATAACTCTATTAAAGAGATAGATAATAAGTATTTCGCATACGATGAGCAATTTAAGAGGCATACATTAAAAGACATTGAAGTATCTTTTAATACCTATAGTTCTAATATTTATGATATAGAGCAAGAGCAACTTGATAAATTACTAAAAGCAGGTCTGGCAATCGCCCATTTTATGAATAGTGCCAAAAGCAAAATTCCAGAAGCTCAATATATGCTTATCATAGAAGGACAATCATCAAAAGATTCTTATACAAGAAATTATGAGCTTAGCTATGAAAGAGCATTAGCTTTAATTAAATTCTGGTCAAGTAATGGTATTGAGTTCGATTCACTTGGCAATTGTGAGGTTCTAATTTCAGGAAGTGGACAATCAAGTAAATTTAGAGTTCAACCTGATATTAGAGGGAATAAAGATAACCAACGATTCGTTATGCACATAATCCCTAAACCCGGCATCATAGAATAAATCAAAAAAGGTAGTCAAATGATAGTATACTAAACTCCATTTGATTACCTTTATATAACTGCAATAAAGCTAATCTTAAATAATGCAAAAACACCCAATTTTACATTCTTGGGTGTAAAATTGGGTGTTTATTTCACAATTTGCTGATTTTCAGCATTTATTGCGGAGAGACAGGTACTGCACCAGGAGCGGTCTTGGACCTATAAATGCCATATCGCCCTTCAGAATATTGATCAGCTGCGGCAACTCATCTATCGAAGTCGAACGGATGAACTTACCCACCTTGGTTAAGCGCTCTGCGTCCGGCAACAGATTGCCTTCTGCATCGCGTTCGTCTGTCATGGTCTTAAATTTCAAAGCCTTGAATATCCGCTCGTTCTTTCCCGGGCGAGGTTGAACGAAGAAAACTCCGGCTCCTTTGTTTGCGAAGCACAGCAGAATCACGGCTGCGACGAACACCGGCGACAGCAAAACCAATGCAACCAGCGCCCCAAGGAATCCGATCGGTCGCTTGACACCACAGACGTATAATTTTTGGGATGTCGTCATATCCGGTTTATTTGCTCAAGATTTTCGCAATAACCTTGTCTACTGCCTCTGCAATTCTCACTCGGTTTTCCTTGTGTTGCATCCCGTCCCACCGGCTGATCTCGTCCAGACGAGTGCGGACTTTCCCGACTTCTTCAGCAAGGTCAATCGGACGAGTGTTCTTGTCGACTCCCGAGATCCCTTTGAACGTGCGGCTGAGGATTACGCTGGTGGATTCCAGGCGAACATGCTCACCGAGAATATCGTCGGATGGCAGATCGCCTTCTCCGATACGGGCAATACCGCCAAACCCGAAAGGCATACCGGCTTTGTTGCATTTGCCGGCGATATATTCCACCAACCCGTCGCTCAGAAGCTCAAACATAAAAGAAAGACCCATACTAATATGGAGATCGTTTAGCCCGATAAATATCTCATCGACGCCTTTAACGGATATGATTTTGTCCAATCGCGCCATGGCGGCTGCGGTTTCTATCATAATACAAACCTTAACTCTACCAGCTACCATACTGGCGTATTGCTCTGCATCATGCTGATCTATAGTCATGGGCAGCATGAGAATATCTGCGCCATAAGCAATAGCTTTATCAATCTCCTCTTTTGAATAAGCATGTATCGGGTTTGTTCGAACTAACAATTCAGAATTTTTTATGACCTTGCGAAGTGCCGGAAGATCATCTATCTTATTATTGGATTTTACGGTGTTACGCCCATGCTGTCGTTCTGCTTTACCAATATATTCCAGATCATAAAAGATTCGGTCTATACCAGCATTTTCAGCCATTTGTGCTGACTCCGGATCATCGCACAGAATCATTAGTTTTAAATGCTTCATACTATTATTGATTTCTTTATATTTGTATAGCTTTTCAGGGATCTGGTAGAATGCCTTTTCTGAAATTCTCGGATGGGGCCGCAACCTATCGAGGGCGTGACTTTGACCTGATGACGATAAAGGAGGTTTCCAGAACGTTGTCCAGCGTTACGGGGACCTCCAACGCTTCGAGCCGTTTGATGCGCTTGTCGTATTTCTCGATTTGCTCGTAAATCCGTAGCTGAACGGCGGGATTCTGCGTTTTAAGCGTTTGGGTGTCGAAATCCCAATCGTCGGCGGGGATATTGATTCCCGTGCTTACATAGCGGCTGCGGCGATTGACGGTAAAACGCAGGTAGATGTTCGTGGTGCGATTTTGATTGATGCGGTCTTTTCTGCAAATGGCATTGATGCTGACACTCATAATGTTGCGACATTATGCAGACAAGCGCGAGCGGTGTTTTACCGCCGTAAAACATGGTTAAACAAAAGGCAAAACATTCTTCGGAAAACGGCGCGAAAAAGGCATTCTGGAGAGTTTTATTTCGCACCCGCAAAAAGAAAAACGAGCGATAATTCATTGATTATCACTCGTTTCCTTTGAGCGGAAAACGGGACTCGGACCCGCGACCTCAACCTTGGCAAGGTTGCGCTCTACCAACTGAGCTATTTCCGCAAAATCTATCTTCCCCGCCCCGGGAAAACATCGTTTCCTGCGTTTCGAGACTGCAAATATAAAATGAAAAATTTATTCTGCAAAATTTTTCGGCTACTTTTGTCAAAAACAAAATGTCCCCGGCCGCAAAGCCGGGGACATCCGTATCGGAAACCGCCTTTAGCGGACCATAAACCCTTCGTCGGCACGTGCCGGAATGGGCATCGAAGCGTATACGCCGGTTTCGAGTTTCTCGCGAACGGCCTTGAAAGCCTCAATCGTAACCTTCACATCCTCCAGCGTATGCACCGCCGTCGGGATGATGCGCAGGATGATCTCACCCTTCGGAATCACGGGATAAACCACCATCGAGCAGAAAATACCGTGGTTCTCGCGCAGGTCCACGACCAGATTCGTGGCCTCGGGAATGCCGCCCTTCAGGAAGACGGGCGTCACCGGCGAGTTGGTCACACCGATCTCGAACCCGTTCTCTTTCAGGCTGCTTTGGAGCGCACGGACGTTCTCCCAGAGTTTCTCCTGGAATTCGGGGTGGTTGCGGATCAGCTCCAGACGCTTCAGCGCGCCGATCACCATCGGCATCGGGAGCGACTTGGCGTAAAGCTGCGAACGCATGTTGTAGCGCAGCAGGTTAATCAGCCAGCGGGGACCGCTCACGAAAGCGCCGATCCCGGCCATCGACTTGGCGAAGGTGTTGAAGAGCACGTCCACGCCGTCGACAACGCCGAAATGCGCCGCCGTGCCGCGACCGCCCGGACCCATCGTACCGAAGCCGTGGGCGTCGTCCACCAGCAGACGGAACTGGAAATCCTTCTTCAGCGCCACGATCTCGTCGAGCTTGCCCAGGTCGCCCTTCATGCCGAACACGCCCTCGGTGATCACCAGCACGCCGCCGTTCTGCTCCTCGGCCAGATCCGTGGCATGCTGCAACTGCAGACGCAGCGACTCCATGTCGTTATGTCCGAAAACGAAGCGTTTGCCCTTGTGCAGGCGCAGTCCGTCGATGATGCAGGCGTGCGCCTCGGCATCGTAGACGACCACGTCGCGGGGGGTCAGCAGGCAGTCGATGATCGAGATCATGCCCTGGTAACCGAAATTGAGCAGGAAGGCATCCTCCTTGCCGACAAACGCGGCCAGCTCACGCTCCAGACGCTCGTGGTAAACGGTCTGTCCGCTCATCATGCGGGCGCCCATCGGGGCCGCCATGCCGAACTGCGCGGCGCCTTCGGCGTCGGCCTTGCGCACTTCGGGGTGGTTGGCCAGTCCGAGGTAATTGTTCAGGCTCCAGTTGAGCATCTTCTTGCCCCGGAAAACCATGTGGGGACCGATGTCGCCTTCGAGTTTGGGAAAGGCATAATAACCGTGGGCGTACGACATGTACTGACCGATCGGTCCGCCCGCATTTTTCTCGAGGCGTGCAAAAATATCAACCATATTTGTCTTGTAATTATGAGTTTATGTCTCTTTTTTCCGTTTTGGACGCACAAAAGTATACATAAAACGGAATCGGCATTCAAAAGTAGCCGTTTTTTATTCCACAAGGATACGCATTTATACTTATTTCAGTCCTAAATAAGGAAAAGGGCCGCCGACGGCGGCCCGGGAACGGAGTTTTTCAACGCCGCCGGTCGATCGCATCGACGATCACCGCCACGGCGCCGTCGCCCGTCACGTTGGTCGCCGTTCCGAAGCTGTCCATGGCGATGTAGGTGGCGATCATCAGCCCCGCGAGGGTCTCGTCGAAACCGAGCATCGACTCCAACAGCCCCAGCGCCGCCATGATCGCCCCTCCCGGCACGCCCGGAGCCGCCACCATCGTCACGGCCAGCAGCAGGATGAACCCCGCGAAGGTCGACGCCGGAATATCCAGCCCGGCGATCATCGACACGGCCAGCGCACAGGCCGTGATCTTCATCATCGAACCCGAGAGGTGGATCGTGGCGCACAGCGGCACGACGAACGACGCCAGTTCGGGCCGCACGCCGAGCTTCACGGTCTGGGCCAGCGTCACGGGGATCGTCGCGGCGGACGACTGCGTTCCGAGGGCCGTCATGTAGGCGGTGAGCATCGTGCGGAGCATCTTCAGCGGATTTTTACGCGCCGCAAGCCCCGCGACGGAGAACTGCACGAGAAGCAGCACGACCGTCATGCAGAAGATCACCGCGATCAGTTTCACGAAGACGTCCAGCACCCCGGCCACCTGCCCCGACTGGGTCATCGACAGAAAGATGCCGAAAATGTAGAAGGGCAGCAGCGGAATGATGACGCGCAGAATCACCAGCTCGATGATCCGCTTGAAATCGTCCATCGCCGCCTTGAGCGTCACCGAACGGATATAGGCCATGCCCAGCCCCAGCACGAAGGCGAGGACCAGCGCCGACATCACACCCATCACGGGAGGCATTTCGACCGTGAAATAGGGCGCAAGGGCCGCCCCTTCCTCGGGCAATACGGCGGCGGAGCCTTCGAGCAGCGCCGGAAAGAGAAGCCGCCCCGTCAGATAGGTCCCGAACCCCGAAAAGAGCGTGAAGGCATAGGCCAGCGCGGCGGTCAGGGCCAGCAGACGCCCGGCGTTCCGGCCCAGATCGGCGATGCCCGGAGCCACCAGCCCGAGAATCAGCAGCGGAATGGCGAATCCCAGAAACTGCCCGAAAATCGCATTGAAGGTCAGCGCGATGCGCGTCGCCCAGCCGGGGAGGAAGAATCCGCAGGCGACGCCCAGCGCAATGGCCAGCACGACGCGCGGCAAAAGTCCGAATTTGAATTTCATAAAACGGTATTTTGGTAAAATTAGGAATTAATTTTGAATTCCTAATTCTTAATTCTTAATTTCGCACCATGACAGCGCTATTTCACGACATTATCTTCGGCCCGGTGCATTCGCGGCGACTGGGCCTTTCGCTGGGAGTCAACCTGCTCCCGCTCTCCTCGAAACTCTGCTCGTTCGACTGCATCTACTGCGAGTGCGGCTGGAATGCCGAGCACCCGGGCGGACGACGCTTCAACAGCCGCGAGGACGTGCGCACGCAGCTCGAAGCCACCCTGCGGCGCATGGTGGCCGACTCCACGCCGCCCGACGTGATCACCTTCGCCGGCAACGGCGAACCGACCATGCACCCCGATTTCGAAGCCGTCATCGGCGACACGATCGCCCTGCGCGACGCGCTGTGCCCCGCGGCGAAGGTCTCGGTGCTCTCCAACGCCACGCAGATCCACCGCGACAGCGTCCGCCGCGCCCTGCTGCGCGTGGACAACAACATCCTCAAACTCGATTCGGCGTTCGACGCGACGGTGCGGCGGATGAACAACCCGCAAAGCGCGTCCTACACGGTGCGGGGCATCGTCGAAGCGATGAAACGCTTCGACGGGCGCATGATTCTGCAAACGATGTTCCTGCGCGGGGAGTGCGGCGGACAGCCCGTCGACAACACCACCGAAGAGGAAGTCTCGGCCTGGCTCCGGCTCGTCGCCGAAATCCGCCCGCGGCAGGTGATGGTCTACTCGCTCGACCGCGACACCCCCTGCCCGACGCTCGAAAAAGTCACCAAAGAGGAGTTGCAGGCCATCGCCGCGCGCGTCGAAGCGCTCGGCATCCCCTGCTCCGTAGCTTAACGCCCGAACGCCATGCAGCTGCTTCTCTCCTGCGCCAAGACGATGACGGAGCGCAGTTCCGTCCCGACGCCCCGCACGACCCGGCCCGCCTACCGCAGCGAGGCCTCCGAACTGGCCGCCGGGCTGGCGACGCTCCCGACCGACGAACTGGCCCGGCTCCTGCGCGTCAACCGCCGTATCGCCGCCGAAAACCGCCTGCGCTACGGCCGCTTCCACGGCGACGACGATGCGGCGATCCCGGCCCTTACGGCCTACACGGGAATCGTCTTCAAACGCATCGACCCGGCGAGTTTCACCGACGCCGATTTCGAATACGCCCAACGGCACCTCAACATCACCTCGTTCCTCTACGGACTGCTCCGCCCGCTGGACGCCATCCGCACCTACCGGCTCGAAGGCGACGCCGTGCTGCCCGGCCACGACGAACAGAC
>ENA-UAOW01000826-UAOW01000826.1-human-gut-metagenome-genome-assembly--contig:-NODE-826-length-12610-cov-8.996655_pt1 | contig 12610 bp, 8 predicted proteins | sample MGYA00243470_ERZ654559 | MGnify/ENA primary metagenome ERZ654559 (study PRJEB26926, sample SAMN06164851) | human gut metagenome | biome: ENVO:00009003; feature: ENVO:2100002; material: ENVO:00002003...
CACCAGAGGCTCTGCCTCTGGACTCCGCGAAGGGTCTTCGACCCTCTCGACACCCTTTTCGCGATTGAGTTGGTGACTTCTTCTTACTTCTTCCGCGTGTTTATCCACAGGATACCCACACAATTCACGCGATTTCAGGGAAATAAAACCACATTTACATCATGGTCGTTGGGTTGTACTCAAAGTACACCTCCGCGCCCTCCTGCTTCTCCCGCGCCAGTTCGCTCAATGCCGCGGCAAACTGCTCCGTCTCCGGATGCACCAGCAGCTTCATCAGCACATGCCAGCGCGTTTTTCCGCGCAAAACCGTGATGCTCGGCTGGTCAAGCCGCACCATCAGCGCCCGCTTCTTCCACAGTGGATGCGCGTTAAGCAGCTCCTCGCACCGCGCATGAAGCGCCGTCGCGACCTCTCGCGCTTTCTGCGGCGAATTGCTCTCCACCAGCAGGCGCGCCAGAATCGTGAACGGCGGATACAGCCCCGTCCGCCGGCGATCGAACTCCAGCTCAAAGAACGCGCGGTAGTCCTGCGCGGCAGCGGTCTGAATCACCTCATCCTCCGGCTTGTACGTCTGGATGATGACCTGCCCCGGCAGTGTGCCGCGTCCGGCGCGCCCGGCGACCTGCGTCAGCAGCTGGAATGTCCGCTCCCGCGCGCGGTAGTCGGGCAAATTCAGCGTCATATCCGCCGCAATCACGCCCACCAGCGTCACCTTCGGGAAATCCAGCCCCTTGGCAATCATTTGCGTGCCGACAAGCAGCTTTGCGCGCCCGGAGCGGAACTCATCGAGCAGCTTTGCGTGACCATCCTTGCCGGAGGTCGTGTCAATATCCATGCGGATGACGTTTTCCTGTGGGAAGAGTTTTTTCAATTCTTCCTCGATTTTCTGCGTCCCCGCACCGAAATAACGGATGTACTTGCTGCCGCATTTCGGGCAGGTGTTCGGCGGCAGCGCGGCGAATCCGCAGTAGTGGCAGTGGAGTTTCGCCCCGGTCTGCCCGCTGCCCACGACGTGGTAGGTCATGGCGACATCGCAGTTCGGGCATTTGACGACATATCCGCAGCTTCGGCAGCTGACGAAGCTGTTGTACCCGCGCCGATTCATCAGCAGCATGGCCTGTTCGCCGCGCGCGACGCAGTTCTTGAGTGCCGCGACCAATTGCCCGGAAAATACGCTTCGGTTGCCGTTCTCCATCTCCTTGCGCATGTCCACCAGCGTGACCTGCGGCATCGGGCGGTTGCCGACGCGGGAGGGCATTTCAAGCAGCACATAATCCCCGCGCCGTGCCCTGGCGAAGGACAGAATGCTGGGCGTAGCAGAGGCAAGCAGAAGCGTCGCGTGCTCATTTTCGCATCGGCGGATGGCAACTTCGCGCGCGTCATATCGCGGATGACGATCGGAGATGTACGTCGATTCGTGCTCCTCATCCACGACAATCAGCCCCAAGTTCCCGCACGGCGCGAACACCGCTGACCGTGCGCCGATGACGACCCGCGCGTCGCCGCGCCGGATGCGCCGCCACTCATCAAAGCGCTCGCCCGCACTGAGCCGCGAGTGCAGCACCGCCGCAACCGCCCCGAACCGCGCCCGAAACCACATGACCATTTGCGGCGTGAGAGCGATTTCCGGCACGAGAATCATGGCGGATTTCCCCTGCACGAGCGTCTGGCGCACGAGGCGGATGAACACCTCGGTTTTGCCGCTGCCCGTCACACCGTGGAGCAGGTATTTCCCCTGCCCACTGCGCAAATCCGGCAGCATGACAGACAGCGCTTCCTCCTGCCCCGGCGTGAGGGGCGGGTCAGGGACGGCGGTGTCCGGCGTATTGCCGCCCGGTCGGCGCAGCACTTCTTCTTCCCGCAGGGCAATTAGTCCGGCTGCTTCTATCTGGCGCAGCGCTTGCAGCGGTTCGCGGACAAGCAGCTTCAATTCCTCCACCGGGTGCGTCCGCCCGTCGGATAAGACCGTCAGCAGCAGACGCCGTTTCGGCGAGCGTTTCTCCGCCAGTGCCGCCGCTTCCAGCATTTCGCGTGGTTTCGCGGCCTGCGCGACCGTCTGCGTTTTCACCTGAATGCGTCCACCGCGCATTTGGGCGGGCAGCATCAGCCGCAGCGTTTCCGCCAGTGGGCAATGCACGTCGTCCGCCATCTGCTGGGCGAGCGTCAGCAGCGTGGGGCAGATAGCGGCATAATCCTCCAGCGGGCGGAGGATGTCGCGGAGCTTTTCCGGCGGCACGTCCGTCTCCTGCGTCAGGGAGAGGACGACCCCCTCCTTGCGCATCCGCCCGAACGGAACTTCCACGCGCTGTCCGGCGGTGAGCGTCATGCCGTCCGGAATGCGGTAGGTAAACGTGTGCGCAACATTCTCATGCACAATGTCCACAATTACCTGTGCGTACAGGACACTCACCCCTTTCTGCTCAATGCGCTAATACACCATTGTTTATTATACATCGGAATGCCGAAGGGGTCAAGGAAAAAAGGCATGTTTCTGCGATTTCCCAAAACGAAAAAAGCGGTCAGCGACCGCTTTTCAATGCGCAATGATTTCTCAAATTGCTAATTACTCCTCGCATTTTCCGTGAATCACATGGATGGCAACGATGACGACCCCCGCCAGCATTTCCGCAACGGACATCCCCATCAGCACACCCGAAAAGAATTCCTTGACATGGCTGCCGCTGACCAGCGCAGACAATGCGTTGCTCGCGATGCCCAGCAGAATCAGCAGAACGCCGTAGAGAATATGCTGCTCATAAACTGTGCGCTGCATCCGGCGCAGCAGGTCAAGCATCTGTGCGTCATGCGTCAGCTGCATTTCTTCCTTCTGCGGCGAATCCTTGCCGTTGAGCAGTTCCGGCAGGGTGATACCCAGCGCCGCGCAGAGCGCTTCCACCGCGTCAGCATCGGGCAGACGTTTGCCCGTTTCCCAGCGCATCAAGGATTTCTGCGATACGCCAATTTTCTGCGCCAGCTGCTCCTGCGTCATCCCTTGCGCAGTGCGCTTGCCTGCGATATACTGACCAATTGCCGCCTGATTCATAAGCACACTTCCTTTGATAGCCGCACCCCTCTTGGAGTACTTTCCGTATCATAGCACGACTTTGTAACGAATGTCGGAAGTGTTTGTAAATATTTTGTGAACAATAATTGCGTCGAAACTGTTGCAAAAAGAACCTGTTCAAGCAGGAGAAAATGTGCTATAATAAGACATAATCAACCATACTGGAGGTGTTTCTGCATGGCACACAAGCCTGTATTGTATATTGTGATTCCCTGCTACAACGAAGAAAGCGTACTGCCGATTACCAGCGGCATGTTCCGCGACAAGGTGCGTCAGCTCGCAGACGCGGGGAAAATCAGCGACGAGAGCCGCATTCTGTTCGTCAACGACGGCAGCAAGGACAAGACGTGGGAGATTATCACGGCGCTGTCCGCGAAAGACCCGTGCTTCCAAGGTATTGCGCAGAGCCGCAACCGAGGGCACCAAAGGGCGGTCTGGGCAGGGCTGATGGAGGCGAAAGACCGCTGCGACATCACCATCAGCATCGACTGCGACGGGCAGGACGATATCAACGCCATGGACGCGATGGTGGATGCGTACCTTGACGGCTGCGAAATCGTCTACGGCGTGCGCTCCAAGCGTGATACCGACACGTTCTTCAAGCGCTTCACGGCGGAAGGCTTCTACAAGCTGCTCAGCGCAATGGGCGCGGAGGTTGTGTTTAATCACGCGGATTATCGCCTGATTTCCAGCCGTGCCCTGCAGGAATTGGCGAAATTCCGTGAAGTAAACCTGTATCTGCGCGGGATGGTTCCGCTGGTCGGGTTCAAGTCCACCAGCGTCTCTTACGAGCGCCACGAGCGCATTGCGGGCGAAAGCCACTATCCGCTGAAGAAGATGCTGGGGCTGGCGTTCGACGGCATCACAAGCCTATCGGTCAAACCGATTCGCATGGTGTTCTTCGCCGGGCTGTTTATCACGATTCTGTCATTCATCGGCATTATCTGGGCGGTGATTGCCGCGATTGCCGGGCATTCGGTGGCTGGCTGGGCGTCGCTGGCTTGTCTGGTATGCTTCGTTGGCGGGATGCAGTGCCTGTTTCTCGGTATCATCGGGGAATACATCGGCAAAATCTACTTGGAAGTCAAGCAGCGTCCGCGGTATATTATTTCGGAACGCACAGCGGAGATGGATGAGAAGAAGGAGGAACGGCACACCCACTAATCGCATTTTCGATAAAATCCAAGTAACATGGGTATGCGTGCGAAGGAGTCCAGAGGGCGACCGCAAAGCCCTCTGGTCGCCTCCGCAGAGGCGAAACCCCTGCCGCATAAAGACAATCATCGAAGTGCCAATAGTACCACTATAAAAGGAAAAAGGAGAACACAACACACATGCTCTACGAAGGCAAAATCTGGCTTGGAACGGGTGAACACCCCGTCTGCCTGCTGCCGCAGATGGCAAACCGCCATGGTCTCATTGCCGGGGCGACCGGCACGGGCAAAACCGTCTCCCTCAAAGTGCTGGCAGAGGGATTTTCGGACATGGGCGTACCCGTGTTCCTCGCGGATATCAAGGGTGATCTCGCCGGGATGGTGCAGCCCGGCACACACAGCGACAATATCGCCAATCGCCTGACGCAGTGCGGCGTGCCGGCGTTCGAGTACCGCACGTTCCCGACCGTGTTCTGGGACGTGTTCGGCAAAGAGGGACATCCCGTCCGCACGACCGTGAGCGAAATGGGACCGACGCTGCTCGCGCGGCTGATGAACCTCAACGACACGCAGGCAGGCGTGCTGAGCATCCTCTTCCGCGTCGCGGATGACGAGAACATGCTCCTGCTTGACCTCAAGGACTTGAAGGCCATGCTTGCCTACGTCGGTGAGCACGCCAAGGAGTACACACTCGATTACGGCAACGTGTCCATGGCATCTGTCGGTGCGATTCAGCGCGCCGTCGCCATGCTGGAGGACGAGGGCGGCAATGCGTTCTTCGGCGAACCCGCGCTGAACATCGCCGACTGGATGCAGCTTGATGAAAGTGGGCGCGGCGTTATCAACATTCTCGCGGCAGATGTGCTCTACCGCAAGCCCCGGCTGTACTCGACCTTCCTGCTGTGGATGCTGTCGGAGCTGTACGAGCTGCTGCCCGAATGCGGCGATTTGGACAAGCCGCGCATGGTGTTCTTCTTCGACGAGGCGCACCTGCTCTTCGACGACTGCCCCAAGGCGCTGCTGGAAACGCTGGAGCAGGTCGTCCGGCTGATTCGCTCCAAGGGCGTCGGCGTGTATTTCGTCACCCAGAACCCCTGCGACATTCCTATGAGCATTCTGGGGCAGCTCGGCAACCGCGTTCAGCACGCCCTGCGCGCCTACACGCCGCTTGACCAGAAGGCCGTCCGCACCGCTGCGATGACCTTCCGCGCGAATCCCGCGTTCGATACGGCAGAAGCCATCACCACGCTCAAAACAGGCGAAGCGCTGGTTTCCTTCCTCGATGCGGACGGTGCGCCGAGCATCGTCGAGCGCGCGACCATCCTCCCCCCGCAGAGCGCCATGAACGCCATTGACGGCGATGTGCGGCAGGAGTGCATCGAATCCAGCCCCTTCCGCGGCGTTTACGACACGCCGGTTGACCGCGTTTCCGCCTACGAAATGCTGGCAAGCGCGTTCCAGAAGGAGCAGATGCCCGCGCCGGAAGCCGCCGCGCCGCAGATTTCGACCGCTGCGCCGACGGTCAGCCGCCCCGATGCGTTCCTCGTGTTCGACCCGCAGACAGGGCATTATGTGCAGCGCGAGGCGGCACAGCCGATGGCTCAGGCTCAGCCTGTGGGTCAGTCTCAGCCTGTTCAGCAGCCTGCCGCACAGAGCAGCACGCCGCGTCCCGCGTGGATGGCGGCGGACGAACCCGCACGTCCGGCGTGGCAGAATCAGCAGGAGCAGCAGCCGATAGGTCAAGCGCAGCCTGTCCCGGTGCTGACTGTGCAGCAGCCGCAGGTGCAAAACATGCTGGTGATGGTCTACGACCCGGCAAGCGGGCAGTATGTGCAGAAGATGATGCCGATGCAGCTTGACCCCGCGACGGGCAATTACGTCCCGGCTCAGGCGCAGCCCGCAGCAGCGCCGACAACGACGAAGGCGCAGGAGCGCGAGGCGGAGAAGCAGCGCAAAGCGGCTGAGAAAGCCGAGAAGGAACGCCAGGCGGAAGAACGCCGGAAGCACGCGGATGAACTGCGCGAAGAACGTGCCGCGCGCGCCCGGAAGAACGACTCATTGCTGGGGCGCGTGCAGAATACGGCGATTAGCACCGCGACCCGCGAAGTGACGCGGCAGGTGACGCGCGGGATTCTGGGCGGAATCACGGGGCTGTTCGGGGGAAACAAGAAGTAATTATTGATATACGCAAAGCGGGTGCATGGAGTTTGAAGCTCCGCGCACCCGCCTTTTTTATACTATTTCCAAATTCGCGGCGCAAGCAGATGGCGCAGGCGAATGCAGGAAATAGTATTAGGGTAACACCGCACAAATGAGGTGGTCGGCTGGCGAATGGATTTTTCGTCAGATGCAAATGCAAATTTCGAAGGTTTACTGGCGGTAAATCGAGAAATTTGCATGACGCAGATGGCGGAAAAGACATCGCCAGACGCGCCGCCGAGTTGTGCGGTGGTGCCTTAGTCCACCGTAATCAGCCCCGGATACTGCGCCATCACTTCGTCCGCCTGATTCACGAACGTCGTTACTGCCGACGGCTGCGCCTCAAACGGCTTTCCTTCCACCAGCACCTCGACTTTCTTCACGCCCGGAAATTGGCTCGCCGTGAACACAATCGCCCGGAGCGCCTGACTTGTCGCCGCGCTTGCGTCCTCCGCCGTCGCAAGGGACGCAAATTCTTTTGTGAAGTCAATTGTCGCGACACCGTTCTTCAGCGTCACCGACCGCAGACCACAGTCCTTCGGCAGCGGAATTTCCAGCCCGCTGTCCTTCTCCGGGCCTTTCGCCAGTTCCAGCATTGCCGTGGTCAGGTCAGCGGGGGAGAATACCGTCCGCGTAACAGGCACCATCAGCCGCCCGTCCGCCGACGGGAAATACAGCTGCACCCGCGACGCATTTGTCAGGTTCGCCGTCGTCTCCACGCTTTCCAGATTCACGCTGTCCGCCTTGAACACGCCGGATACGTCTGTCCCGTGCGTCAACTGCGAGCGCTTCTGACCGTCAAAGAGGAACGTTACCTCCTGCACCGTGTCAAATCCGCACAGCGCCGCCGCCGTCCCCTGCACCATCAGCAGCTCTTCCTCCGCGTTCTGGCAGCTCAGCGCCTCCTTGCTCAAGTCCACGCGCGCCTTGCCGCCGGAAATGTCCAAATCGAACGTCACGCCCTCTGGAATAACGTTCCGCAGCCCCATCCGCGCCGCCGCGAGGTCATTTTCCGACGACTTCACCATCAGGCTCAGCGTCGCCTTCGCCACGCCGTCCTGCAGCGGAATCTGCCGCGTGACCGGCACGAGATACCCCTCGCCGTCCTCATACCAGCAGACGGTAGCGGTCATTTCGACATCCGGCGATGCGTCCGCGATGGTTTGGGTGCTGACATCAGGGGTGAAGTCAGTCTGCTGCATGGCGGTTTTGGTCTGCTGCCCGCCGCGGACGGCGAGGACAACTACAAGCGCCGCCGCAGAGACAATGAGCAGCCGTTCCATCGTGATGCGGCTGGGGAGATGAAGGGATTTGAGGGATGGAAGTTTCGGAAGTTTGGGAAGTTTCATGTTTGTCCGCCTCCTTGCCCGTTGATTCGGCTGATGGATGGTATGCGGGCGGGCGGCGGAAAAGAAGGGCGTGTGGAAAAGAAAAAACGGGGGCAGGGAGCATTGCACCCCCCGCACCCGTCCCTTTGCAATTTTCCCTTCAGCCCAATCAGCCGATATATTCCTTCCCGCCCATGTACATCCGCAGCGCTTCCGGAATGCGGACGCGGCCGTCGGCCTGCAGGTTGTTTTCGAGGAAGGCAATCAGCATACGCGGCGGCGCAACACAGGTGTTGTTCAGCGTATGCGCGAAGTATTTGCGGCCGTCGTCGCCCTTGACGCGAATCTTCAAGCGGCGCGCCTGCGCATCGCCCAGATTCGAGCAGCTGCCGACCTCAAAGTACTTCTTCTGGCGCGGAGACCACGCTTCCACGTCCAGCGACTTCACCTTCAAGTCAGCAAGGTCGCCGGAGCAGCATTCCAGCGTGCGAACCGGGATGTCCATCGAGCGGAAGAAATCAACGGTGTTCTGCCACAGGCGGTTGAACCACATCGGGCTGTCCTCCGGCTTGCAGACGACGATCATCTCCTGCTTCTCGAACTGGTGGATGCGGTACACGCCGCGCTCCTCAATGCCATGCGCGCCAACTTCCTTGCGGAAGCAGGGGGAATAGCTGGTCAGCGTCTGCGGCAGCTGGCTTTCGTCCAGAATCGTATCAATGAACTTGCCGATCATCGAGTGCTCGGACGTACCGATCAGATAGAGGTCTTCGCCCTCGATCTTGTACATCATGTTCTCCATCTCGGCGAAGCTCATCACGCCCGTCACCACGTCGCCGTGGATCATGTACGGCGGGATGCAGTAGGTGAAGCCGCGGTCGATCATGAAATCACGGCCATAGGACAGAATCGCGGAGTGCAGGCGAGCAATATCGCCCATGAGGTAATAGAAGCCGTTGCCAGAGGTCTTGCGGGCGCTGTCAAGGTCGATGCCGTGCAGGCGCTCCATGATGTCCACATGATACGGAATCTCGAAATCCGGCACGACGGGTTCACCGAAGCGCTCGATTTCCACGTTCTGGCTGTCATCCTTGCCAATCGGCACAGACGGGTCAATGATGTTCGGAATGACGAGCATCCGCTTGCGGATTTCCGCCTGCAATTCGTCTTCCTTCGCCGCCAGGCCCTCCAGATCCGCCTTGTAAACGGCGACCTGTTCCTTCGCCTTTTCGGCCTCTTCCTTCTGACCCTTGCCCATCAGCATGCCGATCTGCTTGGACGCAACCTTAATTTGGTTGCGCAGGGTGTCCGCCTGCTGAATCGCGGCGCGGTACTCCTTGTCCATCTCGACGACTTCGTCGACCATGACGAGCTTTTCGTCCTGAAACTTCTTGCGGATGTTCTCCTTCACCAATTCGGGATTGGTACGGAGCAGATTGATGTCCAGCATCGGAAAAAATCCTCCTTTTTTGCTTGGCGGAAACCAAAAAGGCTTCCCATCCCGTAAAATTCCGGGACGAGAAGCTCGCGTTGCCACCCAGTTTGCCTGACGCACGTCAGACCACTCATGCTCGCTGTATCGGGCGAACCCGGCAGACTCCTCGTCTGCCCCCATTCAGGAGTGGAAGAAGCACCCGCGCCCTGCCGCCTCGCACCATCCGGCGGCTCTCTGGAAGGACAAAAGCTGCTTTTCTCCCGTCAAGCGGGGTCATTTGACAGGCTTATTATACGCCATTTTACTCGCTGATGCAAGAGGGAATTTCAACTTTTGGGCGAAATGGCGCGCATCCGCAAAGTTGTTACAAAAAAATTAAATTTTCGTACATGACAACGTTTTCCCCTTTTGATTCGTCTGATATGTAGAATACCGTAGGAGGTACATTTCCCGATGAAACGCCTGATTTCGCTTTTGCTCTGCGCGCTGCTGATTGTTCCCGTTTTGGCGGAGGACGCACCCGATTTCGAGCCAATTCCGTGGGATATCAAGGTTTCCCCCAACCTGCCGAACCCGGATTGCTACCTGCCCAATAACGGCGGCTACCATGATGATTCCATTGACATCCAGATTGACATCACCTACTGGACGCAGGATTTGCAGCAGGTTGATGCACCCGGCGAAGGCACAACGACCGTCATGTCCGCGCGCGTGAAGCTGACCGACGTGAGCCAATTCCGCACAGGCTTCGCGAACAAGTACCCGTCGAAGCAGGCGCGCCACGTTAACGACATGACGAAGCGCTTCAACGCCGTCATGGGCATCGACGGCGACTACTGTCTCTACCATGAGCAGGGCATCGTCGTCCGCAACGGTCGGACGCTGCGGATGCGTCCGCATAAGGGCCGCGACGAGCTGATTGTGGACGAGAACGGTGATTTCCACCTCATCACCTGCACCACGCAGGCGAAGTGGGACGAGTACATTGCCGGCGGCGGCACCGTTCTGCACGCCTTCTGCTTCGGCCCTGCGCTGGTGGTGGACGGCGTTCCGCTCACGAGCCTTGATGACGTGACCATCGACAACGGCAAAGCCAAGAAAGCCCAGCGAATGGTCATCGGGCAGATCGGCAAGCTGGAATACCTGATACTGACGAACGAGGGGCCGGAAAGCACCGCCCCGAAATCCGTCGGCTTCGACCTTGTGCAGATGGCGAACCTGTGCGTGCAGTTTGGGCTGGACAACGCCTACAACCTCGACGGCGGCTCATCGAGCACGATTGCGCTGAATAATCAGAAGATTAACTCGCCATCGAGCCACAAGAACCGCATGGTTGGGGATTGCATTTGGTTCGCGACGCTGGTGAAGGAAGAGACGTGGCGGGAGAAGGAGTCGGTACAGACGGTAGAAGTGGAGGAAAATAAGTGAACCTCGCGGTGCGCAGGCGATTGGCAGACCTGCGCACCGTGCTTTTTTGGCGAATTTTACCGTCAAGGAAGCGGCAGGTGCAGAAAAATAGGGATGAGGTCAGGAAAAACGTCGAGACTGCAATGCGTTCTGCTTAAAAATGCAAAATTCCGCCCCAAAACACGAAAAAAGCCCTGCAAAATGCAAGGCTTATGGAGCTGATAACCAGATTTGAACTGGTGACCTCATCCTTACCAAGGATGCGCTCTACCAACTGAGCTATATCAGCATCCGTGTGCCGGCGAGTGAATCGCGCTGACAACATTGATATAATAGCACACTTTTTCGGAAAATGCAAGAGGGAAAATGAAATTTTTTTCGGGAAATTTGCGAAAAATATCGTTTGCGGGAAAATCAGCAGATTTCAGCACGGAAAATCAGCGTTTTCGGAGGAAAAAATGCGTTCCAGCCTTGACAAAGTGAGCGTTTGCGCCTATCATTACATTTGTTAGATTCTCACTTTTTCAGGAGGAAATCACGATGGCTGATTTGACGATGGACAAACTGGTTGCGCTGTGCAAAAACCGCGGTCTGATTTTTGCCGGAAGCGAACTGTACGGCGGTTTGGCAAATACATGGGACTACGGCCCGCTTGGTGTGGAATTTAAGAACAACGTGAAAAAGGCGTGGTGGCAGAAATTTGTGCAGGAAAGCAAGTACAATGTGGGGCTTGACTGCGCAATTCTGATGAACCGCGAAGTGTGGGTGGCGTCGGGTCACGTCGGCGGCTTCAACGACCCGCTGATGGACTGCAAGGCGTGCAAGGCGCGCTACCGTGCAGACAAGCTGATTGAGGACTTCACCGGCGGCGCGGAAACCGGCGACGGCTGGACGAACGCTGAGCTGGAGAAGTACATTGCCGAGCACGACATCGTCTGCCCGAAGTGCGGCAAGAAGGATTTCACCGGCATCCGCCAGTTCAACCTGATGTTCAAGACCCACGCGGGCGTGATGGAAACGCCGGAGAACGAGATTTATCTGCGCCCGGAAACCGCGCAGGGCATCTTCGTCAACTTCGCCAACGTCATGCGCTCCATGCGTAAGAAGCTTCCGGCGGGCATCGCGCAGATTGGCAAATCCTTCCGCAACGAAATCACCCCCGGCAACTTCATCTTCCGTGTCCGCGAATTTGAGCAGATGGAGCTGGAATTCTTCTGCAAGCCCGGCGAGGACTTGCAGTGGTTCGACTACTGGCGTTCGTTCTGCAAGCAATGGCTGCTTTCGCTGGGCATCAAGGAGGACAGCCTGCGCCTGCGCGACCATGAGCCGGAGAAGCTGGCGTTCTACTCCAAGGCGACGACGGACTTCGAGTTCCTGTTCCCGTTCGGCTGGGGTGAACTCTGGGGCATCGCCGACCGCACGGACTACGACCTGACGCAGCATCAAAACCATTCCGGCAAGTCGCTGGAATACCTCGACCCGGTGACGAACGAGCGCTACATCCCCTACTGCATCGAGCCGTCGCTGGGCGTTGACCGCATGGTGCTGGCGTTCCTGTGCAATGCTTACGAGGAGCAGGAGCTGGAGGGCGGCGACGTGCGCACGGTGCTGCACCTGCATCCGGCGCTGGCGCCCTACAAGGCTGCCGTTCTGCCGCTGCAGAAGAACAAGCTGGGCGCGCTGGCGAGCGAAATCCACGCGGATTTGGCGAAGTATTTCCCGGTGGATTACGACGAGACGGGTTCGATTGGCAAGCGCTATCGCCGTCAGGACGAAATCGGCACGCCGTTCACGATCTGCGTGGACTTCGACACCGAAGCGACGCAGTCGGTCACGGTTCGCGACCGCGACACCATGCTGCAGGAGCGCGTGGCGCTGAAGGATCTGCGCAGCTACATCGAGGAGCGGATGCGCTTCTAATTTCGCCCGTTTCCCTCATAAACACGCGGGCACTGTATGCAGCCGCATCCAACTCAATCGCGCGAAAGGGTCAAGGGAGGGGACTTCGTCCCGTTTCATTCTC
>ENA-UAOW01000828-UAOW01000828.1-human-gut-metagenome-genome-assembly--contig:-NODE-828-length-12580-cov-4.558084_pt1 | contig 12580 bp, 9 predicted proteins | sample MGYA00243470_ERZ654559 | MGnify/ENA primary metagenome ERZ654559 (study PRJEB26926, sample SAMN06164851) | human gut metagenome | biome: ENVO:00009003; feature: ENVO:2100002; material: ENVO:00002003...
TCCTTCGACGAAGCGGTCCACCGCATGGGGGACGTTTTGGCCATTACGGGCCGCGTCCTTCCCGTAACGAATCAGGATGTGCGGTTGGAAGCGGAATTTCACGATGGCAGCCGCATTCTTGGCGAAAGCAAGATTTTTTACGCGAAAAAGATCAACAATTCCCGTATCCGCAAGGTGCGCCTCGTGCCGGAACGTCCGGCGGCGCTGCCGGAGAGCGTCCGGGCGATCCGGGACGCGGATATCGTCGTGATCGGACCGGGAAGCCTGTATACCAGCATCATCCCGAACTTTCTGGTCAGCGGTATTGCAGACGCAGTGCGGCAGAGCCGGGCCTTGAAGATTTATGTGCTGAACATCATGACGCAGGACGGCGAGACGGACGGCTATGACGCCGACGATCACGTCCGCGCGATCCTGGAGCACGCGGGTCCCGGCGTGATGGATGTGTGCATTGCAAACGACGCGCCTGTGCCGCCCGAGATCATGGAGCCATATGCAAAAGAGGGTGTTTCGCAGCTCGAGCTGCGCCGCGAGGATCTGGAACAGATGGGCCTTGCGGTACGCACGTTCCCGCTCCTTGAGCCGGGACGCTATATCCGCCACAACTCCGACGCGCTGGCACGCGCGATTTTGTCGGTGTGGCGGGAATTCAGAAACTGAAACAAGCGAGGAGGCAAACGCCGTCATGTCTTTTTCATCCAACGTCAAGCAGGAGCTGTGCCGTCTGCCGATCAACCGGAAGCTGGAAGCCGCCGCAGAGCTGTACGGCATTTTGCTCTACTGCAACGCGTTTACCGCGGATCTTGTCCGCATCACGACAGAGTCGCGCGATCTGGCTGAGCGCCTGCCGCGCCTGATGAAGAAGGTCTTCGGCTTCTCCTTCGACCAGGAGCCGGAGGAGAGCGCAGGAAAGCTGCTGTTCGTGATGGAATCACAGGAAAAAATCCATAAAATGTTTGCGCAGTTCGGCCTCAGCGCGGCCAGAGACGTGACGCTGCACGTCAATTACGGGATGCTGGAGGAGGACGAAGAGCGGCTGGCGTTTTTGCGCGGCGCGTTTCTGTCCGGCGGCTCGGTCACGGACCCGGCCAAGCGCTACCACCTGGAGCTGACGACCTCTCACTATAAGGTCAGCCGCGAAACCTGCGCGCTGCTGCTCGACGCCGGATTTTCCCCGAAGGAAACGACGCGCGGAGGCAACAGCATTCTGTATTTCAAGCAGAGCGACATGATCGAGGATTTTCTGACGGCCATCGGCGCGCCGGTGTGCGCAATGGGCGTGATGGAGGCGAAGGTCGAAAAGGATCTTCGCAACGGCATCAACCGCCGCGTCAACTGCGAAACGGCAAATCTGACCAAGGTGGTCGACGCGTCGATTGAGCAGGTCGCAGCCATCCGGAAGCTTCAGAAGCAGGGACGACTCAAGGAGCTGCCGCCGAAGCTCCGCGAGACGGCAAAGCTCCGTCTCGATAATCCGGAAGCAACGCTGCAGGAACTTGCCGCCATGCAGGACCCGCCTGTTTCCAAATCCGCAATGAACCACCGTATGCGCAAGCTTGTCGCGCTTGCGGACGAAAGCTGAGAGGAGAAAACTGCCATGGCCTTTGTGCATCTGCACGTTCACAGTGAATACAGCCTGCTTGACGGAGCCTGCCGCATCGGCTCCATGATGGACCGGGTGCAGGAGCTCGGCCAGAACGCCATCGCCCTGACCGACCACGGCGTCATGTACGGCACCATCGATTTTTACCGCGCAGCGAAAAAGGCCGGAATCAAGCCCATTATCGGCTGTGAGGTCTATGTTGCACGCAGAACGCGTTTTGATAAGGTGCATGGCGTTGACAAAGAACCGTATCACCTGGTTTTGCTCTGTGAAAATGAGGCTGGATACCGGAACCTCAGCTATATGGTTTCGCTCGGCTTTACCGAGGGGTTTTACAACCGCCCCCGCGTGGATATGGATCTGCTGCGGGAGCATCACGAGGGCCTGATCGCGCTCTCCGCCTGCCTTGCGGGCCGTATCCCGCAGGCGATCATGCAGGAGGATCTGGACGCGGCGGAGCAGGCCGCGCGTGAATACGCGGAAATTTTCGGCCCGGGGCATTTTTATCTGGAACTGCAGGATCACGGCATTCCGGAGCAGCGAACCGTCAACGGACATATTCGTAAGCTTGCTGAAAAACTGAACCTCCCGCTTGTCGTGACGAACGACGCACACTATCTGCGCAAGACAGACGCAAAAATGCAGGACGTGCTGCTCTGCATCCAGACCGGCAAGACCGTCGACGACCCAAACCGCATGAAATTTGAGACGGAGGAATTCTATCTCAAGAGCGAAGAGGAGCTGCGCAGCCTCTTCCCGGACGTGCCGGAGGCGTTTGAGAATACGGTCCGGATCGCGGAGCGCTGCAATGTGGAGTTCACGTTCGGCAAGTATTTCCTGCCGGAATTCAAGCTTCCGGAGGGCGTGACGAGCCTTTCTTATCTCAACCAGCTCTGCAAAGAGGGCTTTGACGAGCTGTACGGCACGGCGCACCCGGAGTACATGCAGCAGCTGGAATATGAGATCGACATGATCGAGAAAATGGGCTTTACGGACTACTTCCTCATCGTGTGGGATTTCGTGCGCTTTGCAAAATCCGCCGGGATCCCGGTCGGCCCCGGACGCGGCAGCGCAGCAGGCTCGATGGTGACTTACTGCCTGCATATTACCGAAATTGACCCCATGAAATATGGCCTCTATTTCGAACGCTTCCTGAACCCCGCCCGCGTGACCATGCCTGATATCGATATGGACTTCGGCGATACGAGAAGGAGCGAGGTCGTCGACTATGTCCGGCAGAAATACGGCGAGGATCACGTCGCGCAGATCGTCACCTTCGGCACCATGGCAGCCAGAGCCGCCATTCGCGACGTGGGCCGTGTCATGAACTTCACGTTTGCCGAGACGGACGCCGTCGCAAAGCTCGTGCCGACGACGCTTCATATCACACTCAAGGACGCACTGAAGCAGTCCCCGCAGCTGAAGCAGATGTATGACGGCGATGCGCGCGTTAAGGAGCTTGTCGACACGGCCATGGCCCTTGAGGGTATGCCGCGCAATACCTCAACGCACGCAGCAGGCGTGGTCATTACAAAGCTGCCGGTCTACAACTATGTGCCGCTTGCGACAAACGACGGTACCATCGTCACGGAATACACCATGACAACGCTTGAGGAGCTGGGGCTTCTCAAGATGGACTTTCTCGGCCTGCGCAATATCACCGTCATTGACGACGCGATCCGCGATATCCGGAAGACGGAGCCGGATTTCTCCATGTCCCGCGTGACGGACAACGACCCCAAGGTCATGGATATGCTCACGCAGGGAAGAACAGCCGGTGTGTTCCAGATGGAATCGACCGGCATGACAGGCGTCTGCATGGGTCTGAAGCCGCAGTCAATCGAAGATCTTTCCATTATCGTCGCAGCCTACCGCCCCGGCCCGATGGAGTCGATCCCGCGTCTGATCGCCTGCAAGCAGGACCCATCGCTTGTCAAATACAAGCATCCCATGCTGAAACCTATCCTTTCCGTCACCTACGGCTGCATTCTCTATCAGGAGCAGGTCATTGAGATTTTCCGGAAGCTTGCCGGATATTCGCTTGGTCAGGCGGACATGGTGCGCCGCGCCATGAGCAAAAAGAAGGTCAAGGACATCGAAAAGGAGCGCGGCGCCTTTATCCGGGGCGACGCCTCGCGCAATATCACCGGCTGCGTCGCAAACGGCATTCCGGAGCAGACGGCGGAAGCCATCTACAACGAGATGTACGACTTTGCGAACTACGCGTTCAACAAGGCGCATTCCGTCTGCTACGCGGTGATCGCGTACCAGACCGCGTGGTTCAAATGCTATTACCCGTGCGAATATATGGCGGCGCTCATGACGTCGGTGCTGGGAAGCTCGGTCAAGATCTCCGAGTATATTGCCGAGTGCCGCGCGATGGGCATTGCGCTGCTGCCGCCGGATATCAATGAATCCAACGACAATTTCACCGTCGTGCCGGGCGGCATCCGCTTTGGCCTGGCGGCGATCAAGAATATCGGACGCGGCTTTATCCAGAAGGTCATGAACGAGAGAGAGCAGAGCGGGAAGTTCACCAGCCTTGAGGATTTTGCCTCCCGTATGTACGGAACGGATCTCAACAAGCGGGCGCTGGAAAATCTCATCAAGGCCGGCGCCTGCGACGGCTTTGGACTGAACCGCGCCCAGATGCTGCGTATCTATGAGCTTGTACTCGACGCAGCGGCCAGCCAGAAGAATAAGAATGTCGACGGCCAGATGGGTCTGTTCGATCTGCTGTCCGGCGAAGACAGCGCTGCTGCCATGCCAGCTGTGCAGGCACCGGACATCCCGGAAATGAGCGTGCAGGAGAAAATGAGTCTGGAAAAGCAGACGACCGGTCTGTATCTGTCCGGCCATCCGATGGACGAGTACCGGCCGCTGCTGCGCGGCATGGATGTGGTTCCAATCGGTGAGATTCTGGAATGCTTTGAAAACGGCGGCGATACCTATCAGGACGAGCAGATCGTGAACATTGCCGGAATCGTCGAGGCGGTCAAGATGAAGACCACGCGCTCCGGCTCCATGATGGCCTATGTCACAGTGGAGGACGATACCGGTTCCATGGAGCTTCTGACATTCTCCACGATCCTGGGCCAATATGGCTCGTTGCTTTATGAAAACTCGCCTGTTATCCTGAATGGCCGCATTTCCGTTCGCGACGAAAAACCGCCGCAGATGGTCGTAAACCGCGTGGTGCAGATCGGGGATATGAAGGATCTGGATGCCGCGCAGGCCGCGCGTCAGACAGCGGCGCAGGCGCATACCGTCTATCTCAAAATCGAAAGCTCCGCGCAGCGCTCGGCAAAGAAGGTCCTGCCCATTCTCAAGATGTTCCCGGGAAAAGCGCGGGCCGTGATCTATTTTGCCGACACCGGCGCAAGGATGGGTGGAAGCTGTGCGCTGGACGAGCGGATGCTGCAGGAGCTGCGGGAGCAGCTCGGCGAAAAAAATGTGGTCGTGAAATAGTCTTGTTTTTTACAAATTCGCTACACTTTTGTAACTTGACATGATATACTATCAAAGAGTTGAAAAAGGAGTTGGAACGATTGCACGGAAAACGGGCGGGGCTTGCGCTGCTTGCAGCAGCGCTGACGCTGCTGCTTTCAGGCTGTTTTGTCAAAACAGTTGACGAGTTATATACGCTGCCGCGGCATTCTGATGAATATGACCGGCTGGAGCTTGCAATCGATGCGGTTCTGAGCGGCCAGAGCGCTGTCTATTCTGCGCCGGTGTCCGGCCCGAATCAGCAGTCTGTGCAGCTGGCCGATCTCGACGGCGACGGACAGGAAGAAGCGATCGCATTTTTGAAGGCGGCAGGGGACAGGCCGCTCAGAGCCTGCATCTTTTCCCGTGTGGACGGCGATTACCACCTGACGGATGTGATCGAGGGCGACGGCACCAGCTTTGCCAGCGTCGAATACGTCCAGCTGACCGGCCAGCCGGGCATCGAGCTTGTCATCGGGCGGCAGCTGTCCACTGACGTGCTGCAATCGCTCAGCGCATATTCCTACTCCGACGGCCATGTGGCCGAGCTGATGAATGCCAATTACTCGGAATACCGCGTAGTCGACCTTGACGGCGACGGCCGGAAGGATATTTTCCTGCTCCGCTTTGAAGCAGAGCAGCCGCAGGGCATTGCAGAGCTTTACCGCTGGCAGGCCGGGCAGATGGAGCGCGAGAAGGAAGCGTATCTAACTGCCGGAGCGTCCCTTGTCAAGCGTATTCTGACCGGAAATCTGATGAAGGACATTCCCGCCGTCTTTGTGTCGAGCGCATATGAGGATACCGGACTTGTGACAGACGTCTTTGCGTTTCAGAACGGCGTGTTCCAAAGCGTCACTATGCGCGAGGCGGAAAGCCCTGTTTCCACTGTCCGAAGCTACTATGTCTACGCCTCCGATATTGACGGCGACGGGCTGATCGAGCTGCCGCAGATTTTGCCGCTTCCGTCGGCAGAGGGATCCGATGAGAACGATTCCGCGATCAGCTGGTACAACCTTGATCTGGACGGACGCAGCCTGCCAAAGCTGACGACCTATCACAGCTTTTCAGGCGGCTGGTTCTTAAAGCTTCCGGACCGCTGGCAGAACCAGTTCTGCATCACGCGCGGCGCAGAGGCGGACGGCGTGCATGGCTATGCATTTTCGCAGTGGGAAGACGGGCGGCGCACAGAGCTGATCTTTACGATCTACGCGTTTTCCGGAGAGAATCGAAATGAATCTGCATCCGCCGACGGCAGGTTCATTCTGGCCGAAAAAGGCGATATCACCTATGCGGCGAAGCTTGGAACAGGGAAGTGGGCCGAGGAGCTGTCTGCGGACAGGCTGCGGGATATGTTCCACTTTATTCATATTGATTGGAATTCGGGAGAGACATGAGGAGCGAAACAGCATGAAAAAGGTTTTGATTTTGGAAGATGAGGTCAGTATCCGCAGCTTTGTGGTCATCAATCTCAAGCGCGCCGGGTATGAGGTCGTAGAGGCCGGGACCGGAGAAGAAGCGCTGGATCTGCTGAAGGCCAACCCGGATGTCGGCGTCGCGATCCTCGATATTATGCTGCCCGGCATCGACGGCTTTGAGGTCTGCCGCAGCATCCGGGTGACGGATAAAAAGATCGGAATTATTATGTTAACCGCAAGAAGTCAGGAAATGGACAAGATCACCGGCCTGATGACAGGCGCGGACGACTATATGACCAAGCCCTTCAGTCCTGCGGAGCTGACCGCACGCATCGACGCGCTCTACCGCCGCATTGACTCCGACGGCTCGTCCAATCAGATCGAACTCAAACACGGTCCGTTCGTGTTGAACACGCGCAACCGGACGCTGGACAAGGAGGGCCGCCGCATCAAACTGACGCAGGTGGAATATGCCATTGTCAAGTTGTTCATGCAGAATCCGGGCCGGGCGCTTTCTCGGGAGGATATCCTCGCTGCGGTCTGGGGCCGGGACTATGACGGAGAGCTCAAGATCGTTGACGTCAACATCCGCCGCCTGCGTATTAAAATTGAGGACGATACCGCAAATCCGACTTATATCACAACAGTCTGGGGCTTTGGCTACAAGTGGGGCGCATAAGGCGTGAGGTGAGGCTTTTTGAAGAAAAAGAAACGCCTGTCCGGCATTGAACGGCGCTGGTTCGTCAATAACGTGGGCGTGATCATGCTGCTGGTCGCAGCGTGCGTGCTCGGCGTGGTGTTCTCCATGGCGGCGTATTACGACACAAACCTTCGCTCCGGCCTCGAAAACAAGGCGAAAACAACAACTGATTTTTTCAGCAACTACATTTCGCAGAGCTATAAGGAATACTACCAGTCCTGCATCAAATTCGCGCAGACCTTTGAGGAAAAGGACCGGCTGGAGCTGCAGTTCATTTCCGCAAACGGAAAGCTCGTCGCCTCCTCCTACGGAAAATTCGCAGGACGCTCCCCCTCGACGCCCGAGATCCAGCAGGCCATCGACAGCCAGCAGATCCGGCACTATAAAGGCAAAAACCCGCTGACAGGGGAGCGCATTCTGGCCGTCTCCAGCCCGATGATCTATACCAACGGTGAGGTGATCGGCGTTCTGCGCTATGTGACGAGCCTGCGCAACGCGGATCTTCAGATCCTGATGATCGCGCTGATCGCCGTGACGATCGGCTTGCTTTTCATCGGCTCGATCTTTTTCCTGAGCAGCTTTTTTATCAAGTCCATTCTGGTGCCCGTCTCGCAGATCAACGCGACGGCCAAGCGCATTGCCGCCGGCTCCTACGGCGTGCAGATCCCCGGTCAGTATGACGACGAGATCGGCGAGCTGGTCAGCACCATTAATGATATGTCTGTCAAGATCGGACAGGCGGAAAAAACACAGACAGAGTTCATTTCCTCCGTGTCGCATGAGCTTCGAACGCCGCTTACAGCCATTTCCGGCTGGGGTGAGACGCTTCTGACATCCGAGAATCTGGACGCGGAAACGCGGCGCGGCGTCGTGATCATCGCGCGCGAGGCCAAGCGGCTGACCGGTATGGTCGAGGAGCTGCTGGAATTCACGCGGATGCAGGACGGGCGGTTTACGCTCCATGTCGAAACAGCCGATATTCTGGCAGAATTTGAGGATACGGTCTTCATGTATGGCAACCGGCTCAAGCAGGAGGGCATCTGCCTGCATTACGACGGCTGCGACGAGGAGATTCCGGAAATCCCGTGCGACGTTGCGCGTATGCGGCAGGTGTTTTTGAACATTCTTGACAATGCGGCCAAGCACGGCGGCGAGGGCAAACGCATCGACGCGTCCATCGCACATGAAGGGAGCTTTGTCGTCATCCGTATGCGGGACTACGGCCCCGGCATTCCGGAGGAAGAGCTTCCGCACGTCAAATTAAAATTCTATAAGGGCAGTTCCAAGGCCCGCGGCAGCGGCATCGGCCTCGCCGTCTGCGAGGAGATCGTCACCATGCACGGCGGCACGCTGACGCTGGAAAACGCGGAGGGCGGCGGTACGCTTGTCACGATCAGCATCCCCACCGGGGAAGAATAAGAGGTTTGCATGAAAAAAGAGAACAATCCTGTCAGCCAGGAAAAATTTAAAACGCTCATCGGCGGTCAAGCCCTGATCGAGGGCATCATGATGCAGGGGCCGGACAAGCGCTCCATCGTCGTGCGCGGGCCGGAGGGCCTCGTCACGAAGGTTGAGCCGCTTAAAAAGCGCACCGGCGTCGCCAAATGGCCGCTGATCCGCGGCGTGGTGAACTTTGCTTCGTCTATGGTGTCCGGTGTGAAAGCGCTCATGTATTCGGCGGAGTTCTTCCCGGAAGAGGAAGAAGACGCGCAGCCGTCCAAATTTGAGCAGTGGCTGGAGAAGAAGCTGGGCAGCGAGAAGCTGGAAAAGGCAGTCGTATCGTTCTCTGTGTTTCTCGGCGTTCTGTTTTCTGTTGGCCTGTTCTTCCTGCTCCCGACGCTTTTGAGCGGCATTTTTGACCGCTGGATCCACAATGCCGTCGTCCGCAGTCTGATCGAGGGTGTCATCCGCATCGCAATCTTCATGGGCTATATGATCCTGATTTCCCGGATGAAGGACATGAAGCGCGTCTTTTCCTATCATGGCGCGGAGCATAAGACCATCCGCTGCTATGAGGCGCAGCTTCCGCTGACCGTTGAAAACTGCCGCGGTATGACCCGGCTGCATCCGCGCTGCGGCACAAGCTTCCTGTTTGTCGTCGTTGCAATTTCGATTTTGCTCTTTGCGCTCGTAAGCGCCGTTTTCCCGACCAGCAATATGCTTGTCCGTATGCTTATCCGGCTTGCGCTGCTGCCGTTCGTCGTGTCGATCAGCTATGAATGCAACCGCTTTGTCGGCCGTCATGACAACGCCCTGACGCGCGCACTGTCCGCGCCCGGTATGTGGTTCCAGCACTTTACGACCAACGAGCCGGATGATTCCATGCTGGAGGTCGCCATCGAAGCGCTGAAGCTCGTCATTCCGGACGAGGCGGGTGCCGACCGATGGTAAAGAAATACGGCGACCTCTATCTGCAGGCCCGCCGGGCGCTGCTGCCGTCGGAAGGGGAGAATGCCTCCATGGCCGCACGGGAGCTGTTGGCATTCGCGTCCGGGAAATCCGTGACAGCTGTGCTGGCTGATTCGAATTTATATGCAAGCGAGCAGATCGAAGAAAAACTGAGTAGTTATGTAAATCGTATGCTGGCGCACGAGCCGCTGCCGTATATTCTCGGACAGTGGGATTTCTATGGGATCTCGCTGGAGGTCACGCCGGATGTGCTCATCCCGCGCGACGACACCATGGCTGTCACCGACCTTGCGCTTGATGTTCTGCGCGGCAGGGAAGCACCGCGCGTGCTGGATCTTTGCTGCGGCAGCGGCTGTATCGGCCTCGCCATCGCGCACCAGCTGCCGGATGCCCATGTGACGCTTGCGGATATTTCGCGCCCCGCGCTGGCCGTCGCCAAGCGCAATATCAAGCGTCTGAAGCTTATGAACCGCGTAACGGCAGTCGGGCTGGACGCGCGAAAAAGAGGGCCGAGCTTTGTCGGCACGCTCGACGCGCTGGTCTGCAACCCGCCGTATGTAACGAGCGAGGAAATGACGCGGCTGGAACCGTCCGTGAAGGAATACGAGCCTGCGCTTGCACTGGACGGCGGGAAGGACGGTCTGGCATTTTACCGCGCCGTCGCCGAAAACTTTACCCATCTGCTGTCCGACGGCGGATACCTTTGCTTTGAATTCGGCCTGGGACAGCATATGGCCGTATCCATGATCCTGCAGGAATACGGATATACGGACATTGTCCTGCGGAAGGATCTGCGCGGCGTTGTCCGAGCAGTCAGAGGCAAAAAGAAGTAAAACAAACGTTTGATTTTTACCGAATGATGTGTTATAGTAGGTTCATACACAAAAGAGGAAGGAACTGAGACGATGGAAAAGAAAAAAGCAGCCGATCAGACTCCCAATAATGACAAGAAGCAGGCGCTTGATACGGCCATCCGGCAGATCGAGAAAAACTTCGGCAAGGGTGCGGTCATGCGCCTTGGCGACCGGCCTGATCTTCAGGTCGATGCGATTCCGACCGGTTCTCTGGCACTCGATGCTGCGCTCGGCATCGGCGGCGTACCCAAGGGAAGAATTATTGAGATCTACGGCCCGGAATCCTCCGGTAAAACGACGCTTGCACTGCATATCGTCGCGCAGGCGCAGAAGCGCGGCGGCGAGGTCGCATTCGTCGACGCTGAGCACGCGCTTGACCCGGACTATGCCGCCCGTATCGGCGTGGATATTGACTCCATGCTGGTTTCCCAGCCGGATACCGGCGAGCAGGCGCTGGAGATCACCGACGCGCTTGTGCGCTCCGGCGCGGTCGATGTTGTGGTCGTCGACTCTGTTGCGGCGCTGACGCCCCGCGCGGAAATTGAGGGCGAGATGGGCGATACGTTCGTCGGCCTGCAGGCCCGGCTCATGTCGCAGGCGCTGCGAAAGCTGGCGGGTAATATCTCCAAGACGAACTGCGTTGTGATCTTCATCAACCAGCTGCGTATGAAGATCGGCGTCATGTACGGCAACCCCGAAACGACGACCGGCGGCAACGCGCTGAAATTCTATGCATCTGTCCGTATCGATATCCGCCGCACGGAGGCCATCAAAAACGGCTCCGAGGTCATCGGCAACCGCACGCGGGCCAAGATCGTCAAGAATAAATGCGCGCCCCCCTTCAAAGAGGCGTTTTTCGATATCATGTACGGCGAAGGCATCTCCAAATGGAGCGAGATGGTCGACCTTGCCGTGCAGCTCGAGCTCATCAACAAGAGCGGCAGCTGGTTCTCCATCGGAGACGAGCGTATTGGACAGGGCCGCGACTCGGCCAAGCAGTACCTCATTGATCATCCCGACGTCGCTGACCGCATTGAGCAGTCCATCCGAGACAATATGTGGAAGCTGCAGGGCAAGAACGCAAAGCCGCCCGCATCCGTCGCCGCGAAGCCTGTAAGTATCTCGGCAGACGATTTTAACGACGACTGATGCGCCTGCTTGCCATTCAGGAGCTGCCGCAGTCAAAGCGCGTCAAGCTTGTCTTTGACGACGATACTGTTTTAAAAACGCAGCCGTATCTGCTTGCGGACTTCGGCCTTTACAGCGGAATGGAGCTGACGGAGGAAGACTATCAGGCGCTGCTGGCTGCTGCCGGAAAAGCGTCTGCAAAGGCGCGGGCCGTGCGCATTGTCGCAGCGGCAGGCGTGTCTGAAAAGGAGCTGCAGAAGCGCCTTGTCCGGAAGGGTGAGGAAGCAGCCGACGCGCAGGAAGCCGTCGGCTGGCTCAAGGAGCTGCATCTGCTCGATGACCGCGAGACAGCACGGCAGCTCGCTGCAAGCGCTGCGGCAAAGGGCTACGGGAAAAGCCGCATCAAAAATATTTTATTCGAAAAGGGCATCCCGCAGGAACTCTGGGAGGAGGCGCTTGCGGAGCTGCCCGAAATGGACGACGCCATTGACCGCTTTCTGCTCCGCCGCTGGCAGGGGAAGGATCCGGACGAAAAAGAAGTAAAACGGACTGTGGACGCGCTCATCCGGCGCGGCCACAGCTGGAAGGACATCCAGTCCGGCCTTCGGCGCTACCGCGTCGGGCTGGAGCTGGAAGAAATCACGGAGGACGACATATCATGACCCATACGATCGGCATGATCTCGCTTGGCTGCGCCAAAAATCAGGTCAACGCCGAGCATATGCTCTGGCTGCTGCGGCAGGCGGGCTATGAGATCAGCCCAGACCCCGACGGTGCGGAACTCGTCATTGTCAACACCTGCGGCTTCATTGAATCCGCAAAGACAGAGGCCATTGACAACATTCTGGCCATGGCGCAGCTGAAAGCAGAAGGGAGAATTCAGAAAATTCTCGTCACCGGCTGTCTTGCCCAGCGCTATCAGGAGGAAATTCTGAAGGAGCTGCCGGAGGTCGACGGCGTGCTTGGCACCGGCTCCTACTTTGAC
>ENA-UAOW01000829-UAOW01000829.1-human-gut-metagenome-genome-assembly--contig:-NODE-829-length-12576-cov-5.606261_pt1 | contig 12576 bp, 10 predicted proteins | sample MGYA00243470_ERZ654559 | MGnify/ENA primary metagenome ERZ654559 (study PRJEB26926, sample SAMN06164851) | human gut metagenome | biome: ENVO:00009003; feature: ENVO:2100002; material: ENVO:00002003...
CTTATGCGATCGTCGGCAGCGTCAGATGTGTATAAGAGACAGTATTTAATTTACATCCGGCCTATTGACTTTTCGGGGGGACGGTGGTACATTATCTTTAGCACTCAGAGATGTTGAGTGCTAAAATCATACGGGAGGCGGCGCAAATGGATTTGACGGAACGAAAAAAGCGGATCCTGCGCGCCATCATCGAAAGCTACATCGAGACGGCGGAACCGGTGGGTTCCAAGGCCGTCGCCGCAAATATCGGCATAGAGGTCTCCTCTGCCACCATCCGCAACGAGATGGCCGACCTGGAGTCCATGGGGCTTTTGGAAAAACCCCATACCTCCGCCGGGCGTGTGCCCTCTCCCCTGGGGTACCGGCTGTACGTCAACGAGCTGATGGAAGAACATAAGCTCTCCATCCAGGAGACGCAGCGCATCAACCAGGCCCTGCGCATGAAGATGCGGGAGCTGGACCGGGTGCTCACCGAGGCGGGCCGCGTGGTGTCCCAGTTGACCAATTATCCCGCTTTCGCCCTCTCCTCCGGCTCCGGCCGGGTGACCATCCGCCGCTTTGACCTGCTGATGGTGGAGCGCAATGCCTTTATCATCGTGGTGATGACCGATACGAATATCGTGCGCAACCGGCTCATGCGCCTGCCCTCGGACTTGACCGAGGCCCAATTGCAGATGCTCAATACTCTTTTGAATACGACCTTCACGGGCCTGTCCCTGGAGGAGATCACCCCGGAGCTGATGCGGGTGGCCCAGCATGCCGCCGGCGAGGCTTACGGCCTGATCAGTCTGGTGGTCTCCTTTGCCATTGAGGTGCTGGAGGCGCTGGAACAGCGCACCGTACACACCTCGGGCATCACCCATCTGCTGGAGCTGCCGGAGTACCGCAGTCTGGACCGGGCCCAGCCGCTGATGAGCTACCTGTCCGACGAAAACGACCCCGCCCACTTCCCCATTCCCAAGGACAACCCCATGGATATCCTGATCGGTCCGGAAAACGTAGCCGACGCGCTGAAGGATTCCAGCGTGGTGGTGGCCAGCTATGACATTGGGGACGGCATGCGGGGCGTTATCGGCGTGGTGGGCCCCACCCGTATGGATTACGCCAAGATCACCGCCCGGCTTTCCTATCTGGCGGAAGGGCTCTCCCGGCTGTTCGGCCGGGGGGAGCTGCCCGGCGGCACAGACGATAAGAAATAGGAGATGACCTCTTATGCGCGAGAAGAACGAAATGCCCAAGGACGAATTGGAGCAGGAGCCGCCTGCGCCGGAAACGCCCGGAGCCGCCGCGCCGGATGCCGGAACGGACGCCCCCGATCCCCTGCTGGAGGAGCTGGAGACCCTGAAAAACAGTCTGGCCGATCAGGAGGATAAATTTCTCCGCCTGGCCGCCGAGTACGATAATTACCGCCGCCGCAGCCAGAAGGAAAAGGAATCCGCCTGGGCGGACTCCAAGGCAGAGACGGCCGCGGCTTTTCTGCCGGTATACGATAATCTGGAGCGGGCGCTCAAGCAGGAGACCAGCGACGAGGCCTACAAGAAGGGCGTGGAGATGACCATGGCCCAGCTGCGGGAAGTCCTCTCCAAGCTGGGTATCGAGGAGATCCCCGCCCTGGGCGAGGCCTTCGACCCCAATCTTCACAACGCCGTGATGCATGTGGAGGACGAGGCAGCCGGAGAAAATACCATCGTGGACGTGTTCCAGGCGGGCTTCCGCTCCGGCGACAAGGTCATCCGCTTTGCCATGGTGAAGGTCGCCAACTAGCCCGAAGCGCGGAGCAGCCGCCCGTCGCGGAGGGCGCGCAGCAGGACGCCCAAGCGCCCCGTCCGCGCCCCGGATTTCTTTTGTTAAAACAAAACCCTGATAAATATTGGAGGAACGGAATTATGTCTAAAATCATCGGTATCGATCTCGGTACGACCAACTCCTGCGTCGCCGTCATGGAGGGCGGCGAGGCCGTTGTCATCCCCAACGCGGAGGGCAACCGCACCACCCCGTCCGTGGTGGCCTTCTCCAAGGACGGCGAGCGTATGGTGGGTCAGGTGGCAAAGCGCCAGGCCATCACCAACCCCGACCGGACCATCTCTTCCATCAAGCGTGAGATGGGCTCCAACTACAAGGTGACCATCGACGGCAAGAATTATACGCCCCAGGAGATCTCCGCCATGGTGCTGGGCAAGCTCAAGGCGGACGCCGAGGCCTATCTGGGCCAGAGCGTCACGGAAGCCGTCATCACCGTGCCCGCCTACTTTACCGACGCCCAGCGCCAGGCCACCAAGGACGCCGGACGCATCGCGGGCCTGGATGTCAAGCGTATCATCAACGAGCCCACCGCCGCAGCCCTGGCTTACGGCGTGGACAAGGACTCCGACCAGAAGATCATGGTCTACGACCTGGGCGGCGGCACCTTCGACGTGTCTGTGCTGGAGGTCGGCGACGGCGTGATCGAGGTGCTGGCCACCGCGGGCAACAACCGCCTGGGCGGCGACGACTTTGACAAGTGCGTCATGGATTGGATGGCCGCCGAGTTTAAGAAGGACACCGGCATCGACCTGAGCGGCGACAAGGTGGCCATGCAGCGCCTGAAGGAGGCTGCCGAGAAGGCCAAGATCGAGCTTTCCGGCGTCACCTCCACCAATATCAATCTGCCTTATATCACCGCCGACGCCACCGGGCCCAAGCACCTGGACCTGACCCTGACCCGGGCCAAGTTCGACCAGCTGACCGCCCATCTGGTGGAGGCGACCGCCGGCCCCGTCAAGCAGGCGATGAGCGACGCCGGCCTCTCCTCGGGCGAGCTGGCCAAGGTCCTGCTGGTGGGCGGCTCCAGCCGGATCCCCGCCGTGCAGGAGGCCGTCAAGCGCATCACCGGCAAGGAGGGCTTCAAGGGCATCAACCCCGATGAGTGCGTGGCCATGGGCGCCGCCATCCAGGCGGGCGTCCTCACCGGCGACGTGAAGGGCCTGCTGCTGCTGGACGTTACCCCCCTGTCCCTGGGCATCGAGACCATGGGCGGCGTGATGACCAAGCTCATCGAGCGCAACACCACCATCCCGGCCAAAAAGAGCCAGGTGTTCACGACCGCCGCCGACAACCAGACCTCCGTTGAGGTCCACGTGCTCCAGGGCGAGCGTGAGATGGCCCAGTATAACAAGACCCTGGGCCGCTTCAACCTGGACGGCATCGCCCCCGCCCGCCGCGGCGTGCCTCAGATCGAGGTCACCTTCGACATCGACGCCAACGGCATCGTCAACGTATCCGCCAAGGATCTGGGCACCGGCAAGGAGCAGCACATCACCATCACCTCCTCCACCAACATGTCCAAGGAGGACATTGACAAGGCCGTCAAGGAGGCCGAGCAGTTTGCCGCCGAGGACGCCAAGAAGAAGGAAGAGATCGACGTCCGCAATCAGGCCGACCAGGTGATCTACCAGACCGAAAAGGCTCTGGAGGACGCCAAGGACAAGATCGACGCCGGCGACAAGGCCACGGTGGAGGCTGCGCTGACCAAGCTGAAGGACGCCATGAAGGGCACCGACGTGGAGGCGATCAAGGCCGCCACTGAGGAGGCCAGCAAGGCTTTCTATCCCATCGCGGAAAAGATGTACCAGCAGGCCAATCCTCAGGGCGGCCAGGCAGGCCCTGACATGGGCGGCGCCAATTTTGCCGGCGGCGCTCCGGGCGGCAGCAATACCGACCCCAATGTGGTGGACGCCGACTACGAGGTCGTGGACGACGACAATAAGTAACGAATCCGAAAAGCGGCGGGGCGGAGATCGCCCCCCTACCAAAACGTAGGGCGGGGGCTTGCCCCCGCCGCTTTCCGCGTAAAGAGGTGAACACCAATGCCTGAACAAAAAAGAGACTATTACGAGGTCCTCGGCGTGTCCAAGGGCGCCACGGACGACGAGATCAAGAAGGCCTACCGGAAGCTGGCCAAACAGTACCACCCGGACCTGAACCCCGGCGATAAGGCCGCCGAGGCCAAGTTCAAAGAGGTCAACGAGGCCTACGAGATCCTCTCCGACAAGGAGAAACGCGCCAAGTACGACCAGTTCGGCCATGCGGGGGTGGACCCCAACTTCGGCGCGGGCGGCGGCTTCGGCGGCGGCTTTACCGGCGCGGATTTCGGGGACTTCGACCTGGGCGATCTGTTCGGCTCCTTCTTCGGCGGCGGCTTCGGCGGCGGCAGCGGCTCGGGCCGCGCCCGCAGCGGCCCCATGAAGGGCGACAACCTGCGCTCCTCGGTGACGATTTCCTTTGAGGAGGCCGCGTTCGGCTGCGAGAAGGAGATCGTCCTGAACCGCACCGAGTCCTGCGACGCCTGCAGGGGCAGCGGCTGTGAGCCGGGTACCACCGCAGAGATCTGCCCCGACTGCCGCGGCGCCGGCACCGTGCGCATTCAACGGGGCGGGGGGGCCTTTACCTTCGCCACCACCGCCACCTGCCCCAAGTGCGGCGGCACGGGCAAGCTCATCCACTCTCCCTGCAAATCCTGCGGCGGCAGCGGGAGTGTGCGGCGGCAGCGGAAGATCACCGTCAACATCCCCGCGGGCATCGATAACGGCCAGGCGGTCTCCCTGCGCGGCCAGGGCGGCGCGGGCAAAAACGGCGGTCCGGCGGGCGACCTGCTCATCGGCGTCACCGTGCGTCCCCATCCCCTGTTCAAGCGGGACGGCACCTCAGTCTATCTGGACCAGCCGGTCTCCTTCCTCCAGGCCACCTTGGGCGCAGAGCTGGAGCTGCCCACCATCGACGGCAAGGTCAAGTGGAGCCTGCCCGCGGGCACGCAGCCCGGCGCTACCTTCCGTCTGCGAGGCAAGGGGATCCCCAGCGTCAACGGCCGGGGCCGGGGCGACCAGTACGTCACTGTGAACGTTACGGTTCCCACCGGTCTGACCCATGAGCAGAAGGAGGCGCTGCAGGCCTATGGCCAGGCCATGGGCGAGATTCCCGCCGCTGCCGAGGACGGTCTGAAAGGTTTTTTTGACAAGAAGAAGAAAAAGAAATAAAATAGGGGACGGATGCTGATCCGTCCCCTATTTCAGCTGTTTCGGAGGTGTCGGCCATGGGCCCCATCCGCTTTATCGTATATCTGTTCCCGGTCCTGACCATCGCGGCGCTGTTCTATTTCTTCGTCTGGTACTGGCAGGCCACCCGCACGCCGCTGGCCGCTCCTGGTTCCAGCGGGTCCGTACCCAGGCGCCGCTTCACCTTTGCAGGCAAATGCCACCCTATGGCGCGCCGGGATGCGCTGCCCCTGCTTGTGATCACGACGCTTTATGCATTGACCGCTTTCGCTCAGCTGGGCTCCATGAAAGCGCCTCAGTCCGCCCTGGATCTGGGCGGCACGGAAAGCCATACCATCGTTCTGCCTCAGGAGGTCTATGTAGCGAACCTCTGGTATTTTCCAAATCTGGGCACTGGAGAATACAATCTGGAGATCTCCGCCGATGGAGCGCATTGGTCCACCCTCTGGTCCCGAACCGATGAAAGCGGCAGCGTCACCTCCTACTACTGGGCCGATGCCGCCGGATATGAACCCAGCTACGCCATGTCCCAGAACTACAATCAGCTCTTTAAATGGATTGAACTGGCCCCGGAAAATCCCCAGTACGTCCGGTATCTGCGCCTCACGGGGCGCTCCGACAAGGGTCTGCTGGAGCTGGGGGAGCTGGCCCTCTTCGCCCACAACGGAACACGGGTCTCCACAAACGACTCCGCCGAGCCGCTTCTGGATGAGCAGGACACGGTCCCAGACGCGATCTCCTGGTTCAATTCAGCCTATTTCGACGAGATCTACCACCCCCGCACTGCGTTGGAGCACATCGAAGGGGTGTCCCCCTACGAGATCTCTCACCCGCCGCTGGGGAAGCTGATCCTCGGTCTTGGCATCCGCCTGTTTGGGATGACGCCCTTCGGCTGGCGCTTCATGGGCACCCTGTTCGGCGTGGCCATGCTGCCGCTGCTGTATGTGTTTCTGAAAAACCTGTTCGGCAGGACGGCGGTGGCCGCCTGCGGCACCGTGCTGCTGGCTGCCGACTTTATGCACCTGACCCAGACCCGCATCGGCACCATCGACACTTACGGGGTGTTCTTCATCCTGCTGATGTACTATTTTCTATACCGCTATCTCACCCTGCCCGCCGGCGCCCCCTTTCGGAAGTGTGCTCTGCCGCTGTTCCTCTCCGGCTTGTTCTGGGGGATCGGCGCAGCCTCCAAGTGGACGGTGATCTACGGCTGTGTGGGACTGGCGTTGCTGTACTTCATCGGACTGTACCAGAAGCTGCGGGATTGGCCCCGGGAAGAGCGTCACGCCCGTACCGCCTGGACGTTCCGGCTTCTGGCCTTTTCGGTGCTGTGCTTTGCCCTGATCCCGGCCGTCATCTATGTGCTCTCCTATTACCCCTACGCCCAAGCCAAGGGGGACACCAGTCTGAGCGGCTGGCTGGGCGTGATGTGGGAGAATCAGAAGTATATGTTCTCTTACCATAAGGGCGTGGTGGACACACACCCCTATTCCTCCCGCTGGTATCAGTGGATCTTGGACATCCGTCCCATCCTCTACTATCTGGACTCCTCCCTGCCCGGCTACACCACCCGGTTCGGGGCCTTCCTCAACCCGGTGGTCTGCTGGGGCGGCCTGCTGGCCATGATCGCCGTCGCCGTGCGCATGGTCCAGCGCCGCTGCGGCAAGGCCCTCTTCATCCTGGTGGGCTATCTGTCCCAGCTGGCCCCCTGGTTCCTGATCGGGCGCATCACCTTCGCTTATCATTATTTCCCCTCTGTGATCTTCCTGATCCTGGCGCTGTGTTATGTGTTCCACGACCTGGCGGAACGGGAGGACGCCGTCCGCTGGAAACCTGCCGTCTATGCCCTGACCGGCGGCGCCGCGGTCCTCTATGCCATGTTCTATCCCGTACTGGTGGGCATTACGGTACCCACATGGTATACCACCTGCTTCCTGCGCTGGTTCCCTTCCTGGCCCTTCTGAGGCTTTGGGGCCTCGCTCACTTTTTTCTGGAGGTTTCTCACCCATGCTTCTTACGGATTATCATACGCACAGCGTCCTCTCTCCGGACGGAAACGTGCCCCTGGCCCGGATGGCGGATGCCGCCGTGGCGGCGGGTCTGGGAGAGCTTTGCATCACCGATCACTGCGACCTGATGGACCAGGACGGCGGGCGCGTATACGGCTACAACTGGCCTGCCGCAGTATCCCAGTTCCGCGAGACCGTCCCCATGTTCCAGGGCCGGTTGAACCTCAGGCTTGGTCTGGAATTTGGCGTTCCCCATGTAGACCGTACGGCCGCAGAGCAGATCCTTTCCCTGCCGGAGCTGGACTTTGTCATCGGTTCCGTCCACAACCTAAGCCCCGCGCGCGGCGGGCGCGATTTCTATTTTGTTGATTATCCGGACGCGGACGCCTGCTATGCCGCCCTGGACGACTATTTTGCCTCCATGTCCGTTCTGGCCTGCACCGATCTGTACGATGTGCTGGGGCATATCATCTACCCGCTGCGGTACATGCACACCCCAGTCTCTCTGGAGCGTTACCGGGAGACGATCCGCACGATCCTGCGCAAGGTGGTGGAGGGCGGCCGCGGCATTGAGATAAACACCTACCGCGGCCGGACCATTGCCGACTGGCGGCCCATTCTGGAGCTCTACCGGGACTGCGGCGGCGAGATCGTCACCGTAGGCTCGGACGCACACCTGCCGGAGCACGTGGGGCTGGGGATATCGGAGGCCTGTGCGCTGCTGCAGCAGACCGGCTTCCGCTATCTTGCCACCTATGAAAAACGCAAGCCGGAACTGAACCGCCTGTAAGGAGGATATGAAACATGAAAATTGCAATGGGCAGCGACCACGGCGGCTTTGCGCTCAAGCAGCATCTCAAGACCTATCTGGAGAACAAGGGCTGTCTGGTGGAAGACTGCGGGACGGATTCCACACAGAGCTGCGATTACCCCGACTTCGGCCGTTTGGCGGCGGAAGCCGTGGCCTCCGGCCGGTGTGAGCGGGGCATCGTCATCTGCACCACCGGTATCGGCATCTCCATTTCCGCCAACAAGGTCCGCGGCATCCGCTGCGCGCTGTGCTCCGAACCGCTCTCCGCCGAGATGACCCGGCGGCACAACGACGCCAACATGCTGGCCCTGGGCGGCGGCATGATCGGCCCCAATATGGCCGAGCGCATCGTGGATGTGTTCCTCTCCACCGCATTCGAGGGCGGCCGCCATCAGCGCCGCGTGGATAAGGTAATGTCCATCGAGGGATAATTTCCCCGGTCTATTCCCGGGCAGACAGGCATACCCTCCAAATGAGAAGAAATGAGGGGGTATCGTCATGTCCCGTCTGTCCAAATCTGCGCTGCTGCTGTTTGTGGTCGCTACGCTGGCCGGAGCCTGTCTCCACTTTGTCTACGCGCTGTTTCCAAACGCCGTCACCGCCTGCTTTTCTCCCGTGCAGGAGAGCCTGTGGGAACACCTGAAGCTGCTGTATTGGCCCTATCTGGCCGCCAGCCTTCTGCTGGCCCGGAACGAGGGCTGGGATACCCTGCGCGTCCGCGCCCTTACGCTGCTGCTGTGCTGTGCTGCGGCGTTGGCCGCAGGTTGGCTGTATCATATCATTTTGGGCGGTGAAGCGCTGTTTTTTGACGTGGCACTGTATGTGCTGACCATGGCGGCGGCGTTCCTGCTGCCTGGCCTGCTCCGGCAGTTTCCGCTCGCCCGGCGAGGACTTTGGCTGCTGCTGGCCGTTGCCCTGGGCGCCGCCATTCTGCTGTTTACGTTCCTGCCGCCATCCGGTCCGCTCTTCCTTGACCTCACCGCTGTCAATACCTGGCATGTGCTCCCCTGCTGAATCGAAAAAAGGAATGGTTGTCGTTCCGAAAATTTTGCTTTACAAACGCGAAAAAGATTGCTATAATAATCAGGCACGTTGATAAGCGTGCCCTGCGCGCCCGTAGCGCAATTGGATAGAGCGTCAGATTCCGGTTCTGAAGGCTGGGGGTTCGAGTCCCTTCGGGCGTACCAAAGAAAACCTTGTAATCTCAACGGTTACAGGGTTTTCTTTTGTTTTCGTTTAATGTGTTATGTGCTAATATGATACCAATTTTCGAGGTTAAACTTAGCGTTTGAGGTTAAAAATCTGCGAAATTTTACAGCACGGCGCACCAAAAAACATCCCCCGGACACCAGCACAGGGTATCCGGGGGTGGGTGAGAGTGGATGTTGGGGGAGCGAAGAAGGGGTAGAGTGAGGATTGTGAAAGGTTAAATTGACTATTATAAACGACGAACCATAATTTATGCAGACATTGTATTAATGGAATATGGTTATCCCCTTGAGTAAGCCAACGAGGAATTAGAAACAGCAATGACCAAACGGTCAAGCAAATGGGCCCCAAAGTTACGCCGGCTAAACCGGAAGCAATACTCATTGAGATAATCGCCCAGATACTTCTGCGGCAGCCCGTGGTAGGTACCCAGAATAAAAGCCTTGGCGTTGCCGATCATGATGTGCAGCCAGCGGAGCATCCCGCTGTCAGGAGCATAGGCTTTGGGTCGGTGGTCATACCCCGCCAGAGCTGGACTATAGCTGCGGTAGCCATCACTGAGAATGGTGCTGCCCTTTTCGATGCTGGTCTGGGCAAACCGTTTCACAGAGGCTTGCTTAATATTGTCCGTAGGCTTCATCTTGAGATACTGGGGATGGCCCTTGTCAGTCAAAGACAGCGCCACGAAAACCTTTGCTTTTTCAGTTCCCCGGCCGCGCTTCTTGCCCTTGGTCGGGCCACCGAAGAAGGCGTCGTCAAACTCAACCGTCCCACCGAGGATATGGGTATCGTCCCGCTGTCCCATGGCCCTTCTGAGCCGAGCCAAGAGATACCATGCCGCCTTGTAAGTGACGCCGATGACCTGGCTGAGCCGGACGGCGGAGATCCCGCGCTTGTCCTGGGACATGAAATACATGGCCAGGAACCATTTCGTCAGAGGAAGATGGCTGCGGTGCATGACCGTGCCGACGGTAACGGAAGTCTGGTGGCGGCAGGTGCCGCACTGGATCATCCCGTTAGAGAGTCGATAATGCTTATTGCCACCGCACTTCGGACACTGAAAGCCGTTCGGCCACCGCTTCTGTTCCAAGTAATCCCGGCACTGCTCTTCTGTGGCAAATCTCTTCTGAAGCTCGTACAACGACAATCCCTTTTGCCTCGGCATGACTCTTTTCCCCGCTTTCCCGTCATCATGCCTTCATTTTATCAGCTCAACTGTCCTATTTTCAGGTCTTGGCCCTGGCTGACTAAAAGGGATAACCATTTAATGGAATATAGGTAGTGCGTAAAATTCTGTGTAAAGACCGAAGGCAGGTGAAATGCAATTAGAGGGTGATTGGCACCCTGTGGCCGAAATAAATCATGAGATGGTCGAGAATCGTGCCCCAATTACGGATGGGCATCGTCCATTTTTCAGTGATGTTGATCGTCGCCAAATACAGAATTTTCATCAGAGCGTCATCGGAAACAAAGGCGCTCTTCGTCTTTGTCACCTTGCGCAGCTGGCGATTGAAATTCTCAATGGCATTGGTCGTGTAAATGAGCGTGCGAATTTCAGGAGGATACTTGAACATAGTCGAAAGCTCAGGCCAGTTTACCCGCCAGCTCTTGACTCCGAGAGCATAAGCGCACCGGGCAGAACCGCCGCACGGTTAGTCTGGCTATCGACATTCAATCAAAGCTTCAACGAAAAGGGCCGGGATATGAACGGTGGGCTAAGGTATTCAATCTAAAACAGATGGCCGCAGCCCTTGCCTATTTGCAGGATAACAACCTTCTGGAATATGAGCAGTTGGAGAAAAAAGCGGCTTCGGCAACAGAGTGTTTTCATTGATATAGCGGTACACCTCCAGCCTGCTGGCACATTTTTCAAAATCGGATCTGCAGAAACAGTGGGAAAAGGCTTTTGGCGGATTGTCAAATCAGGTGCGGCGAAAGATCAAAGAAACCTTTAGGCGCAAAACGCCCCGGCCCCAGCCGCAAAAGCGGTCGGGACCGGGGCGCTCTTCGTTTTTCAGGCCAGGCCCAGCAGACGGGCCGTGGTGGCAACCGAAAAGCAGACCAGCATCCCGATGCCGGTGGGCAGCAGGATGGAGACCAGGGTCCATTTGGCGCTGCCCGTCTCCTTCCCAATGGTCAGGCAGGTCGTGGAGCAGGGCCAGTGGACCAGGGAAAAGAGCATGGTGCACACCGCCGTCAGCCAGGTCCAGCCGTTGTCCACCAGCAGCGCCCGCAGGGCCTCCAGATCATCCAGCGCCAGCAGGGAGCCGCTGGAGAGATAGGCCATGATAATGATGGGCAGCACGATCTCATTGGCCGGAAAGCCCAGGAGGAAGGCCATCAGGATGACTCCGTCCAGCCCCAGCAGCCGGGCGAAGGGGTCCAGAAATCCGGTGCACCAGTCCAGGATGCTGCCCCCGCCCACCTTAACATTGGCGCACAGCCAGATCAGCAGCCCCGCCGGGGCCGCAACGGACACCGCCCGCCCCAGCACGAACAGGGTCCGATCCAGCACCGAGCGTACGATGACCTGCCCGATGCGCGGCCGCCGGTAGGGCGGAAGCTCCAGCGTAAAGGAGGAGGGCACGCCCTTCAGGATGGTACCGGACAGCAGCCGGGACACCCAGAAGGTGAGAAAGACCCCCAGCAGGATGACCCCGGTCAGCAGCAGCGCCGACAGCACGCCCCGTCCCATACCCGCTCCGGTCCCCACAAAAAACATGGTAATGATTGCAATCAGAGTGGGAAAGCGCCCGTTACAGGGGACAAAATTGTTGGTCAGGATGGCGATAAGCCGTTCGCGGGGCGAATCAATGATGCGGCAGCCCACCACGCCGGCCGCGTTGCAGCCAAAGCCCATGGCCATGGTCAGCGCCTGCTTGCCGCAGGCGCTGGCCTTTTGAAATGCATGGTCCAGCACGAAGGCCACCCGCGGCAGATAACCGAAGTCCTCCAGCAGGGTGAACAGAGGGAAAAAGATGGCCATAGGGGGCAGCATGACCGAGACCACCCAGGCCAGTACCCGGTACACCCCCAATACCAGCGCCCCATGGAGCCATGCCGGGGCGTTCAGCGCGGTAAACAGGTCACTCAACCGGTCCTGGACCCAGAACAGGCCCGCAGAGAGCAGCTGCGACGGGTAATTGGCGCCCTGGATGGTCAGCCAGAACACCCCGGCCAGCAGCAGAAGCATCAGAGGAATCCCGGTGGCGCGGGATGTGAGCAGGCGGTCCAGCTTGCGGTCCCGTTCCAGGCGCTCCTCCCGCTCACAGGAGACCACACCGGCGCACAGCTCCTCCGCCGTCAAAACCAGCCGCGAGACCAGGCAATCCCTGAGTTCCTTTGCGCCGAGCCCGGACCGGGCCAGAACGCCCCGTGCGCCCTCCAGCGCTTTCTGTACCGCCTCGTCCCGCTGCACGTCCCAGCCCAGCGTTTCCGACAGGCGCTCCAGCAGCGCAGCGTCCTGATCCCTGTCTCTTATACACATCTCCGAGCCCACGAGACACTGAGCGATCTC
>ENA-UAOW01000830-UAOW01000830.1-human-gut-metagenome-genome-assembly--contig:-NODE-830-length-12572-cov-4.522649_pt1 | contig 12572 bp, 10 predicted proteins | sample MGYA00243470_ERZ654559 | MGnify/ENA primary metagenome ERZ654559 (study PRJEB26926, sample SAMN06164851) | human gut metagenome | biome: ENVO:00009003; feature: ENVO:2100002; material: ENVO:00002003...
CTTATGCGATCGTCGGCAGCGTCAGATGTGTATAAGAGACAGGTATCAAAGAAGAGACATTGGTTTCATTTCAGGATTTCAATTGTATTGTGGGTAAAAATGATGTGGGGAAATCTACTTTATTGAAAGCAATAGATGCATTCCTTAATGAAAATAATCCTAATATAGAGGATAAAAACGTATATAGTGATTCCAATTTTATCGAAATAAACTTAATTTTTGATTCTGCGTCAAGTCCAATTATTTTGGATGATACTATTCCGGTATCACTTTTTGATGAAGAATTAGTTGATGAAAATGGATTAATCTCAGTTAAAAAGGTCTGGGATGTATCCAAAAAACGATTAAACCTAAAATCTTTTTATGTCGCAAGATATATGATGCAGATGACTTTGTTATGTTGAGTGAAAAAGAGTTACGTACTCTTTGTGCAAAGTTTCATATAGAAACGGCAAAAGCAAACGGAGAAGAATATAACAATAAAGAAAAGCGGGAGAAATTGCGTGCATATCATCATGAAGCAGGCACGTCTTTCCATTTCGATTTTGAAGAAATGCCTGCTACGGGTACAACTCGTCCTAAAAAAATAATAGAAGCATTAAAAGGTATTTTACCGACCTTTGAATACTTTAGAGCTGACAGATCACTTTCAGATAGTGATACCTCTGTCCAAAAATATTTTAAGGATCAGGCTTATAAATTATTGAAATCAGAGATTTCGACAGATGAAGTTGAAGATTCGATTAGGCATCATATTGAGGAGGCATTAGGCAAAATTACACAAAAAATCAATCAAGTAGTTCCAGAAGATGAACAAGTTGAAGCTCAAGTGGAGTTTGATTGGTCGAAATTAATATCTACATCATTTCGTTGTAAAAAAGATGAGGCTAATATTCCTCTAACATCCAGAGGGGATGGTTTCAGACGGATTACAATGATGTCTTATTTTGAGATGTTAGCCGAAGAAAAACACTCTGGGAGGGATATGTTATTTGGGTTTGAAGAACCTGAAACTTTTTTACATCCCGAAACACAGCAGCAATTATATTCAAAATTAATCGGGATGAAAGATAATGGATATCAAATATTGGTAACAACTCATTCTCCTAATATCGTTGCCGAAAGTAATATTGAAGATTTGATATTTATACAACGAATAGATGGAAAGTATACTGTTCGACAACTTCCTCGTATAGATATTTATCAAATTATAGAAGAGTTAGGCATAAAAAGAAATAGTGCGCTTTTGAATGTATTCGGTGATATAAAAGTCCTGTTTTTACTTGAGGGTATTGATGATGTTGGTGCTTTTAATACTTTAGCTCGGGAATATAAGAAACATGGTGATATAGAGAAGACATTTGATGAGTTAGGTGTTTTATTAATTCCGGTTGGTGGATGTGGCGCTATCAAGCATTGGGCAGATTTGCAGATTATTCGAAAAATGCACAAACCATATTATATTTTATTAGACTCAGACAAACTTAATAATGATATGGATTCACCTAATTTATTAAGACTTAGAGAGCTGGGGTATGATGAAACCAATAGCAGTGTTACTCAAAAAAGAGAAATAGAATGCTATATACATCCTGATTATTTTAAAACGCTTAATCCTCCTATTGAAATCGAGTATGGAGATTGGGATGATGTAAAAACAATCTGCAAAAATCATGAATCATGTATCCAACTGGGTGGATCAAAAGTTTGTGCAAAACATTTCCAGAACTTAATATATGAAGATTTAAGAAAAACATTTTGCCCGGATGGAGAGCATGATGAGTTCCTCGACATTTATCATAAAATTTATGATATGTGCGAAGCTTGATTCCCTATATTTACTTTTTACCAATTAGTATGTTCTTGTTATTTGTTATAGGAGGTTGTGTAATTATTATAGCCATAATAGTTGTAATAGTGAAACGACTGCGTCTTACAAAGCAATCGGAACAACTTTCCGCAAAGATTGGTCGTATTCCCTCCTATGAAAGTGCAATAACGAACGACGGTAGAAAAGAAGCTGTTTATGCTCACAATGAGCGTTTTTCAGTCGATATTATTACGGATTTAGAGACCAGTTTTGCCGCCCGTTATATAACCTTTGCGCAAGAAAAAGAATTTACCTGTTATTACGCGGATTATTACCAAGAAGCAAATGCGCTCGTTCCACAACTCAAAAAGTTCAGTATCGAGCCATCGGATGTCATTGTAAAATTTCTCCATGATTTCGATAATATCGGCAAGCTCGTCAGATTGCATAACCAGCAAGTTATCCAAAATTCGCTCGATAGGCACAAACTCTTTTTCGATCATTGTTTGAAATATCCGTTGGACGAACAGCAGAGGCGTTCCATCGTATCGGAAGAGGATAATTGTCTGGTCGTAAGCAGTGCCGGAAGCGGCAAGACATCCTCCATCGTAGGAAAGGTCAAATACCTGATTGAAATAAAGAAAGTCGATCCGACACGGATTCTTCTTATCAGCTATACGAACAAGGCTGCCGCCGAGCTGACCGAACGAATGGGAATCGAGGGCTTGCGCGGCTATACATTCCATAAGTTGGCCCTTGATCTGATCGGGCAGCAAACAGGTAATAAACCTTCGATCTGCGACAATACGGATGCGTTGTTCGTGAAAATATACCGCGATTTGCTGGCCGATTCGCGATTCCGCAAACATGCGGTCGAGTATTTCGTCGATTATCAAGCCAACGAGGCGGATTGGGAGAAACGGAAAAATGAAAGACGGCAGCAGCTGTCCGAACAAAAGGACGTGCGGCTGAAAGCCATGGTTCCGGATATGGACGGCAAACAGATTTACGTGCGGAGCGAGCAAGAGCAGAAAATCTGTTTCGTCTTATCGTCCCTTGGCGTGCAGTTCAGATACGAGGAGCCTTACGAGCATCCGGTGGCCGATGCGATGCACTCCCAATATAGACCGGACTTTTCAATCTATTTTGAGCGTGACGGTAAACCGCAGCGTCTTTATCTGGAGCATTTCGGGGTAGATGAACACGGCTTCGTACCCGCATGGTTCGCCAAAGATCGGAATATATCCTACGAGGAGGCCAATCAAAAGTACAACGACGGCATCACATGGAAGCGGGCCGCCCACGAGAAATTCGGAACAAGACTAATTACGACGTCCAGCGTGGATTTTTACCGTTCGGATATTCGTGAGACGCTCAAACAATTGTTGCTCGATGCCGGTGTCCCTTTGCAAGAACGAACAGATACAGAGTTGTACAGCATGGTATTACCGGAGGGCAGCAAGCAGGAAAAGGCATTTATTAGATTGATCGCTACATTCGTCACCTTGCTGAAATCGAGTTGTCGATCATTGAAAGACGTCTTGAAACAGACTGACGAAGCCAATGACCGGCGTAGTGAGTTCGTAGTCAAAAACATTTTCCGTCCCGTGTATGAACGCTATGCGGAGGCTTTGCGCAGTGGCGGACAAATCGACTTTACGGATGCCATCTTGCAGGCGACCGAACTTTGCCGGGCAACGCATCCTGTGTCGTATGAATATATCATTGTCGATGAATTTCAGGATATATCCGTTGACCGCTACAACTTTCTCAAAGCCTTGCGCGAGGGAAATCCTCCGGCAAAACTCTATTGCGTAGGTGACGACTGGCAATCCATCTATCGTTTCTCGGGAAGCGATATGGCTCTTTTCAATAATTTCGCAGCTTTTTTCGGCCCAACCGAAATCAATAAAATCGAAACGACCTATCGTTTCGGTGAGCCGTTGGTTGGTTTATCGGCTCGATTCATCCAACGTAATACGGCTCAAATAAAAAAGAACATTCGGCCGTTCAGCGAGCAAAGGAAAACCGAGCTATCGTTCCAAGCCTACGACCGAAACAGCTATTGCAATGTCATCGGACAGCTTATTGCATCTATTCCGTCCGACAAATCTGTGTTCCTGCTGGGACGGTATTCATTCGACGATTACTACCTTTCGTTCATGTATAAAAGCGTCAAAGAAGGGAACAGATTTTACTATATCATTGGCGGCCGAAAGGTCGAATTCCTGACCGTGCACAAATCCAAAGGGCTTGAAGCCGACTATGTGATTCTGCTCCAATGCAACAAGGATACCTATGGTTTCCCCTCTCTCGTAAGCGATGACCCGTCTTTGCAATATGTGCTGACGGCAAGCGACCACTTCCCTTATGGCGAGGAGCGACGGTTGTTTTATGTAGCAATCACACGGGCCAAAGTCAAAACATGGGTGCTCTACGATGCACGATTCCCTTCTGTTTTTGTGGACGAGTTTCTGCGTCCCGAAAAAGTTACGGTGGAGAGTTACACCAAGCATCCGAATGCCAACAAGCGGTGGACGCGCCGTGCCGACCAATTTTTGCTGACGCTCCATCGTGAAGGAAAGAGCATCCGATATATTGCGGAGAAGATGGGCCGCAGTCAGGCTTCCATCGTCATGCGGTTGGGGAAGTTAGAAAGTTAATGACCACGTTTGTTGAGTTTGTGTAATGTAAATTATGATTGATATTGATGATTTTAAGCACGAGATAGAGTGTATTTATAAAGATGAAAAATACTCTGTCCGAGATAATGGAGCTGTTTTCCGGTATCCTCGTGATGGTAAACGGCCTCGTCAATATGATAACTTCTGGACTTTCGGTAAGTCCAATGATAAACACGGATACATGGAGATTGCGTCCGTTCGTGTTCACATTATCGTGGCAACGGCCTTTCATGGTCCGAAACCAACGGAAGACCATGTCGTCGATCATATAGATACGAATCGCCGCAACAATCGCCCGGACAATCTTCGATGGGTCACACGATTGGAGAACGCACTCGATAACCCGATTACCCGCAAACGTATCATTATGCGTTGCGGTAATATCGAAGCGTTCTTAGCCAATCCGTCTTTGTTGAGAGAAAGCGATGTTACCCCCGATTTCAGTTGGATGAGAACTGTAACGGATGCAGAAGCCCAAGTCAGCAAAGAGCGATTATTGGCATGGGCTGAAAGCGACAAGCAAGCATCCGGAGGCACTTTGGGCGAATGGGTATATGGTCGGCAGTCAATTTCGCAAAATGACGGTCAGTCATCGAATGTAGACGAAATTGACAAGTTGCAATCCGATTCCTTAAACGGGTGGGGCCAAATTCCGCCTCGAGCATATGAACGTCCCGTTGAGCCGGAACAAAGAAAACCCAATGTTATGCTCTCGTTAACACCCGGAGCAGCCCAAGAAATCTATTTTTATAATGATAAGCCCAATGAATACCCATGTACTCCGCAGGAATATAGTGGTGATCCTTTAACTGCTTATGCCGCCAATTTGACCGAAAATGCAGTTTATTGGCGGAACAATAATGGAGATCGGGAGTATGTAGTAGACAAGTATGGATTTTCAGAAGATCGAAATTCTCTATATGTAATGACTAAATCCGCATACGTGTGGCAAAGCCAAGAGGATGGAGATTCTATGCCTATTCCCATAGCAAATCTCAATAAAGACGAGTTTAGTGAAAGTGAATTGGACTATCAACTTGGAGTGGTTGTGTACGAAGATAATTTATTCGTACATAAAAGGGTAGAAACCGGTTTTATGCCCAAAGAGTATTTGGAGGAGTTATTTATTGGCAAGAAGAAAAAGATTGACAAGAATTAAAATATTTCGGGAAACCCAATTTTATCCATATTTTTGTTGCTATTTTGTTACTTGCTGCAAGAACTGTTTTATGTTATAGATTAATAATCAGACGAATACAAGCGCAAGTAAATAATATGTGGCAGAACTTCGTTAACTCGTATCAGATATGGAGAAAGGACCGCGGGAAATGAACCGGGCGGGCAGGACGGTCTATCCGATCCTGCTGATGGTCTGCGCCACCCATCTGCTCAATGACATGATGCAGTCCGTCATTCCGGCGGTCTATCCGCTCCTTAAGGAGAAATTCGGCTTCACGTTTGCCCAGATCGGCCTCATCACACTGGTTTTCCAACTAACCTCGTCGCTTCTGCAACCTGTCGCCGGGCGGCTGGCCGACCTCCATCCGCGGCCCTATTCGCTGGCCGCGGGGATGTGTTTCACGCTGTGCGGACTGCTTGCGCTCGCCGCCGCTCCCGGCTTCGCCCTGATTTTGGTGTCGGTCGGACTGATCGGCTGCGGTTCGTCGGTCTTCCATCCCGAATCCTCGCGCGTGGCCCAGCTCGCCTCGGGAGGTCGCAAAGGGCTGGCGCAGTCGATCTTTCAGGTCGGCGGCAATGCCGGAAGCGCCATGGGGCCCCTGCTGGCCGCGCTGATCGTGATTCCGTTCGGGCAGGCTTCGATCGGTTGGTTCGCACTGGCCGCGCTGCTGGCCATCTTCATCCTCGTAAAGATCGGGAACTGGTACAAACGGCAACTGGCTTTGGCAGCCCGCAGGCCCGCCGTTGCGGCGGATACCACGGGGCCCGGACTCTCGAAACGTAAAATTCGGAATGCGCTCATTATCCTGGGCGTGCTGGTTTTCTCGAAGTATTTCTACATCGCCTCGATGACCAACTATTTCACCTTTTTCCTGATGGACAAATTCTCGATGTCGGTGCAGGGAGCGCAGTATGCGCTTTTCGCTTTCCTCGCGGCTTCGGCGGCGGGGACCTTCATCGGCGGGCCGGTCGGCGACCGCATCGGACGTAAATACGTGATATGGGGCTCGATCCTCGGTGCGGCGCCCTTTACGCTGATGCTTCCCTATGCCGGCCTGACCGGGACCATCGTGCTGGCCGTCATCATCGGACTGGTCATCTCGTCGGCCTTCTCGGCCATTCTGGTCTATGCCACCGACCTGATGCCCGGCAAGGTCGGCATGATCGCCGGGGTCTTCTTCGGGCTGATGTTCGGACTGGGCGGCCTCGGCTCGGCCTTCTTCGGGTGGCTGGCCGACCGGACGAGCATCGAATTTATTTTCCGGGTCAGCACCCTGCTGCCCCTGCTGGGCATCATCACGGGCTTTTTACCCAACATAGAATTGAAAAGAGATGAAAAATAAGATATATCCCCGCGAGGGGGACCGGCAGACGGTCTATCTGAAAGAGGTCGTCAGCGACCCGAATATCGAGGTGGGGGAGTGGACGATCTACAACGATTTCGCGGCCGACCCCGTCGATTTCGAACGCAACAACGTGCTGTATCACTATCCGGTGAACGGCGACCGGCTGGTCATCGGGAAATTCTGCTCGCTGGCCTGCGGCGCGCGGTTCCTCTTCAACAGCGCCAACCATACGCTCAAATCGCTGTCCACCTATCCGTTCCCGATTTTCTGGGGCGAGGAGTGGGGCATCGACAAGTCGGAGGTGGCTTCGGCGTGGGACAACCGGGGCGACATCGTTGTCGGCAATGACGTGTGGATCGGTTACGAAGCGGTCGTGATGGCGGGCGTTACGATCGGTGACGGGGCGATCGTCGCCTCACGGGCCGTTGTGACGTGCGATGTGCCGCCCTATGCCATCGTCGGAGGCGTTCCGGCCAAGGTCATCAAATACCGCTTCGATCCGGCGACGGTCGAAAGCCTGCTTGCGATAAAATGGTGGGAGTGGCCTGCGGAGACGATCCGCCGGGCTTTGCCCCTGATCCGCGGCGGGAAGGCCGAAGAGCTGGCGCTATTTGCGGAAAATGAAATAGACGGCTAAAACCAGGCAGAGGAATCCCGCGAGGTGGTTCCAGCGCAGGGTGTCGGATTTCATAAAGACCAGCGCGAAGACGGTGAAGACCGAGAGCGATACGACCTCCTGAATCACCTTGAGTTCCCAGATCGAGAACGGACCTCCGAATTCGGCGCTGCCGATGCGGTTGGCGGGGACCTGGAAGCAGTATTCGAACAGCGCGATGCCCCAGCTCAACAGAACGATGGCCGTCAGCCCGAAGCGTTCGAGCCGCGATTTGAAGGCGATATGCCCGTACCACGCCAGCGTCATAAAGGCGTTGGAGACGACGAGCAGCAGAACGGTGGCGAGACCCCGGAACATAGGATACAGATTTTTAAACCGCGCAAAAGTAGCAAATTATTCGATATGATCTCCTCCCGGCAGCGAAAATACGCATTGGTGACCGGCGCTTCGTCGGGAATCGGCCGCGAATATGCCGCGCAGCTGGCGGCAAAAGGGTATGATTTGGTAATGGCGGGCAACCGCGACGAGGAGAATCGCGCCGCGGCCCGGGAAATTGCGGCGCGTTACGGCGTGCGCACGCTGCCGCTCTGCATGGACCTTTCGGAACCGGATGCCGCCGTGAAACTCCATGCCGAAACCTCGGCGCGCGGCATCGAAATCGGGGTGCTCGTCTGCAATGCGGGCGTCCTGCTGTTCGGTCCGCTGGCCGCAGCCCCGCCCGAACGCATCGGCCGCATCGTCACGCTCCATTGCACGACGCCCGCGCTGCTGTGCCGTCTCTACGGGGAGGAGATGCGGCGACGGGGCGAGGGGTATATCCTCGTGATGTCGTCGGCGACGGCGTGGATGCCTTATCCGACGATTGCGGCCTATGCCGCGACGAAAAGTTTCCTGCGCACCTTCGCCCGGTCGCTGAATTTCGAGTTCCGCAAATACGGCGTCCGCGTGACGGGTGTTTTCCCGGGGGCGGTCGATACGCCGCTGTACGATCTGGACGCCGCCTGCCGCCGCCGGCTGCTTCGCTGGGGCGTCATGTCTGCGCCGCAGGAGGTGGCGCAACATGGCCTCCGGGCCTTGTTCCGGGGCCGTAGCAGCTGCATTCCGGGTGTTTTCACGAAAATCTGCGTCTGTGTCTGCCGGCTGGTTCCGGCGTGGCTGATGCGGTGCGTGCTGCGTATTCCCGCCGTCGCCCGGCTGTTTTAGGCCAGCAGGGCGCCGATGTCGTCGATGTCGGCGAATGAATCGATGATCCGGTCGGCCAGCGGCCCGCGCTCCAGCTCTTCGCGCGGCAGGGTGGTCGTGAGGGCCATGATCCGGCCTGCGCCGGCCCGCCTCGCCGCTTCGAATCCCGCCCGCGCATCCTCGAAGATCACGCAGTCGGCGGGCGAAACGCCCAGCGCCGCAGCCGCCGTGAGGTAGATCTCCGGGTCGGGTTTGCAGCGCGACACCATGTCGCCCGAGATCGCCGCATCGAAATAAGGCCGGATCGCACAGCTGTCGAGCACGAAATCTACGTTGGCCTTGCATCCCGACGAACCCACGGCGCACGGAATCCCCGCCGCACGGAGCCGTTCGAGCAACTCCTTCAGTCCTTCCACCGGGCGGATGTCCGGGGCGTATATTTCGCGGTAGATGGCTTCCTTCTCGTCGGCCAGCGCCGCGAGGCCCTTTTCGCGGATCACCTCCTCGGGCATCACCAGCCGCATGATGTCGTCGTTGCCCATGCCGAACCCGTTGGCGAGTTTCTCTCTCCAGTCGGTGACGTCGTAGCGGGCGCAAAAGATTTCGAAGGCCCGGATGTGTACCGGGGAGTTGGCGACCAGCGTGCCGTCCATGTCGAATATAGCTGCTTTCTTCATCGTCGGTTTCGTTTTCAGGGCCTAAAGATAGGCAAAATCCCCGACACGCACGGCTTGCGCCGGTCAGAATTTGAGTTGCAGGCTTAAATTGACGGCGAAGTTCTGAATCTCCTGTCCGGGTTTGGGACTTCGGTGTGTGAGCCGCCAGATGCAGTCCACGCGGAAGAGCCTGAAGATGTTCTCCACGCCGAATCCGGCCTCGACATAGGGGTCCGACACCGAGGTCATGCCCGCGGGGAAGAGAAGGTCGGCCTGCGTTCCGGCCGTCGACCCGTTGTTTTCGCGCGAAAGCGTGCCCCACACGCCCTTGCAGACCAGCACCTCGCGCCATTTCAGCTTTTTGATCAGCGGCAGGCGGCCCAGCAGCACGCCGTTGAAGTGGTGCTCCCAGAACCACGACACCCATGCGTCGGAGGCGAACTCGTAGAAATTCATGCACGAGAAGGCGTAGGGATCGTAGAAATAGGTGCCGTTGCCCTCGTGGAGTTTGAGCAGTTGGTAGGGGACCTTGCCGAAGATGCGCCCGCCCTGCACCGTGATGTCCGAATACCCCACGGGCGGCAGTTCCGGACGGTAGCGGATGCCGCCTTCGAGGCGGTAGTATTCGTAGCTGCCGTGCAGCGCGTCGGGAATCCCCGCCGAGAATCCGAGCGTCAGGATGGGGTAGACCGAACCCATCGACTGCTTGTCGAAGGGCATGCGGTAGACCGTTTCGTTTTTCGAGAGCCGCAGGCCGACGTGCACCGCGGCGTCGGAAACCGAGTTGACGGGCACACCGTCGGGCCGCAGCATCGGCACGTAACGGTTGGCGAAGATGCGCTGCATGCGCGCGCCGGCGAAGGTGCTCACGCCGTGACACCACTCGTGTTCGTAGACCGCCTCGCCGCGGTTGACCATCGAGAGCCGCTGGTCGCCGCGCGAGAGTATCGACGAGAGAATGTTGCTCTCGGTCAGCGCGTTCTGCCCGGCGCCGAGCTGCATCACGTCGTGCCGTGCCGTGAGGGTCAGTTTGCGCGTGAGGTGGCGGTTGAAGGCCACCTCGACGCTGCCGCCGCCCTTCACGTCCTCGTCGCGCGTGCCGTAGGCCACGTAGCCCCCGACGCGCACCGTGCGGCTCACTTCGGTCGTCGTGCGCCCGCCCAGCTGCATGCGGAAGCCTTCCAGCTTGTTGAAGCTGGCCAGTTTGTAGTAGGGACCGATGCCGATGTATTTTGTATTCCAGTAGCCGACGATCACTGTGTTGATGAGGGTGTAGATGTTGCGGTACAGTGGCACGTGCTGCACCGAGTCGACCATTGCGTAGATGCCTTTCTCCTTTTCGCTCAAACTGTAAGGGCGCACCTGCTCCCAGAACTCCTCCCGGCGGTGCCCGGGTTCCTCGTCGCGCACCACGACGTTGTTGTCCATGCGCAGCACCTCGTCGGGGATCGGCTCGCCGATGCGCACATCGCTGTAAGCCACCTCGCGCGTGCCGATGAACGAGGTGAGTTTCGACGAATCGGCCGTCGAGACGGAGAATTCCGCCGACACGCGGTCGCGGATGCGAAACCAGCGGCCCTTGTCCGCCGGACGGTTCTCGTTGTCGAGCATCAGGTGCCTGATCCAGTTGACGTTCACGCCCTTGGGCATGCGCGCCGAGGCCGACTGGAGGGCGTAGGACGCCGAGTCGATGTTGACCTCTCCGTCGAGCACCGGGGTGGTGAGGCGCTTGGGATGGAAGCGGATTTTGTAGACCTTGCGTCCCTCGGTCACCATGCTGTCCACCAGGAAATAGTTGTAGAACGCGCGTCCCCCGTCGGAGAGCGGGCTGGCGAAGCGCACGTTGAAGATGTCGATGAAGTTGTCGTAGAAATTCACGTCGCCGTGCATGCCTCCTGTGAACTGGGCCGCGGCGAAGTTGTCCTCGACGCCCGAGATGCGGCTGGCGCGGATCACCTCGCGCTTGAATGCCGGATGGCTGCTGCGGTAGAGGTCGGCCGTGGACTCGGAGATCATCGCCGGGAGATAGGCCTGGCCCGTGAGCGCCGAGGTGTCGACGTAATCGAAGACGAACCCGAAGTTGCGCTGGAGACGGCGGCTCCGGAACTGCGGCCTGATGTTCGTGAGGTCCAGCTCCATCTTGGTGTAGGTGCGGCAGCTGTACGTGTCGTACCGCTCGGGGTCGTTCAGCGGCTTGTTGCGGATCACGCCGTCGAGAATGGGGTAGGCGGGGTTTTCGCCGGGGGTGATGACCACCTGCCCGATGCCGAACTCCACGGCTTCGAGGGCGAAATCCACGTGGTTGAAGGTTCCGGGCGTCAGCGGCAGGGTCCGTGTGGCGTAACCGACCATCGAGGCCTGCACGCGGCTCACGGTGTCGCGGGTTTCGAGGGCGTAGATTCCCTGCTCGTCGGTGGTGATTCCCGTCGTGGTTCCGGGGAATACGACGCTGACGAATTGCAGGGGCTTTCCGTCCGCGGTGTCGGTCACCTGCCCGCGCACGCGCGTGGTCTGCGCCGAAGCGCCTGCGGCCCAGAGAAGTCCTGCCAGAAATATGAGTGTCCGTTGCGTCATGATCGGGCAAATGTAGCAAAAATGCACACATTCGGGTAATTTAAACTACCTTTGCGGCAGATAAGAAGATAAAGGGAACAATATGGCACATCCCAAAGTCGAAAAGACGAATGCCGCGCGGCTGCTCGACCGCGCGAAGATCGCATACGAACTGGTTCCGTACCGGGTGGACGAAGAGCACCTCGCCGCGACGCACGTCGCCGAACAGCTGGGCGAGGATATAGCGACCGTTTTCAAGACCCTCGTTTTGAAGGGCGACCGCACGGGCTATTTCGTCTGCGTCGTGCCCGGCGACCACGAAGTGGACCTGAAAGCCGCGGCGAAGATCTCCGCCAACAAGAAGGCCGATCTGATTCCGATGAAGGAGCTGCTGCCCGTGACGGGCTACATCCGCGGGGGCTGTTCGCCGATCGGCATGAAAAAGGCCTTTCCGACCTACATCCACGCCACGGCCGCCGGCCTGCCTTTCATCTATGTCCTGTCTCTTATACACATCTGACGCTGCCGACGATCGCATAAGTGTAG
>ENA-UAOW01000843-UAOW01000843.1-human-gut-metagenome-genome-assembly--contig:-NODE-843-length-12406-cov-8.254473_pt1 | contig 12406 bp, 20 predicted proteins | sample MGYA00243470_ERZ654559 | MGnify/ENA primary metagenome ERZ654559 (study PRJEB26926, sample SAMN06164851) | human gut metagenome | biome: ENVO:00009003; feature: ENVO:2100002; material: ENVO:00002003...
ACCATAAGTACAGGGTTTGAGCATAATGACAAGCCAGTTCCTCCACCTCCTGAAAATCATATTGATTTTATAGAAGAGGATTCTGTGATGACTACCATAAGTACAGGGTTTGAGCATAATGACAAGCCAGTTCCTCCACCTCCTGAAATCAACCTTAGCTGTAAAACTCCGAAACATAAAAATCCAGATTCAGTTATAGGAAGTGTAGATACGGGATTCGGATGTGATAATTAGCTTATTAGAGAATGTCCAAAACCAAAATATAAAACTCATTTATGTAAAGAAAATTATTTAGGCGAGTTTAAAACAGAATCTGAGAAGACGCTAGCTAGAACTAATCTAGGAGTTTATAGTAAAGAAGAAATAGATAGAATTGTAGGTCAAATTGTGGAAAACAATAACAACAATTTTATCACTAAAAAGGAAGTTCAGAATATGATAGCCAACTTAGATTTTGTAGACTCTACACTTAAATCTTATGCAGACTACCAAATACCTAATAATTTATTTAAATTATGAGTACAACACAAATTAAAAGATTATTTCAATCAAAAACCGAATTTGTACCTATTACTCTAGCGGAAGCAGTAGTTGTAAATACTTCTAATCTCCCTGGGCTTTCATCATTAGGGATAACAACTCTCGATAAAGTATTGAGAACTACTATGGGAGTAGTTGGAACTAATGCTGCAGATATTGCTAAATTAAAAACTACAGTCCAAGAAATTAATACTGCTCTAGAAGGAAAATAGGACAAACTTACTGCTGGTGTAGGTATTACTATATCTCCAGATGGAGTTATTAGTACTACTAATAGCATAGAACTATACAAGATAGTTACTTAGCTACCAACAGCATCAAAAGACTGTTTAAATTCTATATATTTAGTTCCTGCAACATCTGGTACAGCAGGAAACATTTTTGTTGAGTATATTTGTGTCTATGAAAACACATAGGCTAAGTATATTTGGGAAAAAATTGGGGAAGTTCAAACAGATGTAGATTTATCTGGATATGTAACTACAGAAACCTTTAACTAGACTATCAACACGATTAATGGTTAGCTAGCTAATGCTATAACAGCATAGGATGTTACGACATCAGATGGTAGTGCTAAGGTTGTAGTTAATTATACTATTCCTAGAGATTTATATGACAGTATGGTCGAAACAGATTCCTCAGACCAAGTAATAGGAGGATAATCATGGAACTAACTATTAAACAACTTAAGCAACATGGTTAGATATTCGTTCCTTAGACTACTGCTGAAGCTGTTTTAGTTAAAGATGGTGAGGAAGTTATTACTCTTGATAATATGCTAGAAAGAAAGATTGAGCAGATTATTACTCCTGCTGGGTCTGGCTTGTAGGCATTTAAACAAGGGTCTAATATAATTCTTGCTCACTCCAATTCCATAACTGCAAATGAATCTCCTTCTTCAGTAAGGGTAAAATATGATAGCAGAGGACATATAGTTGAAGTAGCCCCAACAAGTGAAATGACTGTAGTTGTAGACCAAGAAGGCTATTTTTAGTATAATGGTTCAGAAGACCGGAATCTACTTCTGGGAAATGATTTTGGAATAGATGAAGATAATAAAATTATATTAAAATGGAATTATTTATAATATGGCACTATTAAATTTTGCTAATACCTATGCTGAAATATCAGGCAATCTTACTTTGCCGGAATCTACTTCTGGGGAATACGTAAAGCTATTCTTTTCTAAAGACGGTCACATTATATCTCATGGAAAGGATTTTACTCCCACATTTACTCCTACAGTAAGAGGTTTAGTTCCTATTTCTAGCGGTAAATCCACTGAAATATTTAGAGGAAATGCTACCTGGGCTGAGATAACAACTACAGACTTACCAATGGCTAAAAATACCTCTGTAAATAACACAACAACCCTATTTACTACTTAGTAGGTTCATTAGATAATTAATGCTAGCTTTGCTGCTAACGATGCAATGCGGTATAAGGGTACTATTACTTATAGTAATGGAAGCTATACGACACATACCGTTGCTGGAGTAGAGGTTTAGGGATTTCCCACTAAATGTGAGGTCGGAGATACCTATAGAGTAACTTCTCAAGGAACTTACGCTGGATAGACGTGTTCAGCTGGCGACTTACTAATATGTATACAAGACGGAACAGGAAGCGGATTAAACACTGCAGCTTATTGGACAGCTGTAGAAGCAAATATTAACGGATAGGTTAAACACACTGTCAACGGTACTTCTATATATGTTTATAGTAATAGTACTAATACATTTACCATTTATGCTCCAACAACTGGTGGTACTTAGGGTTAGGTACTACTTAGTAATGGTAGTGCTGCTCCTACTTGGGCCGCACAGTCTACTTTAGTAGTAGGAGAAGCTAAGAAGGTTAGTAACGCATTGTCACTTGATGCAGGCTTAACTTTTGGAACTGCTGGAGTTACTTATAATGGTAGTGCAGCTAGAACAATATCTCTAGTAGCCGCAACTACTACTACTATAGGAGGAGTAATTGTAGACAAAGACTCTAAGAATAAAACGATTTCTGTTACTAGCGCTGGAAGCATTTATTTAACTAAACAGAATATTATTAACGCTTTAGGTTACGACCCAGCTACAAAGGATTCATGGAGACCTATTACTATTGGAGGTGTATCAATCGGAGACAAGACGTTAAACTTCGTACCATCTGGAGATGTTTATTTAAAAGCAGACTCTAACGGGGACGATATACAAGATATTAGTTTTGGAATAAGCTGGTATAATATCAGTACTAAAAAATACGAAACAGCATAATCTATGAAGATAGCATACAATCCTACTACGGCAGCAGCTTTAACGACTGCTCCCAATAATAATGATATAACCTTTGACTTAAAGGGCTTAAATATCTTTACTAGAGGGATAAAGTTTAAAGGGACAGATACTACTTACTCAGTATTTAAAAAACATACTTCTAGTGGAAGTGGAGGTTATAACGGATTGGTGCCTGTCCCTTCATATACTGCAACAAATATTAGATTTTTAAGGGAAGATGGCACCTGGTCCATACCTGCGGCTGCGGCTGCGGCATTCATTTATACCCAATTAACTAATCAAGATCTAGATGATTACTTAGACGAAGGGAGATGGTACTATGCTGGCGGTGGTAATACCACAACGAACAAACCTAGTGGAGTAGATGCATATGAATTATATGTTGGTCAAAATGCTAGTGGTTATCGTTATTAGAAGTTAATTACTTCTAATGGTCTGATATGGTTTAGGTACCATGATTCTTCTGCTTGGAAAACTTGGGTTAGATGGTATACAGACATGAATACTGATTAGAAAGTATTGTAGTCTGCTACCACTACCTCAAATTATAGACCTCTTGCTTTAGGTTATACTAACACAAGTACCACTGCTGATTTAGGTGCTAGTGTTACTTAGCAAGTTTATGTAACTACAACAATATATGCTCAGCCTAGTACAGGTAGTCTATGGGCTAATAAATTGTACTCAGGTGGAAAACCAGTTCTTACAGAACATCAATCATTAGCTAATTACGTTACATTAAATACTGCACAAACTATAACTGGGGATAAGACATTCACAGTTAATGTTACAGCAGCAGGTTATAAAAAGACTAATTCTTCTGACTCTTATGTATTGTTGGGTGGAGGAGGACATAAAGCTGTATCCGACTTTATGTTAAAAACAGAAGAATTATCTAACAATCTCACAACCATTACTAAATCGTTAAATGTTACACAAGCATGGATGGATACGGGAATAACATCTACTAACCTTCCTGCTAATGGAACTTATATAGTATAGGTACAAGTTAGTGCTAACGATAATACAGGAGCTATGTAGCATTGCTATAATTCTGGTGTAATGAGTTGGTATAGAGATGGTACTAATGATACAGACACCGATGAAATTATCCTTCACCGTTCTGGTCATGCTTATGGAAAAACAATTTACTTAAGAACTGTTATGCAAAGTTCTGGAGTTTTAAAATTATAGATAGGTGCAAGTGCTGGCATAGGCGCTGCTTACACTTATACATTTAAATTTAAGAGGATAATATGATAAAAGTTAAAGATGGATATGCAAAACTTATAGGAACCACATATCAAGGAAGCGCTACACAAGTCCTTCTTAGCAACGGAGGAGACTTAGAGTACTCTGCTTCAAGCAAAGCCAGCACCCTAGTTCAACGAAACGCCAGCTAGCATATTTACGCTACTTATTTTAACTCAGCTATTTCTGATGAAGCGTTAACAGATATTGGTTCCGTATATGTAAGAAATACTTCTGATACCTTTATTAGAAGAGTGAGTAAGACTTAGTTTTATTCAATTTTAGATAATAAGTTTGTAACTCTTGACACTACTCAAAGTATTACAGGAGCAAAGACTTTTTCTACTAGTGTTAGATTTGTTAGTAATGCTAGTATTATATAGAACTAGAGTGATATTAGTAGCTATACTACTATACTGAAATGGTATAAAAATGGTGCATCTAGGAATACCTACGACCCTTCTATAGGACAGCATAATACTGGAGGAGATGGAAATGGCTCTATCTGCATACTTCCGTATCCTACAGCAACTAATCCTTGGGGTGGAACGGTAGGTCTGTTTATAAGTAAAGGGGTTTTAAAATTAGATGGTAAATCAGTCGCACTAGCTGAGAATTACTATACTAAAACTGAATCCGATGAGAGATATGTGAATGTAACTGGAGATACTATGACTGGACCTCTAATAGTAAAAGCTGCTATAACAGGAACTCAGTTAATATCTACTATTGCTACAGGTACCTCTCCATTAAAGGTAACTAGCACAACTGTGGTTACTAACCTTAATTCAGACTTATTAGACGGGTTACATGAAACTTCATTCTTTAGAGCTAGAGGAGATTAGTCCATAGCAAGTTCTGTTCCTACAACTACCGAATTAGCAAATAATAATAATTTATGTGGTAGCTGGAATGTAAAGTATACAGGAGCTTCTGGACACCTAGTATAGTTTAATACTGGAAGTGGAAGTACCAGATATATGTAGTTCTACTCTATGTATTCTGGAAGTTTGTATTGGAGAAATAGTACAGACTCAACTTTGAATACAAAATCATGGAAAACTATTGTAGATAGTGCTAACTATACTGGAATAGTTTTAAAGATTGGAACGGCTACAAAAGGTTCTGCAACTCTTCCTATATACCTAAATGCAGGTACACCAACAGCTTGTAGTACAACTCTTGGAGTTTCTATTACAGGCAATGCGGCAACAGCAACTAAACTATAGACTGCAAGAACTATCAATGGAACGTCATTTAATGGAACTACTAATATAGTAACAGCTTATTGGGGTACTGCACGAACTATTAGTCTATCTGGTGCAGTTACTGGTAGTGCTTCTGTTAATGGTAGTTAGAATGTAACTATCACTACTACCTACTAGTTTGGCTCTATTGATGGAAGATATGTAGGAGGTAATAAAGCTGCTAATCATGGCTCTTCTGGAGAGGCTTATACAGCTGATACATATTCTTCTACATTTGTTAATAAAGCATTTGTAGCATTTGCTGAACGAGGTTCTTGGTCTTATGCTAATAATGGATATGTATCTACAGATACTGGTGTAAATATTCCATTGGCAGGAACAGCTATATTCTAGTGGGGAGCTAGTAATACAAACAAGACGTAGTTATATATAACTCCATATAATAACTCAGGAGTAAGTAATCCTGCTGTTAACGAAATGTTATTCTATACAAGCAACGGGAGTGGTTATACTTCCGCTTGGACTAGAGTATTAACTCACAGAAATTATACTAATTATACTGTGACTAAAACTGGTGGAGGTGCAAGTGGTACTTGGGGAATCTCAATTACTGGTAATGCTGCTACAGCTACAACTGCATAGTATTTGGCATCTAATAGTAGAATGGATTATGGATGGAATGGATTAAACTATTTCAACATAAATGGAACTGCTGGAACTGCTGTTAAAGCCAATAATACTCCCACAACTGCTTGGTGGCATATTCTACGATTTAATCATGCAAATAGCTCTGGATATTATACTGATTTAGCTGTCCCATTTAATGCTAACAGCTTATATTATAAAAGAGTAGCTGCTGGAGCCTTGGCAAATGGAAAGTGGGTTAGAATACTAGACGAGTTGAATTATACTTCTTATGTAAATCCTGCCAATTTCGTAACATCTCTTGGAACTAATGGAAACTATGTAACCTGGACTAAAAATGGTACTACTAATAACTTAACAGTTCCCTTTGCTACTACTTCTAACGTATTAAATAACCTAGGAAATAGAACAGCTATATCTGGAACTACTGTTGGATAGAGTGGGCTTAGGTTGTACGAAGTTTATAATAATGGTTATCCAGTAAACTTCGGTAATGTTTTAAATATTGGTGGGCAGGGTTATGGAGAACTTTTGTTTTAGTGGACTGGGGATAGTAATCCTGGACATTTGTACTACAGAAGTAAAAGAGATGTGGCTTCATAGGCTTGGAGTAATTGGGTTACTATACTAGATAATAATAACTATTCTTCTACTCTAGATGGTAGATATGTAACTCTTGCTACAAACTAGACAGTTAGTGGAATTAAAACTTTTAGTACATAGTAGAAATTTACAGTAGCGACTGGAACATCTCCCTTCACAGTATCTTCTACTACTGTTGTTTCTAACCTAAATGCTGATATGCTAGATGGATGGCATCTAAATTATATACTAAAAGATGGATATGTTACTAGTGGTACGGCCGGACTTTCCTCTTACTGGAGAAAGGTGTGGGACATAACATTAAATGATTAGTATGATGATGTTGACATTAATCTTCTTGTGCATTCAGCTTATAATTAGTAGTGGGGAATAATATCTTTTAAATTAAGATAGAATGGAACTGGAACCGCAAAGAGTATATCTGCTTTCCTGGCTGAAGTTGTAGGAAATATACCACTAGATAGATTCAGATTATACTATAACAATAGTAGTGGATTATGTTAGCTATGGTGCAATCCAAGTGGTTAGTATAACGTCTATAACTATAGAGTTCTAGCTAAGACTTGGAGAACAGGTACTGAAGCTGCTACTCTTGGAACATTTTATACTGGTAGTACTTCCACAGCACAGTTTCTTCCTTTTGATAGTTATGTTTCTATGACTGGAATAACTATAGTTAATACGGCTGCAGAGGTTGCTAATGCCCTAACATTTTTTGCAGGAAAATTTTCTTCTAAAACGTATAACGGAAGTTCTGCAATAACAGTTAATGTTCCGACTCACACTAGTCATTTAACAAATGATAGTGGATTCTGGACTGGAACAAGATATTGGGCTAACATAGCAGTATCTACTTTTTCTAGTACAAGTACTTCACCTACGTTTAGTACTGCCTATACTTCAAATTGGTTTAGAAGTACTGGATCTACGGGATGGTATTCTCAGACTTATGGTGGTGGATGGTATATGTCCGACAGTACTTGGATTAGAACCTTTGGGAGTAAATCGGTTTATCAGGATACTGGATAGATAAGAACTGACGGCTATCTAGTTACAAATGGAGGTTTAACTGCTGGGGCTACTAGTCCAAATAATGGGACGTATAAGCTCCATGTTACTGGGGCATCTTGGTCTTCTGGGTTAATCAGGGCAGGAGGAGGGTTCTATCATAATTCAGTAAATAGCAACAGTTATGTGTTACTAGCAGGAGGTTCTTATAAAGGTCTGGGAGATTTTGCCAAGGGTAACGCAGGTTCAGCAACTAAGGGTGTATACGTGACTGGAGGTACTGTAACTGCAATGACTTATTCTCTTAGTTCAAATCTAAACTCAGGAACTTCTGGTAAATTAGCTTATTATAGATTATCTACAACAGTGGCAGCATATTCTTCGAGTGTAGGGTCATCTGCCTAGCCTATATACTTAAATGCAGGATCCCTATCTGTAAGCTCATATTCGTTTACTGGAACCTATTCAAATCCAGTCATAGTATGGTGTGGTGAGATATATAGAGGTGCCCCAGGTTCCACTTACTGGTATTCTGTAAAAAAGGGTGGATGTTGTAGTATATCTTTTACTACTAATAATGCAGGTTCTAATGGTAACTTGATAATAAGTATTCCACATTGTGAACCTTATGCAGCTTTTTGTTCCACGGTAAGAATTTTTGATGGTTCTACTGCCATGTCAGCTAGAGATGGTACTATTACTGGTAGAAGTGCAGGAATGGGAGATTATATGACTATCTGTGATGTGAGTGGTACAACAGGAAATGTATATATAAGAAAGTTTAGCCAGCAAAATGCGGATAATGATACCTGGAAAAACGGAGAGCTAGGAACAACTACTACGTCGAAAGGTAATAAACCGGTAGCAAGGTTTTATTTGATGATTGTTGGTAGATATATTTAATATTTATTAACATAATTATGTTGTCAAATTAAAATTTATATAGTATAATAGAATGTATTTAAAATTAATGATTTATGACTTTAAATGATGTATTGACAAAACAAAATGTAATCACCAAGGTTATTCTTAAAGACGGTGATAAGGAACTCTCAAAAGAGTTAAAGGTAAAGATTATGCGCATTAGAATGGCTTATAATAAAATTAAGAAGCAATTCGATGATGATACTCAAGAATTTACAAATCAGATTATATCTGATGAACTTAGAGAATTAGCTAATAAATCCGAAAGGACTCTGGAAGAAGAAGCAAGATTCAATGAACTCAACGATAAAACTAATTCTGAATACCAAGAATATCTTATTCAGAAGGGCTTAGAGGAAGTTAAAGATACACCAGATGATGTAATCACCATGGAAGAGTATTCAGATATTCTAGATGTTAATTCCGGAAATGATGTAGAAATTAACGGAAATTCTGTTAAGGCTGCAGACTTAATGGAAATTGTATTTGACTTATTTGTAAAATAATAATTTATGGAAATTGTAAAGTAGAATGAATCCTACCAAATCTCAGAAACAAGAGAAAATGGGCAACACATGATAGGAACTGTGAGTAAGGATGTTAACGGAGTACTTAGTATTAATTTCAATCTCCTTACTGCAGGAGAACTAAGTGATGAACATATTGGAGATGCCAACTATTATATGGCTGAAGGAGCTTCAAATGTGTCTATTAACTTTAGCGTTGCAGAACCTAATAGAGATGACTTTATGACTTATATGGATACAGTATTTGACACTGTTTTAAACTTCTTTTAGACAGAAGATAAATAAACTTAATATGGGAAGAAAGAAACCTAATGTACCCGGAGTTAAACGTGGAGGAAAAATCAAACGCAAGTGTAAATAAGAGGCTGTATAAGCTACTTATTATAATATTGAGATACACTCCAGTAGTTCTGTCTATAAATGATATATTACATTCAATATTATCATACTATAACATCAATTGCTATATTTTGAGTTGCCTTGGAGGAGTATCTTTAGCATTTCTCGGAATTTTATACATCATATCTTATGTATTCAGATTTTGTTATTTGTATAGGATTCCTTTATACTTCGTTACCTTAACTAACCTCATAGCTCTATATGATTTATATGTTGGAATCAACATCGGAGATTTACAGATGCTTAGAGTATACTTAGTATTATTTGGAATAAGCATGATTTCGTTCATTCGTTTACTAACCAAGAAGAACACAAAAGCATCATAGTTATAAATAGACCTGATTCCGCTGAGGAATTTATAGATACTTATAACCATGAAAAGAATCATGTTGAAATGCATATATGTAAAGAGTTTGGTATTGACCCATATTCCGAGAAAGCTGCTTATCTAAGTGGTCAATTAGCAAAAAAGTTATTTAAAGCATAGTTGAGAAACTGGATTAGATAACTATATATAATTAGTAGGAGGATTTCCCTAAGTTGGGAAGTTCTCCTATTTTTGTTTTGATAAATCACTAGTTATGACTATATATTACTGTAAACATATAAACATATAATCTTATGAAATTTTTTACTATCAAAGAACTAACAAAGAGCACTACTGCTTAGTAGAAGGGAATTAAAAATGTTCCGTCTAAAGAATAGGAACAAAATTTGATAGCTCTTATAGAAAATGTTCTAGACCCTCTTAGAGAGGCATATGGGAAGCCAATCGTTGTTACTAGTGGATATAGATGTCCAGCCCTAAACAAGGCTGTAGGAGGAGCTAGTAATAGTCAGCACATGACTGGATAGGCTGCCGATATACGTACAGTTTTAGATACTAAATCGGAAAATAAAAAGTTATTTGATTTAGCTCAAAAATTGAAATTACCATTCGATTAGTTAATAGATGAACATAACTTAGATTGGATTCACATAAGTTATTCTAATAGAAACAGAAGACAAGTACTGACTATAAAATAATATGGGAGAAGGTAAAACCAATATGTTCGGTAAAACCTATAATACTATTGGTTCTACCGATTCTAATTTTATTATAAAAACAAAAGGAGATTTAAAAGTTTAGTGGGGTGGCAAGTTTATTGATATTATAAAGAATGGTAAAATTGCCTCTTCTAGCACTAATATATTAAAAACTGCATCTAGTTCCGATGATATTTCAGATAATGGAATATACTTAATACCTACTGAAGAAGGCAACGAAGTATGGATTTCTATAGATGGAACTAAAATACCATTAAATAGCTCTGGAGAACAATATATTTCTTTTCTAGAAAAACAGATGTTAACTTCTGAATAGAAGGATCAGGCTCTAATAAACATAGGCTTTAATTATAACACTTTAGAGGACGCAAAAAATGCTAACATTACAACTGGTCTAGTATTTATTAAGGATTTAGGACAGTTATTTTTAATAAAAGACGGAACTATTTCCGAATTTAAGATATAGTCAAATAATGACTCTACAGATAAATTTACGAAACTCACTGTAGGAGAGATAGAATTGTTTGAGAGTATTATTCGTGCTGTTAATTCTTTAGATTTATAGGTTGGCAATACGTCTTATTTGGCTTTATAGGATGGTAAGATATAGGTAAACGGTGATTTAGTTATGAATTCTACATCTTTATATTCCTACGGAGCCACATCTAATACTGGATATAGATTATATAACTAGGATAATAAGTCTGTCTTAGAAGTAGATAAGATTATAGTAAGAGAAGATGCTTCTTTACCATCAAACTATATCAATATATCCGTTGAGGATTTTAGGAGTCTAGTACAAAGCGCTAAGATGGATGCTAACGTATAGTATAGACTTTATAATTTCAGAAATTTCTGGGAGTTAGCAGAGCCTGAAATTCTTCCAGAAGGTGCAACAGAATCAAATCCCTCTAATGTCCATCCGCTCATAGTAACTGCAAAGAACAATTATGAATACTATTAGGATAAATGCATTTTGGAGGAAGACACAGATTATATTATTAGTTACGACATTTCTTATGATAAAACTTACACTATTGATGGAACCAACGTACAGGCGCTGGGGTTAATAACAAAAATGACAGATAAGTATGGTAATTCTTGTAATTATAACTTTAAACACCTAAAGTTCCTACGTGATGGGATTTGGAATTATACTTTCGGAGGGTCTGACAATACTAATTCTAATGTTTTCTATAATAATACTATTAACTTGTCTAATATAAGAGTAGAAATTAATCATAATGGAACAGTATTGACCTTAGAGGATTTACCTAACTATGCTATACTAGAAACACCTTGTTATGGTAATAGTTTCTACGATTAGAGGCATCCTCTATTTATTAATAGTACTTTCAATAATAATACTATGTTTGGAAGTTTTGATTAGGTTGTCTGTAGTGGGGTTATATAGGAATGCACATTTAAAGAAGATGTATCAAATACTACTTTTAATTCTATGTTGGATAACTGCACATTCAATTATGTAGTAAATAATGTCTCTCTATTCTAGGATTCCTCTTTAACATTTAAAAATTGCCAATTTTAGTCTACAATGACTGGAGAGATTCAGACTCCTGACGAAATTATTAGAAGTTTGTTAGCTTCAGATGAGACTACATAGGTTAACGTATATAGTGAAGCAGGAGTGAGAAAATTAAGGGTAATGTCTAACTCTTCTCTTCTCATTCCTTCTGGAGTTATTTTAATGTGGAGTGGGACAGAAATTCCTTACGGATGGGCAATATGTGACGGAACTAACGGAACTCCCAATTTAGTGGGAAAATTTATTAAAGCAGTTGCCTCAGCAGATGAAGTCGGAGACAATGACTCCATACTTGACGAAAATAATGAATTAATTCTTTCATAGGATTACTTACCAAAACATAGTCATCCTCATAAAGCCCATACTCACAGCTCTGTCTCTTATACACATCTCCGAGCCCACGAGACACTGAGCGATCTCGTA
>ENA-UAOW01000845-UAOW01000845.1-human-gut-metagenome-genome-assembly--contig:-NODE-845-length-12392-cov-7.774499_pt1 | contig 12392 bp, 12 predicted proteins | sample MGYA00243470_ERZ654559 | MGnify/ENA primary metagenome ERZ654559 (study PRJEB26926, sample SAMN06164851) | human gut metagenome | biome: ENVO:00009003; feature: ENVO:2100002; material: ENVO:00002003...
TTGCCCTCTCCGTCCTCGCTGCGCTCGGCCACCTCTCCCAAGGGGAGAGGCAAGGGACGCCCGCACGGTACACCGAAAGGTGTACAGGAGTGCGCCCTTAAACCGGTTAGACAAATTCTATGTAAAGTCATGAAAATCAAATGATACAAAAACCTCCCCAACATCTGTCGGGGAGGATATATGCGTATTTTTATCAGCTGTCCAGATAGTATTCGCCGCGGCGGTAATCGTATACCGCACCACGGGTAAAGTCGTCTATGCTTTCCAGCACCTTGCCTGTGCCTATTGCCACGCAGGAGATGGGATCTTCCGCAATGTAGCAGGGCACCTTGGTGTGCTCGGCAATGAACTTGTCTATGCCGTAAAGCAGCGCGCCGCCGCCGGTTATGCATATGCCGTTTTCCGCAACGTCGCTGGCAAGCTCGGGCGGGGTACGCTCAAACATGCTCCTTACGCTTTCAAGTATGGCCTGAAGCGGCTCCTCGAGCGCGTCTATCATTTCGTTGCTGCTCACTACTATCGTCTGCGGCAGGCCGGATATAAGGTTACGGCCCTTAACGTCTATGAAAAGCTGCTCCTTGCGCGGATAGGCCGAGCCTATGCGTATCTTCATTTCTTCCGCCGTGCGTTCGCCTATCAGCAGGTTGTGCTTTTTGCGCATGTAGCGCACTATGGCCTCGTCAAACTTATCGCCCGCTATCTTTATTGAGGTGGACAGCACCGCGCCGCCAAGGGATATAAGGGCTATGTCGCTCGTGCCGCCGCCTATGTCCAGCACCATGTTGCCGCGCGGCTCCGCAATGTCTATGCCCGCGCCTATTGCCGCGGCGATGGGTTCCTCTATCAGATATGTATGGCGCGCGCCGGCTTCCTCGGTAGCGTCTATAACGCTGCGCTTTTCAACCTCGGTAACGCCGCTCGGTACGCAGACAACAACGCGCGGCTTGAAGAACACATGCGTGCCCACTACTTTTTTAAGGAAGTGGTGCAGTAGCCTTTCGGTAATGTCGTAATTGGATATTACGCCGTCCCTCAGCGGCCTTATGGCGGTTATGTTGCCCGGCGTGCGGCCAAGCATCCTGCGCGCCTCTTCACCTATTGCCAATATGCGTCCCGTGATTTTTTCCACGGCGACCACGCTCGGCTCCCTCAACACAATGCCCTTGCCGCGAACGTATACCAAAATGCTCGCCGTGCCAAGGTCTATGCCTACGTCGTTAAACTCAAACAGGCCCATATAATTAACTCCCTCCGGCGGGAAAACTAACCGTATCCCAATAATAATAGTATTCTACCACAATACGGCCAAGCGTGCATCAGCAATTTTTGAACAAATTATAAAAATTGCGCGAAAGGTGCGCCATATTCGCCTTTTGGGCGCCAAGAAACTTGTTTAGAACGCCGTGTTAGGCTATAATTAAGGCATTACACACGTGCAGGGAGGGACTTTTCTATGCGGAATAAAATTACGGCGGCGGGTATGGCGCTTGCGGCGGTGCTGCTGCTTGGCGGCTGCTCGCTCACGGGAAACGTTCTTTCGCCCGCGCCTACCGATGCGCTGCCCGTTGTTACGGTCACCCTGCCCGGAAACGATACCGCTGCCCGGCCCGAGCGTACACCCGCGCCGGGAGTGGACAACGCCATAAATTCCGGCACGGACTATTCTTCGCTGGACGGCGTGGCGGAGCCGGGGGATGTGCTGCCCATTTTGACATACGATGAGGCGCGGCAGCAAAACCGCGACGTTATCGGCTGGATAAGCATACCCGGCACCAGCATAGAATACCCCGTTGTGCGCACGGACGACAACGAATTTTACCTTAACCACAACATACTTAAAGAGGAGAGCAAGCACGGCGCAATATTCATGGACTTCCGCAATGCCGACCGCGGCCAGCAGAAGCACATAATACTTTACGGGCACGACATGAAGAACGGCACCATGTTCCACGGCCTGCTAAATTTCAAGCAGAAAAGCTTCTTTTCCGAGAATCGCATAATTTCCTTCAACTGGGACGGGACGGACACCATGTGGGAAATATACCTTGCGGCGGTGATACCGCTTGTTGACGGGCACATGATAAACTATGTCGAAACGCGCTTTGCCGACAACGCCGCCTTTGAAAGCTACATGGCGGACATGGCGGCCTATGCCCGCACAGCGCCCAGTTCCAACGTATCGGACGCCATATCCATAGGCCAGGCCGACCAGGTGCTCACCCTTACCACCTGCACCGAGGAGGACGACGGCTCCCGCTTCGTTGTCCAGGCAAGAAGGGTGAGGTAAGCGGGCTTTCATTGCATTGCAATCGCGCTCCTATACAGCCTAACAAGCTCCTCTATGCTCAGCGCCTCGGCACGGGCGGCCTGGGCTACGTTTGCGCGGGCAAGGGCTTCTGCCGCGGCGCCGGTCGTGGGCAGCAGGGGCTTTAGGTTGTTGTATACGGTCTTACGGCGCATGGCGAATATGCTCTCCGTAAAGCGGCAGAAGGCCGCGGGGTCTATGTCCGCGGGCGCATCGGCGCGGCGCGTGAGGAGCACCACCTCCGAATCCACGTCCGGCTGCGGATAATAGCTTGCGGGCGTGAGCGAAACAAGGCTTTCGCATTCGTAATAAAGCTGCGCCATTATGGCAAGCGGGCCGTAAAGCTTGTCCTTGGGCTTGGCGAAAAAGCGGCGCGCGGCCTCCTTCTGTACCATCAGCACCATGCGCGGTATCCTTTTGGCATTGCGAAGGAGCATAAGCACAATGGGCGTTGTTATATAATAGGGCAGATTGCCCGCCGCGGCAAATTCGCCTTCCATGCTGCTTATGTCGAACTTCAATATGTCGCTGTGTATAAGCGTTAGTTCCCCGCGCCCTATTTCCGCGGCAAACTCCGCGTTAAGCGCGGCAAGCATGCTTTTGTCTATCTCAACCGCCGTAACGCGCGGCACGCGCCCCACAAGCGCGCCCGTCAGCGCGCCAAGACCCGGGCCAATTTCAAGTATGGCCGTTTTGCCGTCTCCCACGGCGGCGGAGGCTATTTTTTCGATCATTGCATCGTCGCAAAGGAAGTTCTGCCCCAGCGCCGCGTTTGCGCGTATGTTCAGCCTGTCAAGCTTTTGTTTAATGTCCGCCGCGCTCATCCAAGCTTTACCAATACCGTCACGTTGCGCTTGCGCCCCCAGCGGCGGCCCTCCTTTTCGGTATTCATCCAAAGGTCAAGCTGATTAACCGGCGTGCCGTCCGCGCGCTTGTATTTGCGGAACGCGCCCGTATCCTGCGCAGTGCCGTAGCCGTAGCCGGAAACGTATATCTGCGTGCCGTAGGGTATATAGTATGGGTTTACGGCTATCGTGCCAAGCTTGGGCCGCTTGCCGGTTGCGGTGCGGCTGCCCTGCCAGTACGCGGTGATGTAGTCCATCTTCATCTCCACCCAGCCGTCAACGCCCGCCTTGGGCGGTTTTTTATAAATGCGGTATTCGCCAGTAAGCTTGGTTTGGTAATGTATCTTGTTGCCCTTTTTGATTATTTCATCCGTGGCGGGGGTTATTATTATCTGGTTCACAATCTCGCGCGAAACCTCGACCCCGTCCTTTATGATTACCCTTTGGGTAACGTTTTTTGATCCGTCCGAGCCTTTTTGGATTATAACAGGCTCCGTGTCGTTATATACGTCGTCGTCATAAACCACCTTCTCCTTGTGGGTTATGGTGCGCTTGGCGGTGGTGTATTCCGTCACCACGTCCGTATGCACTACTTTCATGCCCGGCACAAGGTCGGCAAAGGAAAGGTGGCTCAGCTCGTCCGCCGCGTCGTACTCAACTCCGCTCAGCCTCAGCGCATCGCCCACCGTTCCGCCCGTGGTGTTTATAACGCTCACCTTGCCCATCGAGCGCACGGCAACCGGAAAGCTCCTTGCTATCGATACGCTTGTGCCGTCGGCGATAAGCTGGTTCCCGTCTGCTGAAAGCTCGTCGCCCTTGTTCACGCGCACGTTCTGCGCCCTTAGGAAGGAGGATATGCTCATGCCCTCCTCAGGCTCGTTCACAACGTAGTTCGTGGTTCTTCCGTCCGCGCTGACGGATACGCTTATGCGCGGATCGGGCGCATTCTTTGAAATTATAAAAAACACGCCCGCGGCTATCATAAGCGCGATTATCGCCCCGTCAAGCAGATAAAAATACCATTTTACGCCCGAAAGGTGCGCCCTTACGCGGCCGGACAGCGCGGCGAGAGTGTCCTTCATTTTCTGTAATAACCTTTTCATGCGCCTATTATAGCGTGATTTCCCCGATTGTGTCAAATAAACGAATTGTGTCACGGTACGGCACCTCCTGCGTTTACAGTAAAGCTTTGCCACGTTATAATAGATATATACTTAAAATGCGGAGGGGTCGGCATGAAAAAAGCATTGGCCGTTATTCTTGCGGCGTTGAGCGCGCTGTGCCTTATGGGGTGCGAAAAGGGCGCGCCGCAGCAAAAAGCGGGCGGAAAGGCCATAGAGGAATTCATTACGCATATTGCCGCGGGCGAATATGCCGAAGCTTACGCCCTGCTTTCATCCTCCTGCCGAAATGATACGGAGGAGGAAAAGGCCAACCGCGTTACCGAAAAGCAGTTTACGGACAAGTATACCTCCATAATTTCCGCGCTTGAAATAACCGCCATAGAATATGCGGACTTCATGGCGGACGGCGGGGACATACTTTACAGCGCAAGCTATACCGCAACCTATTACAGCGATTATATAGGCGACGTTACAAATAACTTCACCGCCGTTGCCGTGCACGAGGGCGGGGAATGGAAGGTTGAATGGTCTCCCGCGCTCATTTTTCCGGAAATGGAATGGGGCGACACGGTGCGCATAGCGCGCCTTAGCGCAAAGCGCGGCGAAATACTTTCAAACGGGGAAGCCATTGCAAAGACCGCGGGCGGAATAAGCGTATATGCCTCCGTATCCAAAATAGAGGATATGAGCCTTTTCCTGCAGCAGACGTCAAGGCTGTTGAACATGACAGAAGCCGCAATAACCAAAAAGCTTGAAAAGGCGTATAACGACGTTGCCGTAATAAAGCAATATTACAGCGACGAAATAACCGATTCCGTGCGGGAGCAGCTTTTGCAGATAACGGGCATAGGCATAGACAACGGAAATTATTATACCGTGCGCGAATATCCTTACGGGGAGCTGCTTGCGCACCTTGTGGGCTACATTGGCGCAATACCCAGCGAAACCAAGGAAAAGCTTCAGACGGAGCTGGACAGGCTGAACGAGGGCCGCACCGAGCGGGACGGGCTATACAATGCGGACAGCCGCGTGGGCAGGCTGGGGCTTGAGCAGCAATACGAGCAGGAGCTGCGCGGCAGGGACGGCGAGCTTGTGTATATCTGCACGGCGGAAGGCACCAACCGAAAGACGCTTTATAAAATAGACGCGCAGGACGGCTACGATGTTGAATTGACCATAGATATGGACCTTCAGCGCAGGGTGCAGGAGGTTATGCAGCTTGCCCTTTTCGGGGAAACCACGGCGGGCGCGGTGGTGGTTATGAACCCCAAAACCGGCGCTGTGCAGGCCATGTATTCTTACCCGAGCTACGACATAAACCTGTTCGCCCGCGGTATATCGGGCGCGGATTATTCGGGGCTTTTGAACAACAAGGCAAAGCCGCTCATCAACCGCGTGACCCAAGGCTTGTATCCGCCGGGATCCACCATGAAGGCGTTCACCGCGGCGTGCGCGCTGGATAACGGCATACTTGACGAAAACTATGCCTTTGACGAAAAACAGATAAAGAAGGATTACTGGACGCCCACGGAATACGGCGCGTGGATATGGACGCCCATTAAGCGCACGCATATAAACTATCCCATAAGCGGGCCGCTGAACATGCGCAAGGCGCTCATACATTCGGACAATATATATTTTGCCAACGCCGCGCTTAAAACGGGCTGGGAGCTTTTTGAAAAATACATGACCAACATAGGCTTCACCGAAAGCATACCGTTCGATATTGGCGTCGCCACGCCGCAGCTTAAAAACGAGGATACCGTTATGGATTATAAGCTCATTGCGGACAGCGGCTACGGCCAGGCAGAGATATTGGTAACGCCCTTACAGCTTGCGTGCATGTTCTCAGCCTTCGCAAACGGCGGCAATATAGCAACGCCGTACGTCGTGAAGGGATTATATAAGGAGGACGGCATACGCTACAAATGCCAGGTGTCCCATCCGGAGGCAAACTGGAAGGAAGGCGTGCTGAGCGAGCACGCCATAGAGGTCATAACCCCCTTCCTCGAGGACGTTACGGACCCGAAGATAAACGGCACGGGCCGCAATTTGAAGGCTAAGGGCTGCACCGTTGCGGCAAAGACCGGTACCGCCGAAATAGGCAGCAGCAAAAGCCGCGAAATAGCGTGGTTCGTGGGCTTTCGCACGGGCGTTGCCGATGAGGACGCGCGCCTTGTGCTGGTAATGCTCGAGGTTCCCGCGGAAAGCAAGTATTCAAATCTGAAATTTGATATTGCAAGGCCGCTTCTAAGCATGGAATAACCATTGCGCGGCGGGCGCGAAAATTATATAATATAGGCACGATAAAGCAGCTACACGCGGAGGAGATAAAAATGATTTTTTCTAAGCTGAACGGTCTTGGCAACGACTTTGTTATAACCGACGACAGGGAGAATAAATACACCGAAAGCCTTGACGAAATGGCAAGGAAGCTTTGCCACCGCCGCACGGGCATCGGCGCGGACGGCCTTGTTTTCGTGCGTAAGAGCGAAACATGCGATGTGCGCATGCAGATATTCAACAGCGACGGCAGCGAGGCCGAAATGTGCGGCAACGGCGTAAGGTGCTTTGCAAAATATGTTTACGATAAGGGCATTTTTAAGCACGAGCGCATGAGCGTTGAAACCCTTGCCGGCCCCATGATAATTGACCTTACCGTGAAGGACGGCGTTGCCGTTGCGGCGAAGGTGGACATGGGCGTTCCCGAAACGCGCAGGGCGTTCATACCCGTAGTCGGCACGGGCGAATGCCAGCTTGAAAAGCTTGCGGCGGTGGATAAGGAATTCACCTTCTCTACAATACTGCTCGGCGTGCCGCACACGGTTGTGTTCATGGATCATCTGCCCACGGCGGAGGAGGTATTCAAGTACGGTTCCGTAATAGAGCCCATGACCTCCCTCTTCCCCAGAAAGACCAACGTAAACTTTACCCATGTGCTGGACGATCATACCATAGAGGTGCGCACCTACGAGCGCGGCTGCGGCCCCACGCTTGCCTGCGGTACGGGTTCCTCCAGCGCGGCGGTGTGCTGCGCAATGGCGGGCTACACCGGCAAAAAGGTGGAGGTTCAGCTGGAGCTTGGCTCGCTGCACATTGAATGGGCTGAAAACGGCCATGTGTTCATGACCGGCCCTGCGGCGCTTTCCTTCGAGGGCAGCGTAGAGGTTTAATGTGAACGAGCTGAACGTTCTTTATGAGGATAACCATATCATCGTTGCAGAAAAGCCGGTGAACATTCCCGCGCAGGCGGATTCATCAGGCGACAGCGACATGCTTACCCTTATAAAAAGCTATATAAAGCAAAAATACAACAAGCCCGGGGACGTGTTCCTTGGGCTTGTGCACCGTTTGGACAGGCCTGTGGGCGGGGTTATGGTGTTCGCACGCACAAGCAAGGCCGCAAGCCGCCTTGCGCCGCAGTTTGTCTCCCATAAGGCAAAAAAGCGCTACGCCGCAATAGTAACCGACAGCCCCAAGGCATATGCAAAGCTGGAGGATTATATAAGGAAGGATGAATCCACGCTCAGCGCCGTCATATGCCCGCCCTCGGCCCCAGGCGCAAAGAATGCCGCGCTTGAGTATTACAGACTGACGGAGCGCGGCGGACTTACGCTTTTGGACGTGTCCCTCTTCACGGGGCGGCACCATCAGATCCGTGCGCAGCTTGCAAACGCAGGCTGCCCAATTTGGGGCGATCAGCGCTATAACCCCGCAGCAAGGGCGGGGCAGCAGGTTGCGCTGTGGGCATATTCGCTCACCATTGAGCATCCGACGCTCAAGCAGGAGATGACCTTCACGCTTCCTCCGCACGGGGCGGCATGGGAGCCTTTTGAAACGGAGCTGAAGGCGCTTTGCGGCGGCGTGCGCATAGTGTATGCCGATGAAAACATACTTTGCTGCAACAAGGCCGCGGGCATGAGCGTTGCCGCGGCGGACGGCGGGGATTCGTTACAGGCGCGGCTTGAGGCGGCGCTCGGCGGGCGGGTATACCCGGTGCATAGGCTGGACGTTGCAACGGGCGGGCTTGTGCTTTTCGCCCGCAACGGAAAGGCGGAGGCGGAGCTGAACGCGGCAATAGAAAGCCGCAGCATAAAAAAGCTCTACCGCTGCACCGTTCACGGGCGCGTTCCGTTCAAGCAAAAGGAGCTGCGCGCATACCTTGTTAAGGATGCGGATGCGGCGCGCGTGCGCATATACGACAGCGCCCGCCCCAATGCCAAGGAGATAATAACCCGCTGCCGCGTGCTGAAGGCGAACGACGCGGAGTCCCTGCTTGAAATAGAGCTTGTCACGGGCCGCACGCACCAAATACGCGCGCACATGGCGCACATTGGCTATCCACTTATAGGCGACGACAAATACGGCGTCCGCGACCGCGCGCCCCTCGCTCTCACCGCCGTAAGGCTGGAGCTGCACTTCCCCAAAAACGGCCTGCTCAGCTACCTTGAGGGGAAGGAGATAGTGATTGAGGGGTAAAAGCGGGCTGTGCGCCGATAACGATACCCAAGCATGAACCTATTAAAAGGGTGTATGTTGAAATGGTGAAGCAGGTTGTGGAAAGCGAGGCTGTAAATTATGAGGACGATTGAGGATTATATGGCAATGCCATACCGCATGGAAATAGTTGAGGACAGCGATGAAGGCGGCTTTGTCGCGTCGTATCCCGATTTGCCGGGCTGCATAAGCTGCGGAGAAACGGTTGAAGCGGCGGCAGCCAATGCGCAGGACGCAAAACGCGCATGGCTTGAAGCTGCCATGGAGGACGGCATAGCGATACGCGAACCGGACAGCTTAGATGACTACTCCGGCCAGTTCAAGCTGCGCATTCCCAAAAGTCTGCACAGGTCCCTTGCGGAGCATTCTCAGCGCGAGGGCATAAGCGTGAACCAGTATTGCGTATATCTCCTTTCCCGCAACGACGCCGTATATTCAAAGTAACTTCGCTCCCGTTTCGGAATATTTCGCCGATTGTTGCAGAAAAAATTCCGAAATGGGAATTTTTATTGACCAAATGCCGAATATAATCTATAATCGGAATAGATACCCGAACTTAAAGGGGGATAAGGCATGATAGAGCGGACAAATTACATAGAAAAGCTGCTCGGCTGGAAAGACGAACAGGTGATAAAGGTCGTTACAGGCATACGCCGCTGCGGCAAATCAACGCTGCTCAGGCAGTATCAGGATGCGCTCAGGCAGCGCGGCGTGAGTGAAGAGCAAATAATATCCGTCAATTTTGAGGAACTGGAAAACGAGCCGCTGCTTGATTACCATGCGCTGTATGATCACATAAAGGCGCGGCTTTGCGGCGGCAGAATGACGTATATATTCCTTGATGAAATACAGAAGGTGCCTTTTTACGAAAAGGCTGTGGACAGCCTTTATGTTAAGGAAAATACGGATATATACCTAACCGGTTCCAATGCGTATATGCTTTCGGGAGACCTTGCAACGCTGCTTACCGGGCGCTATGTTGAGCTTTCCATGCTGCCGCTGTCCTTTGGCGAATACTGCCGCGCGGCGGGCTGCACGGGCGAGGCGGCGCTAAATGAATACATGCGCTATGGCGGAATGCCGTATATAGCCGCAATGGATAAAACGCCGGACAAGGCGGATACATACCTTGAAGGAATATATAATACCGTTATCGTGCGCGATATAGAGGACCGGCAAGCCCGCAGGGAAGCCGACCCCGCAAAGCGTAAGGTTACGGACATTGCGCTGCTCAAATCCATCGCCCGTTTTCTTGCGGGCAGCGTGGGCAGCCCAATATCGATAAAGAGCGTTTCGGACTACCTTATATCCGGCGGAAGAAAAGTGTCCCCGAACACGGTGGACGATTATATGGAAGCGCTCAGGGAATCGTTTGTGTTCTATCCCGTTGAGCGGTTCGATATAGTGGGCAAGCAGCTGCTCAGGGCCAACAAAAAATGGTATATAGTCGATCTTGGGCTGAGGAACCACATATTGCCGCGCAGCAATTACGACTTGGGCTTTTCAATAGAAAACATAGTGTATTTTGAGCTGCTCAGGCGCGGATATCAGGTGAATATAGGCAAATACGGCGCGGCGGAGGTGGACTTCGTTGCCCGTAAGCGCGACGAAATAGCCTATTATCAGGTAACGGCAAGCATGACCGCGCCCGAAACATTTGAGCGCGAAATGCGCCCGCTCAGGAGCATACGCGATAATTACGAAAAAACCGTGCTTACGCTTGACCGTTTCAGCACGGGCAATTACGATGGAATACGCGTTATCAATCTTGTGGATTGGTTAGGACAATAAAGGAGCACACGATGCAGACATATGACCTGTTTGACATAATCGGCCCGCGGATGGTGGGGCCGTCGAGCAGCCACACGGCGGGCGCGGCGCGGCTGGGGCGCATGGCCAACAAAATCGCCGGCGGGCACGTTAAGCGCGCGCACATAACGCTTTTCGGCTCGTTTGCCACCACCGGGCGCGGCCACGGCACGGATAAGGCCATTGTGGCGGGCATACTGGGCATGGAGCCGGACGACGAGCGGCTCAGATATTCAATGCTGCTTGCCAAGGAGGCGGATGTGGAGATTTCCGTTGATTTCAGCGAGGAAATGCGGGACCATCCCAACACCGCCGAAATAGAAATCGAAACGCGCGACGGCAATATAACCCGCGTCTGCGGCGCAAGCATAGGCGGCGGCAGCATACTTATAACCGAAATAAACGGGCTTGAAATGGAGCTGAGCGGCGAATATCCTGCCCTTATAGTGCGCCACAGGGACGTGCCGGGCGTTATAAACACGGTTACGAACATACTTGCGAACGAGCATGTCAACGTTGCGTTCATGCGCGTATTCCGCCACGCGCGGCGGCAGGATGCATGCATGGTGATAGAGACGGACTCGCCCGTGAGCGAGCGGGTGTGCAGGCTTATACTTGACTGGAACGAGAATATTTCGGGGGTGCTTGCCGTATGACGGGCTATTGCTTCACGAATGGAGAAGAGCTTATCGCCATCTGCAAAAAGGAGGGGCTTACAATAAGCGAAGTGATGCTCCGCCGCCAGCAGGAGCTTTCCGACGACACGGCGGAAAACATATTGAAGGAGCTTAAAACAACGCTGCACGCCATGAAGCGGAGCGTTGAGGAAGGGCTGACGGAGGAGCTGGAAAGCGTATCCGGCCTTTCCGGCGGGGATGCAATGCGCCTGAACGACCGCGCGGAGAAGAACGCGCTCAGCGGCACGCTTGCGGCTAAGGCCGCGGCGGCGAGCATGGCCGTGGTTGAAGTGAACGCGGCAATGGGCCGCATAGTTGCGGCGCCCACCGCGGGCGCAAGCGGAATACTGCCGGGCGTGCTTTTCACCTGTGCAAAGGAGCGCGGCTGGAACGATGAAAAGCTGCTAAGCGGCCTGCTTACCGCGGGCGCGATAGGCAGCATAATAGCCGCAAACGCCAGCATAAGCGGCGCGGAGCACGGCTGCCAGGCGGAGACCGGCTCCGCTGCGGCAATGGCTGCGGCTGCGCTGTGCGAGCTGGACGGCGGCAGCGCGGACAGGTGCCTTAACGCGGCGGCGATAGCGCTGAAGAACGTTATGGGCCTTGTGTGCGATCCGGTCGCCGGCCTTGTTGAATGCCCGTGCATAAAGCGCAATGCGCTCGGCGCGATGAATGCGCTAATCAGCGCGGATATGGCGCTTGCGGGCATACCCAGCCTTATACCCTTCGATGAAACCGTTATGGCAATGCGCTCCGTGGGCCGCCTTATGAGCCCCGACCTGCGCGAGACCGCGCGCGGCGGCTGCGCCGCCACCCCCACCGGCCGTGCCATACGCAAAAAGCTCGGCCTGAACGAGATTGAGGAGGAGTAGGGCATGGCAGTGAAATCCTGCTTATGCAGGGCGAAATCCACCTGACGGCGGGTGAGCGTAAGAGATTGTAAAGATGTGGGGACGCTGTGCGTCCCCTTTTGAGTATTGCTTACTCTTCCTCTATATCATATTTCACTATTTCGCCCGTTGCGGCATTTATTTCGTATTCGTATTCGTAATTGCCGCACTCAAAGTCTATTTCGTATACCATTATGCCTGTCTCTTATACACATCTGACGCTGCCGACGATCGCATAAGTGTAG
>ENA-UAOW01000849-UAOW01000849.1-human-gut-metagenome-genome-assembly--contig:-NODE-849-length-12313-cov-5.550824_pt1 | contig 12313 bp, 10 predicted proteins | sample MGYA00243470_ERZ654559 | MGnify/ENA primary metagenome ERZ654559 (study PRJEB26926, sample SAMN06164851) | human gut metagenome | biome: ENVO:00009003; feature: ENVO:2100002; material: ENVO:00002003...
TAACCGGACGGTGGTGATCGAACAATCGGCGGTAAAGTAAATTCACGGCTCTAATTTTGATCGTTTTTTTATCGGAAATGAGTTTCGAAAAGATTCATTTCCGAAAGCAAATGTAACCAAAATATTGTTATCGGGCAAATAGGATGCATAAAAAATAATCGTTTTTTAACATTTTTGCTGCTTTTCGTGTTTCGATTTGGGGAGAGGGCCGTTCGGCGTGGCTTTTCGTTTGAAAGGAATGTCCGGAGGGGAACCGCGGATTCTGCGGCCCGTTCGGAACGGGGAGAAACGCGCCGGCAAGAGACGGAAAAGCCCCGCATTCGGGGAATGCAGGGCTTCGTTGAGCTACCAGGATTCGAACCTGGAATAATATTGCTGACAATCAGTACTTTATGTGGTGTATCTTACTTCGGTCCAACGATTCGTCCTTTTGTATCGAAATATGATGTTCCCTGAAAATGAATGCAATAGCGTGAAATTTTAGAAAAAAGGGATTCGAAGATTTGGAGGTATAAAAAATATTGTTTTACTTTGCATTCAGAAATTTACCCGGTTGCATGCCTGCCATTAACATGCAACCTCTGGTGAAGATAAGTAGCCGGAACGTTAAAGAGGGGGTAGGTTCCCTTTTTGGCATATAGATAGGAGTTTGCTGTCTATAAGGGTGAGGTATATACGCAAGAGCGCGTTCAAGATTTGAATGACGTTGTTGCGTTTTTTTGTTGTCCGAAAGGCAACTTATGCGTTCTTTGACATACGAGAGAAACTAAACTCTACAAAAAAATGTAGTGAAAACGGTGATATGGCTGGGTATTACTGTTAGTTCAAAATTGGTACTGTTCCAGTTCAGTATGTATTTAAAAAAATAATTATGAAAAAAAGTAATTTTTTGATTTTTAATTGTTTAACCTTAAAATTTTCGGTACATGATTAGTGCTTATGAAACAGCCCAAGTAGAGGCGTTGACTGCGCGTATCTCTATGCTTGACGCACGCGTTGAACAGTTGGTACAAATAGTCAAAGAAAGGGATGATGACAGAGATCAGAATCCGATTTATGATTTAACGGACTTGGAGTCCATTTTTAAAGTATCACGTCGCACCCTTTTTACGTGGATTTCAGAGGGTATTTTGCCGACGAAAGTGCTTGGTAAAAAGCACTATATATCCAAGCGGGAATTGATGGCTTTAATCGAGAGCAACCCAGCGTTGCAGAAAGGAGGACGCCATGAGTAATGCGCTTGACGAATTTAAGGGGGTAGTAGATGCCGGAATAACCCCGGATGATAATCCCGGATTGGAGGCTTTTGTAGAGGGTGCAGGCGAAATGCCTGCTCCCCAGCCTCTCGTGGAATTGGTAAAACCAGCTAAGAAAGGTGATAACGTGTTGATACAGATTGAAATGTATCTGCGAAGCAAATATCGGTTCCGTTACAATCTCGTGTCGAATAAGGTTGAATTTGGGCGTATTGTAGACAAAGACTTCCGGGATATGCGAGATTATGATTATAATAGTCTTCTCCGAGAACTAAAGTTGTCTGATCTGTCGTGTTCCATAAGTTCGTTACGTCAGATTTTGGCATCGGATTTTGTAATGCCATATGATCCGTACCAAGCATTCGTGAAAAATCTTCCGGACTGGGATGGACAGGACCATATTGGAGAGTTGGCTGCAACTGTAAGGACGACTAATCCAGATTTTTGGGCTATATGCCTTCGTAAATGGTTAGTAGCTATGGTAATATCGTGGATTAAGCCTGATATTGTCAACCATACCGCATTGATTTTATGTGGTCCACAAGGTTGTGGAAAGACTACGTGGTTAAAAGCATTAATTCCTGATGTTCTGAGCAATTATATTTTTACCGGCAAAGTGAATGTGCGGGATAAAGATTCACAGATAAAACTATCCGAGTGTTGTTTGATAATTATGGACGAGCTTGAAAATATGCGTCGGGATACTGATGCGTTAAAAGAGCTGATAACAAAGTCGTGTATTTATGTTCGTCGGGCGTATGCTTTTGTTCATGAAAACTATACCCGAAGAGCTTCTTTTGCAGGTTCGACAAATAATTATGATTTGTTGCCCGATATGACCGGAAACAGACGCTTCTTGTGTTTTGTAGCTGAAAATATTGACAATAACCATGACGTTAATATGGAACAAGTATATGCTCAGGCTATTGCGTTATGGGTGGGTGGATTCCAATACTGGTTTGATAAAAATGAGATGGCAGTTTTGGAGCGAAATAATGAGGCTTTTCGTGCTGTGTGCGTAGAGGAGGAGCAGTTAACCTCGTTCTATGAGCCTTGTAATGAGGGTGATGATGGCGTCTTATTTATGAAAACAACGGATATTTTGAAAAGTTTGTTGCAGTTATCCGGTTTGAGATCGCTTTCAGATCAGAAACTCGGACGGGTTCTGATGAGTTTGGGCTATAAGCGCGTTAAGAAAGACGGGCGATATGGGTATCTTCTGCGACTGCGAAAGCCTTCAGTGCCAGATTCTTTGTTGTCTGAATTAGAGTCGATGGTAGAAGTTCAGGTCCTGGAGGAACCGGAAGAAATAGAGTTGGCTCAACGTCCTGTGACTCGTATTGGCAGGGTCCAACGGCGGCAGGAGTAATTTTAGTAAGGAGGAGAGGGCTTTGGGGCCCTCTCCTTTGTTTAATGGGTAGGCAAGGTAAGCATAATTTCTTACCCCCACCATTTGATCAGGTACCCGAATACTATCTTGTAGAACAATCGTACCATACCATTACGTTTTTTTACTCTACAAACCACTTGTACTCTGGTTCTCCTATGAGCGCCTTTGCCACTCCTTCCGTGAATACCGTCGCATTTCTGCTTCTTGCGAGGAACGAATCTATGTAGCTGGACTTGTTGGCTCCTGTAAAAAGGTTGAACACCCTCCATAGATCAATCTCCCGCTGTCTGTCGCATGCAAACGCCGTATCGTTGTAATAGGCCCTTGCAATGACGTTCAGCTGACAGTCCGTGAATTCGAATTCCGGGAGTTGCCTGCGCTGTGCTGGCGATAGGAACTGATACAACCGTGCCTTTCCCACCATCTGCGCGAACTGACTTTCCGACATGGAGGTATCGAGCAACGCCCGCATCCGCTCCAAATGCCGTTTGGCATTGTAGCTTGCGATCAGCTCCGTAATCTTTGCCGTCAGCTCCTGCGTGTTCGTCACCCGCATCTCTCCGGCCAGTCCGTCCGTTGCCACACACATGTTGCAACACACCATGTTCTTGAATCCGATAAATACTTTGAATTTCTCGAAGCCTTTCTTACTGTACAGGTTCTCCTGGTTGTAGGCCCTTACACCTCCTACGGTCAGGTTGAGCCTGCATCCGTCGATAACCTCTGTCACGGTGGGTATCTCGATGCAGAACATCATCCGCTCGTAATAGATGGTCTTGTCCTCGTCGGTAAGGTCCTTTACGGCCTTGTGGATGGCTTCGGGCGTCCGTCCCTTGACGATATGGCTCACCCGTATCTCGGGCTCCTCTACCGTACAGTTTCGGAACATCCGTTGCACACACTCCCACATGGTTTCGATGAACTGATTGTGCGAGATGGTCACCTCGTTGTCCTTGGAGAAGACCGGGGTAATGCAATCGTTCTGGAGGTGGCTGAGTGTAACAGCCTTGGTATTGGCCTCGATGAAAGGCTTGCGGGGCTGTTCTGCGGGAGTTTCCCGGAACGGGGATTCCTCTTGCTCTTCGAACGAGGGCGAGGGGATAATCAGCTGTGTTGCGTCCCGTGCATCTTCACGGAGCGTAAAGGGCAGTACGTTATTGTGCGATTCTGCCCGCGGGATAGCTTGTTCCATAATTTGCGGAGGGTTGGGTTCGACATTGGTTGCACCAGCCGAGAATCTGCATCCCGACTTGTTCCGTAAGCGGAAACTCCGGCTTTCCGGCGAAGAGTTCCGTGCGGTCCTTGGAAGCCAGCGCATAATGTTTCATGTTGACATCGAATACGATGGTGAACTCGTAGTCTACATTGTCCCGCTGTACGGCTTTCAGCCCCACTTTCTCGGGGATCATCTTCCCGTTGCGTTCGTTGAGCACATACTCCTGCTTGCTTCGCATCGTACAGATCACATGGCACGAGGAGTTGAGAATCCGCTGGATAAAGGCGTTCTGCCGGGGCGTGACCTTGGCCCAGTTGGCGAAGGAGTTGCCTTGCAGATTGGCGTGGAAATCCAGCAGATAATCCCAGCAATGGGAGATGCTGTCGATGATGATGACCTCCATGCCTGCACTTTCGCAGATACCGATGGCGTCGATGTATTTCTCGGGATTGTAAGGCTCCGAGAGGGAGAGTACGTTGTAGGCTCCCAGGTGGGCATAGAGGTCCGCACTCCCGTTCTCGGTGTCAATGACGGCGATTTTGGACCAGTCGGAGGTCATGCCGTGGGCGATAAGGAGCGACGAATAGGTCTTTCCCGACCCCGAAGCTCCTTGCAGGGCCAACCGCATCTTGGCTGCCCGGCGTTGTGAATGACGTAATTGCATGATGAAATTGAATGAATTGGGTTGAACATAATAAAAAGACTGCTCCCCCGGAGTGGAGGAACAGCCTTTCGGTGGAGAGAGGAACAGGTTACAGCGTGGCAACCGTGGTGAACTGCGGGTTATCCCCGGCATTGTGAAGCAGGAGAAATTGCTCGCCGCTCTCCTCGGAGATCACCTCCGAAACGACGGGATGATCGAGCGGTTCTGCGGGATACTTTGAGGTTATGGCGCCCGCCTTATCGCCATATCCGAAGAAATACTTGCCCGTCTGCTCGTTGCGGATGATACGGATTTGGAGGATTCCTTTCCACTCCTTAAACTCGTCGAGGGTGAAAGTCCGCAGGAATTTGAGTGTGTTTGTCATAGCCATAAAAGTTTAGATTCGACAATACAGCGGGAATAATATAATTATCCCCGGAGGATAGCCGGGGTCGCACCCCAATCCCGCAAGGCGGGGGGGGTATTCGGGGAATATCCTGCGCTCGAACATGTGCGGGGCGTTGCAAAAAAAATTTGTGGTGAAAAATTTGGCTTGGCTTAACCTTGTAATATCATTAATAACATCATCATATTGCTATTTATCGGTATCTCCACTATACAACATCCGCATTTCTCTCCCATTATGATAGGAAAGTTGAATTTAGGGCAAAATTTATGTAGAAATTACACGACTTTTTCGGTGAAAAAAGGCTAGATATTGGCAGATGATATTACAGTTAAGGAGCAGATATAGTTACTCCATATTTAATAATGTGAGTTGAGAATGAACTTTGATGAAGCTGATAAGGGTAGGAAAAGATTGCCTTGTTCTTGGATGCAAGAAAAATCCCCACATTCCGGAGAATATGAGGATTATTAATTATAAATCTTCAATAGCTAAAATCGTTGCAAATTGAGCTCCCCAATATTTATCTGACTGATAGGCAGATATACTTGATCGAGGCACATATAAGATGCAAGACCGGGGGATGCTACTAAACCATTGTCCTACTGATGGAGGAGTAGTTCTATAACATATTAACTGTTTCAACGATGTGCAATCATAAAAAGCCGATGGTGCAACATATCTTAAGAATGGGCTTTTAATAATAATTTTTTCCAATGATGAACAAAAGCAGAACGCCATCTTCTCTATGACTGATACCTTCGCAGGTAAAGTAATTTCTTTGAGAGCTGTGCAATTTTCAAAAGCTCCAGCGTATTTTTGGAACGCATACTCTCCACCAATTGTATCTAATGCTGAATTGTCCGGGAAAATAACTTTTTCTAAGGCAACACATTTTCTAAATGCTGCAGGGCATATTTTCCTTACACTGGCAGGGATATTAATCTGTTGTAGATTTGCACAATCCGCAAATGCTCCAAATGCATTATAATTTCCTATTGTTTCAATCATAGATGCCTTGTCAAACTCTATGACTTTTACAGGACATCCACTTAATGCAGCTCCTTCAAGTTTTAATGTAGCTGGAAAATATATTGTATCGCAAATCAAATTTGTACAATGCTTGTTTTGAGAATTATTAGACAAAAGTTCTGTTTTTTCACTAAATTCAAATCTTACCACATTGCATGATATGGCACATTTCCCAGTATCATCAGATGTCCCTATGATTAATTTCAGTTTTTGCGTTGGAGTTCCAAAATTATATGCGCCAGGAGCAATTATTTCGGATAAATTTCGGCATCCATAAAAAGCGTTAGCTTTTGCGACTTTACAAGTTTGAGGTAAAATAATTTTTTTTAACGTCTGTTTCCCATATAATAAATCGCCACCACAGAATGCTCCTTTGGGCAGAGCTGTAATATCTGTATCCGACAAATCTACGTTTTCCACAACAAGCATTGATGCATCAATAGTCTGAATATCTTCATCATTGATATTCCCTATTACTTTGAGAGAGAGAACAGTTCGCATCTGCTCGTCGGTTAATAACGATTTTAACGTGCCGGGCTCTGTAACATGGACTGTTAATTCAGTTTCCGAATAGAATGGAATCTTAATCTCTGTTGATTCTTTATCATTCAATGTAAAGACTACGAAACCATCTGCCATCGACACTCCTTTGAAGAATGCATTGCCATCCTCTCCATTCAACCCACTATCTCCGGTAGCTTTACCGAGTTGTTCCCAATTCTGTTCATTGTCATAGGAGATATACCAATATCCTCCGTCAATTTTGAATTTAGGCGTGATTCCATCTTTGCCATTCGTACCATCGGTACCGTCATTTCCATCACTGCCATCTGCGCCATCAGTTCCAATAGCCTTTACTTTCTTTCCGTCAACAACGAGCCAATTTCCATTAACGGTCCAATAATAGATGCCATCGGTATCTTGTTTTACACTAATAGTCGGAGTAACACCATTTGTTCCATCGGAACCATCAGAGCCATTTTTGCCGTGATAAATTGCGATGGTCTTACCCGAGGTAAACGTTATCGAATAACCGCTACCATCGGAGAGTGTAGAAACATTTGTGATTGACTCTCGTTCTTTAAGAGCTTTGACAATCTCCTGCAATGAAGAGATATTCGTATTCATCTGCTTGCACAATTCCTCCAATTTAGCAACCCGGTTTTCAAGGCCATTGACGCTATCCCATAAGGCGGAATCATCATAATCATTTGAACAACTTACCAATAATACTCCTATTACTGATAAGCAAATAAATAGTTTTTTCATCATATTATTATTTGAGTTTATGTTGCCAATAGTGGATGGAATAGGCTGTTAATGTGAATATTAACGATAATGCAGTGATTACACAAAGAATAATTCCTATCCAGTATAAAGTGCAGAGATTAAGATACTCAGCCACACCAACAGTAATCAATGCAACGATTACTGCCCATAAATTCTGATTCAAATTTGGATTGAATCCATTTAGATCTGCCATTATTAAGGATTACTATTCCCGCCCAACTCCTCTACGGGGATTATCAAATAAAGAAAGTGTGGAGTTGTTAGTTTATCGAATCGGAGGCTCTGGAATGCCTTGCATCAAATAAACAATACCCCACACTTGGGCAGTATATCGAGAATGATATAGCTACGCAAGTGATGAGTGTTCGTATTGCTTATCCCTGATACAACGAAATTTTCCAGATTCCCGATTCAGGATAAAAGCTAAACACTTTCATCAATCAATATGTCACTACCCATCGGATAGCACCACAAAGTTAGAAAATGTTTCTTAAAATACAACGCACTCGCGGGGTATTGTAGATGCAAATTTCAGCTAAAAGTTTTTGAAAATCAAGATTGACCTTATAGAATGTTTATCATAACTTTCGGGGAAGTGTTAACTATGATATTTATTGAGTTCTACAAAAAGGCCTGCCGATTTTGGCAAGCCTTATAATTACAAAGAGAGTTCTGCTTCAACCTTTTCCATATCGCGGCTGATTGAGGTATTGAGGACTTTGGCATAGTGCTGGGTCATTTTGATATTACTATGACCGAGCATCTGGGAAACATTCTCAATAGATACGTTATTGGCAAGAGTAACCGTCGTGGCGAACGTGTGACGTGCGCAATGAGTCGTGAGTTGCTTATTGATTCCGCACAATTCCGCAATTTCTTTCAGCCCGTCATTCATGGTTTGATTGGCCGGAACCGGGAGTAATCGTCCCTCAGCTTTGGCAAAGTCTGCATAACGTTCAAGTATCTGTATGGCAGGTTTGAGAAGAGGAATATTGCACAAACTGTGGGTCTTTGTTCGGGCTTTTACGATCCATTGCTTACCTTCCTTACCCGTTACGATCTCTTTGGTGGTCAGCGAATAAACATCAGCATAAGCCAATCCCGTATAGCAGCAAAACAGGAAGATGTCCCGAATACGGTCATAACGCGGATTTTCGAATTTTACCTGGGACATTGTGTGCAATTCCTCCTCGGTCAGAAAATCTTTCTTGGTTTCTTCCAATCGCAGTTTCAATAATGCTACGGGGTTGTTTTTCATCACTCCATGGGCTATGGCTATATTGATGATTTTGCTGATGTTTTTAAGGTATTTTACCACGGTGTTGTTGCATTGTTTCCGTGTTACAAGTAGGAAATGGACGTATTTTTCAAGAAATTCGACCGTGATGTCGTCTGTATAAATGTCGTTTTTGCCTTGCGTCTGCATAAACTCTTTGAGGTGGTTTAGCGAGGTTTGATAGCGGATGGCCGTGCCTGCTGCTACTGTCTTACCTACGAGTTCCGATTGCATCCGGTTGTGTTCTTCGCATAAGTCGATGAATGAAATCTGTGGTTTGTCAAAACCTCGGTAACGGTTGGTTACGGCTTTAGCGGTTACCTGCTTACCCTCGCTTTGTAAGGTTTGAGCTATGGAAAAGAGGTCGTATTCGATTTTATCCAGATAGGCATTTAGTGCCTTGTTTTTTGAGCCGACGGGTTTTACTCGGCCTCTTGCCGTCACCCATTGCTCTTGATCGACTCCTCGTCCTATTCCGAACTCTGAATAGGCTCGGTTGGCTGATACCCGAATGTATATAGGTGCTTGGCCAGTACGCAGGAGCCGATGCCGTTTAATGAAAAACAGTATCGAAATCATATTAATAAGATGATTTTTAATTAGTTATACTAAACTATGCAGGGAGATAAGGCTGTAATGCCTTTGGGGATATACACAAAGATACGTAAAATTTTCCATTTTTGCAAGTGTAAAATATTGATATACAAAGAAATGGAATGAAATTTGTTGGACTAAAATTTTAGTCTGAAAGTCCCACGATTAGTCCAATTAACACCCTGCGTGAAACGGCTTTTTACTGCACTTTGATAAATGAGAAAATCCCCACAATTCATTGAATTGCAGGGATTTACGCTGAATTTTGTTGAGCTACCAGGATTCGAACCTGGAATAACAGGACCAGAATCTGTTGTGTTACCGTTACACCATAGCTCAATAGATTTTGGTGATGCAAAAGTAGAACTTTATTTTGCAAATGCAAAGAAAAATCCGGAAAAAATTTCATACATTTGTTTCAATCTACGCAGAAAAAACCGCTTGAAACTTAAAATTTACACAAAATCAGAAAATTATGGGAATTAAATTTCGGCTTATCGCCATGAACTTCCTTCAGTATGCGATCTGGGGTTCGTGGCTTATCTCGCTGGGCGCCTACCTGGGAGGCGGACTCGACTTCTCGGGATTGCAGATCGGCAGCTTCTTCGCGACGATGGGAATCGCCTCGCTGTTCATGCCCGCCGTGATGGGGATTATCGCCGACCGCTGGATTCCGGCGCAGAAACTGCTGGGCATCTGCCATTTCATCAGCGGCGCGTTTCTCATCGCCGCGGCCTCGCAGACGGCTTACGCCCCGCTGTACAGCTGCATGCTGCTGAGCGTGATGTTCTACATGCCGACCATCGCCCTGTCGAACTCCGTGGCCTACAATGCCCTCGATCTGGCCCGGCTCGATACCGTGAAGCATTTCCCGCCCATCCGCGTATGGGGAACCGTGGGATTCATCGCCGCCATGTGGTTCGTCGACCTGACGCACATCGGGGGCGTGCAGATCAAGCTCACCGAGTGGCAGCTCTATGTTTCGGCCCTGCTGTCGTTCGTACTGGCGGCCTACTCGTTCTCGCTGCCGGGGTGTCCCGTCGAGCGCAGCGCGCAGAAGCAGTCGTGGGTCGATACGCTGGGCCTGCGGGCCTTCGCGCTCTTCAAGGAGAAGCGGATGGCCATTTTCTTCGTCTTCTCGATGCTGCTGGGCGCCGCTTTGCAGATCACCAACGCCTTCGGCGACAGCTACATTCAGAATTTCGGCTCGATGCCCCAGTATGCCGATTCGGCCATCGTGAAGCACTCGGTGATCCTGCTCTCGCTGTCGCAGATGTCCGAAACGCTCTGCATTCTGCTGATTCCTTTCTTCCTCCGGCGTTTCGGCATTAAGAAAGTGATGCTGATTTCGATGCTGGCCTGGGTGCTGCGCTTCGGGTTCTTCGGCATCGGCGATCCGGGATCGGGCGCGGCGTTCCTCGTGCTTTCGATGATCGTCTACGGCGTGGCGTTCGACTTCTTCAACATCTCCGGCTCGCTCTTCGTCGAAAAGGAGACCAGCCGCGATATCCGCTCCTCGGCGCAGGGCGTCTTTATGATTATGACCAACGGTTTCGGCGCCTTCTTCGGCTCGTATGCCGCGGGCGCCGTCGTGGACGCATACGGGTGGCCCGATTCTTGGTTCATCTTCGCAGGGTACGCGCTCGTGGTGGCCGTGGTTTTCGCCGTGGTTTTCAAATACAGGCACAACCCTGCCGAAATGGGGGGCGTGAAACATTGATGACTGACGGTCCGGCGGCGGGGAGAACCTTGCCGCCGGATTTTTTTATCCGCGCAGGAGCATTTTGACGTGGGGAGCGCCCGCTTCGGGGTATTCGCTGGCGGACAGTGCGCCGGAAGGGCGGATGATGACCGGATGCATGGCGGGCGTTCTATTTTATAGAGGTGCCGTTACGACATTAAAGATACGAAAATTATGGATACGATCGGTGTGAATGATGCGAGCTGCATCCGCTGCGGCCGCTGCGTGAAGGTGTGCCCTTCGCAGATTTTCGTGCAGGAAAAAGCCGGGGGCGACGTGACGCTGCATAAACCCGAAAACTGCATCCTTTGCGGACATTGCGTGGCCGCCTGCCCCACGGGGGCGGTGAACCATGCGGAGTTTCCGGCCGAGCGGGTGCATGCGGTGGATTACGGCGCGATGCCCACGCCCGAGCAGGTGGAACTGCTGCTGGCCGTGCGGCGGTCGAACCGCGCACTTTCGGCGCGCCCCGTGTCGCAGGAGCTGCTGGACCGCATCGTTGCGGCGGCGGACCGCGCCCCGACGGCGAGCAATGCCCGCCAGCTGGGGTATACGCTGGTGACCGACGCGGCGCAGCTGCGCGCTGTCACGGAATATACGCTCGGGATTTTCGGCACACTCGAAAAGCGGCTGCTGCATCCGCTCGTGCGGCCGTGGCTGAGCCGCCTCGTGCCGGGCGTTTATCGCTATGTGCCGGTGTTCAAACGCCTGCGGCGCGAATATGCCGAGGGCCGCGACCGCGTGCTGCGGGGCGCGACGGCGGTGCTGTTCATCCATGCGCCCAGGGAAAGCCGGTTCGGTGCGGAGGACGGGAACCTGGCGTATGAAAACGCTTCACTGATGGCCGAGGCGCTGGGCGTGAGCCAGATATACATGGGGTTCGTGCTGACGGCCGTCCGGCAGGACAGGAAGGCGAAGCTGGCCGCGATGCTGGGACTGGGCGACCGCCGCATCTGCGCGGTGATGGCCCTCGGGATGCCGCAGTTCCGCTATCCCAATTACATCGACCGCGCGCCGGCGCCGGTGACGCGGAAATGAGAGCCGGTCTCAATTTCTCACCGCAATATTTTCAGGGACTTCGTCGCTGTCTTCCCGGTTTGAACGAGGTGGATATGCGCAGCATGCGTCGTCACGACCGCCGGGCCGGGAATCGACCTTTGCGCCGGGATGTGTCCGCGCGCGGGTTGCCCCCCCCCTCCCGGCATGACGGGCGCAACTGCCGGTCTCCGATTCTGATGTGACCAAGATTGCCGGATGCGAAAAAAGGCCCTGCACGCAACCGTGCAGGGCCTTCTCTTGTTTCGGGCGTGTGTCATAAGCCCCAGTCCGAGGGCAGATAACTCGCTTTCGGGGCGTTGGGGACGTTGACGAAAAATTCGAATCCGCAGAGTCTTTCGATTTCCGAGACCGATTTGGCGCAACCGGCCGGATTCTGTCCCGACGATTCGGTGTGTTCGTACCCTGTCTCT
>ENA-UAOW01000854-UAOW01000854.1-human-gut-metagenome-genome-assembly--contig:-NODE-854-length-12273-cov-18.854477_pt1 | contig 12273 bp, 14 predicted proteins | sample MGYA00243470_ERZ654559 | MGnify/ENA primary metagenome ERZ654559 (study PRJEB26926, sample SAMN06164851) | human gut metagenome | biome: ENVO:00009003; feature: ENVO:2100002; material: ENVO:00002003...
TTCCCCAGCTTGGGTGCGCCCCTTTGGAGCATTTTTCCGCACTCCACCAAAATGGATAGCGATAGGTAAGGCTTTGAAGTAATCTCCACCTTTTCCCCCGCTCTACACCGTACATGATGCTTTCGCATCATACGGCGTGCCATCATACTCAAGTAAATTTATAAGTTATCTTTTCTTAATTGGTAGTAATCCATAATTTTCACGCAATCGGTTGAATCTCCTTCTTTGCTTATCGTCCATATTGAATTTCTTCATTATTTTGATAGTTTCTGAAATATCCTCTGTCATAACAGCTCGCCATATTTCCTCTGAAATAAATGCGATATTGGTATGCTTATCTGTACCACCTTCACCTACTGGAATTTTCCTTATACATTTCATTTGATGTACATTCAGCCTATTTCCCATGACATAGCAATTCCCCTGTTGCACGAGGTATGCAGAAATACTATTATCATTAAATTCAATGCTTTCATTAGGATTCCTATACTTCATCACATTTCGTAATTCCTGTGTTTTTACACATTGGACAGATTTATGAATCTTTTCTCTTCCTTTTGCTGTATAGCTGGTAATATCTTGTGAGAAATTTATAGGATGTTTGTGATGGACTCCTGTAAGTGGCAGTAGTGGCATTTTGCCTACTGTTATAATTTTGGTTTCTTTCTTGATTCCTACAGTTTTCTGTTGAAATTCATAGGGCGTTTCCGCAAACGGAATTGTACTTCCAATACATGATAATCTGGTTCTAAAGGTTGGTAAGAGAGCGTAATTAACATCCGTTAGATTGTTATATATGTTGGTAGCAATACAGTAATAATTCTGTATCCCTATCACTGCCATGTTATAGGCATTGATTCTACCAACAGTTGTGTGTTTCCTTATATTAATCACTTTTGCCTTTAATTCAGCAGTAACCTTTTTGATGGCTTTATCGCTCATATCAGTTTTAGCAATGTATCCATATCTGGTCTTGCCTTTTGGCAGGACTTTAATTTTGAATCCAAGAAAATCAGAAGAGTTCTTTCGGAGATTAACAACTTTGGACTTCTCCGGACTAATGTCGAGTTTTAATCTTGACTTTAAAAAGTCTATTGTCGCATGATAATATCTTTGTGCATCCGTATAATTTCTGCACATAATTTTAAAATCATCAGCGTAACGCACTGCATACCCATCTTTTAGATTTGTATATTTTCGTGCATAACTCAACCAGCCCTTACTTCCTTTCATGTTGCCTTTCTTCACTCCATTTGGTGTAAAAGTCTCCCACTGGCTACTTACCCACCAATCAAGTTCATTCAGCACAATGAGCGAAAGTAGCGGACTAATCAGCCCACCTTGCGGTGTACCCTTGTCCGGTATTCCTTTTCCTTCAATTTCTGATTTTAATATTTTGCTAATGATACATAGCAATCGTTTATCTCGTATACCTAATGTCCATATCTGTTTTAGCAGCTTCCCGTGGTTTACATTATCAAAGAAGCCCTTGATGTCCACATCCACACAATAATAATGTTTATACATATTTACCATGCTTACAACTCTGCTGACCGCATGGTGGGCATCTCTATTTTGCCGGAATCCATAGGAGTGATTATGAAACTTAGGTTCACAAATCGGCTCTAACACCTGTAAGATACACTGTTGTATCAGTCTATCCCAGATACATGGAATCCCTAACGGACGCTTTTTATCGCTTCCGGGCTTAGGAATAAAGACCCTCCTGACTGATTGCGGATGATAATCTGCTAATTGTTTTCTGACAGTTTCAATTACTTCCCTGTCCGATAGACCTTTGATATCCTCGATTGTTTTACCATCTGTACCAGCGGTTTTACTTCCGCTATTGGTTTTTAGGTTTCGGTATGCCAGGCAAATATTCTGCTCTGAACCGATAATTTCTAATAACTTATAAAAGTTGTTACCATTTTTGCTCTGCTGATACAACTCATCGAATGCTTTCTGCATATCGTAATATTCGTTGTACCGGAGCTTAGCTTTCTTTTGTATGGTCTGTAACCTCCTATCTGGGAGTTATTACATCTCTTAGTCTTACTCGAACCCATACCATTTGTGACTTATTTACTCTAATGTATGACTAGTGGCTATCCCTCCACCGCTTGTTATCACGGTTTCATCGGTACTATGCCACCGCTTTCACTGACATTATCTCCCTTATATCATCGCTAATCTCACGATGATTTTCCCGTTCGATACGTTTCATAGACAGTAAAATCTCCACGCTGTCAGCTTACGACGTTCCGAATGCGTTATCTGTTCATATATACCCGTAGGTTCCCATCTCTGAGCCTGCTACCACATCAATGCCTGTAACATTGCACGGATTTTCATAAAGGCAGAAGTCTTACTCACCCGCAGTAGCAACACTAGTTGTGTTACTAAGCATTTCTACTTAGTCCCGATATAGACCCGTACATTCGAGGGTTCGTCAGTGGATTATTTAACATCCACCATTCTAACCATAGGTATTTTATAGACTCCCGGCATATAGGATACACCATCCACCTCTAGACAGCTTTCGTCAACTACTATTGTTACGGTATCTCTCTGCCGACTTCACCGGGCTTCTGACATTTCAATGTTTACTCATTTCCATGCCAGCCGGAGTATTAGAGTAGCCTTTCAGGGCGTTACCCCTTCATTCGACTATTCACGCATTCAGTTCTCCAACTCGAACTAATTTCATTACAATAAACAATGATTCAGTTGAGATGTGCCAGTCCTTTTCAGACTGGAACGTCTCGCACTTCCCTTCGGGTCTGTGACCACATAGGAACTGTGCATCTGCATCAGATTCGGTTTGAGCCAGAAGCGGGTCTTACCGGAACCGGAGCCGCCAATCACCAGCACATTTTTGTTTCTGGCGGTCTTTGGGTCCTTGGGGCGGCTGTTCATTGTCAGGCTCTCCGTTTTCGTCAGAATCACATTGTTCTGGAATACCGGGTCGATGTAGGGTGTAATGTCCTCATGGGTTCCCCACCGGGCGGAACCGTATTCCATGCCGTGCCTGTACTTCTTGGCGTTCTTGCTTTTCAGGTACACAGCCAGCCGCAGGCCGCCGCAGCAGCACAGGCCCACCAGCAGGTCCAGCGGGTGCAGGCTGGGCCACCAGCTGGCCAGCGCCACCGGCAGCGTGGAGAAGAACGAGAGCATTTTTGCCGAAGCGTCCGCACCCACGGCCATCCGCCACGCTTCACCGAAGTTGGTGGAGAAAAGCCCCATCAGGATATACGGCAGATTCAGCAAAATGAGCTTTTTGATGTTCAGCTGCTTTTTCATCGTTCCAGCTCCTTCCGCTTGTTCCGGTCCACGACGGCGTGTTTTACCAGTTCTTTGAACTGGCTCAGCTTTGCCAGCACGGACGGGCGCTCGGATTTCTCCGCCTTTCTGACCTTTTTCCCGGTGTACTCGGTAAAAGCAGCGGTCAGGGCATCCGCGTCCCGACCCTTGAAAAAGATCAGGTACTTGGGTGGGGAGCTGCTGCGGTCCTTCTTCACCGCATAGTCCACGCCGTATTTCCGGGCGATCTTCTCAAACTCCTTGATGGAGGGGTCGGTGATCTCGATGTTGGAAACCCCTTGGTTTTGACCAATCAGCTGTTTCACCGTCTGCTTGCCCTGGGGCTTCACAGGCGCGTCACGGCTTCTCTGCTTTTGCAGCTTCTTTTCCTTGCGGTGGGCAAGGTACTTGCTGATGGCGGCTTTGAGCAGCCTGCCGGTGAACTTTGTTCCGCTGACAACCAGCGTTAAAGTCCTGTTTTCCACTTCTTCCTGCATTTTCATCGCCTCCTTTCCACAAAATGTGCAGGGGTGGTGCATTTATTTCTAAGGCGGGACCACCAGCCGCCGGAGAAGGTATTTCTTCATCGAACCGCCCTCAACGAATTTGCTCAGAACGGTCATAGAGCAAATCTCCATTTCTGACCTTTGCATGACTGAGAATCTTGATCTGTCCCTTTGCCTGACTGTTCAGAGCTTTTTCATAGCCCTTATCTGACAAAAACAGGCGGGTTCGTTCACCTTTCCAGCCCACCGGGGAGTCATGCGTCAGCACATCAAAAATAATCATGTGCCGGGTGTTCTCAGCAAATCGCTGGAGATCCATGTAGTCATGGCCGTGATAGTTCTGCGCTCCAGCTTTCTGGCGCATTTCTTCCATCAGCTGACCGATTGTTTTGCCTTCTGGCATAAAACTCACTTCCTTTCCCACTCTCATACAACCATCAAAATCATGTCTCTCAGCTGAGCAAAGTAGAGTTTGCCTTGCGGGGTTATCAGCGTATAGGAGCCGATATGCCCGTGATTGCAGTAGTCTTTGACACAAAACAGTCCTTCATTGGCTGGCTTTGCATAGGGCAGTACATTACCGGATGCGGTGCGGTACACAAAACGCTTTTCCAGAAGGAAACGGACAAACCGACGCTCCGGGACAAGCAACTCTTTGGCGGTGGTGCGGAGGTTGGTACTGTGATTGAGGTCGATGAACAAATCATAAAAGGCTGCCTTACTCTCCAGCAGGGCATTTTCCTCTCGTAGCGACGCATTTTCTTCCCGCTCAGCAAGCAGCTCGGAGCAGAGCTTTATCAGAGCTTCCGGAGAAGTGGCTATCTCCCACAACTTCTCTTTTGTGAGATAGGCTCCGTGCTTGCGAATGGCAGGTAGAACTTCATCAAACACCCATTGTTCAAACCGTTCCGCTGACGGCAGTTTACTATGGGCGATCAGACGATATAGATCACCTTCGGGGATAAAGAGCATTTCGACCATTTGTACCGCGGGGCTTCCATCTGCCTTTTTCCCAGTCTGGACCCCTATGGAACATTTCGTTCCACCCCTGGTATGGTCGCGGACGGCCTTGCGTGGATTGGTATATCCCAGCGCTGTTGCCACATCTGTACCGCAAAATAATACTTTGCCATTCTGTTCCAAAGTGCGAATGCTTCCGAACTCTGGACTATTGAAAATTTCAATCTGATTCATGCTGTGCCTCCTTTGGTGTAATACAAAAGCGGCTGATTACCAGCCGCCTGCGTGCATATCGTGATTTACCAGTGAAGTGTAGTGGTTATTCATGGTGGTAGGAGCGTTGAACAGCACTGCAAGCAGGTACTGCTTGATGTTGTGTACCTGGGTGGTGTTCTTTTGCAGACAGTCCATGACAAACTCGATGTGAGAGCTGTCCAGCTTCAAAAAGCGGGAGCGTACAATTTCATGAGGAAAGTCCGCACCAGAGATCCGGGTGGTCTTTCGTTTGGCACAGACCGTTTCTACCAACAGCTCTACGATCTCATTCAGGTCATCCAGGTAGAGAGGATAACGCTGCTTCAGACAATCATACTCGATATTCTCCAAAATCAATTCCCGATAATTTTCTATCTCTGTGACAGACATCGCATCCCTTCCTTTCCGTTCCGGCGGTATTACCGCCGCTGTTTCCCGGAAGGGAATGGAATCGGTATTTGATCCATGAGTATTTTGTTTTTGGGTATTTGATTTCTTAGTATTTAATTGTGTTGGATTTTCCGGTAACGGATTTACCGCTGACGGGTTTACCGTTATCGGGTTTTCCGACAACGGCTTATCCAACATCGGTTCTCCCTCGATGGGACGCTCAAAAATGGTATACTCATTGGCTGCGAATTTACCAGAAGCATCAGTTGTCTGTCTGCGCCGAATGTATCCGGCTGTTTCAAGCTCATTGACAGCAGAGCGGATTGCATCTTTGCTTTCTCGATTGATATAGCTGAGTCCTGACAGCGTATAATCCCAGTCATCAGGCAGAGATAACATTTGCGACAAGAGACCCTTTGCCTTCAAAGAAAGTCGTTTGTCTTTTAGATGAAAATTGCTCATAACCGTGTAATCGCCAGTGCGTTCTACACGAAAAACAGCCATTTACTTCACTCCTTTCATTTCTCAGGTATGAAAAAAGCCGCAATTCATAAAAGAATTGTGGCAGCGGTTAGGGTCTGTCTGTATCTTTTTTCTTGCGTCGGTAGGGGCGTTTTGGCATTGGTGGTTTATCAAACAGATCCCTTTCCTGAGAAAATGGTAAGGTTTGAAAAACACGGTCAATCTCGGTGGATTCCATATCACGCTGTGAGCGGCAATCTTCTTGAATAGCTTCTCGGATTTCTCTTACAGTACACATATTCATTCCTTTCCTTTCGTTGTATCGGTTATGAACGACGGTGTTTTTTAGGCTTGAAGTCGAGGATATGCCCCTCAATAACATGGGCATATCTCTTAATTTTGATTTCTCGACGCTGCTGGCTTTGCAGAGCTGACTGATACCCGTCCTCTGTGAGAAAAAGCCTCATTTCGTCACCAGGTTCTCCATAAGCAGTAGGGCGCAAGACAGTAAACTCAATCATCCAGAAAGTGCTGTCCCAAAATCGCTCCACTGCAAGAATGTTGTGGCCTTTCAGTTCCCTTGCTGCAATATCTTTCATAGGCTCTCCCTTCATCGTTCCTGATCTCGTTGGCGTTTTTTCTGCCATTGTTCCAGCAGTTTAATAATGGTTTCCTGCATTTTGGCCGGTGTATAGCTTTTGGGGAAATACTTTCGCAAGGTATCGCTGCTCAAGGTCACTTTATCCAGATCACCCTTTTTTTCCTCTGACATGATGGCAAGCATCACATCTTCTGACAATTTCCCTTCCTGGCTGAACTTTTTCATTCGCTGAGCCTGAGAGAGAGAAGGGGTAGCCTGCTCATAGTCCATTGTTTCCACCAGCATTTGCTGTTCGTCCGGTTTCAAAAAAGAGAGTTCATAGGCTGGGTTAAATGCGATTTTCTTTTCATCCACCATATCCAAAAGCTCTGGAATCAGTTCAGTCAAACGAACATATCGCATTACCTGGATACCGCTTCGTTCACCGGCTTCTTTTGCCACCTGGTCTCTGGCGCTCAACTTCTGTTCAACTTGAACAGAAGTCAGGTCTGTTCTTGCTCCTTGATGTTTAATGGCTTCCAGCTTCATTTTGTAGGCAAAAGCCCTTTCACTGGGGAGCAGATTTTCTCGCTGCAAATTGCTGTCAACCATAATAATTGTGGCAGCATCGTCATCCAAGTCGCGCACAATGACAGGCATGGTTTCTTTTCCGGCCAATTCGCTGGCTCTGCGGCGTCTGTGACCGGCTACCAGCTCATAACCGCCATCAGGCAGTGGTCTGGCAATCGCAGGAACCAACACACCATACTTTTTGATGCTGTCTGCGGTTTCTATCATTGCATCATCATCCTTGACCTTGAAGGGGTGATCCTTGAACGGATGCAGTTCAGATAGGGGAATTTCCTGAATTTTTTCCAGTTGCTCGTCTTGCCGACTTTCTTCTGTAGAAAACAGGTCATCTACTGAGGCCAGCTCTATTTTTTTCGCGCTGCTTTTCAAGTTTCAATACCTCCTTCGTCAGATTTTTGTAGCCCTCAGCCACTTTGCCATTAGGATCATGGGCATAAATGCTTTTTCCTTCAGCACTGATTTCTTTAGCCCTGACAGAATGAGGAATTTCTGATGTAAACACCTTGATCTTACTGCCATAGGTTTCGCGCAGAAGAGCGGAGATTTCTTTGGCAAAATTGGTTCGGCTGTCTACCATCGTCAGCAGAATCCCATCAATTTGCAGCTTGGGATTGATTTGTCTGCGAACCTTATTGATAGTTTGCAAAAGCTGCTCCAAACCTTTAGCTGGAAGATACTCTGCCTGGACGGGGATTATAACCCTATTAGCGGCAGCCAGTGCATTGACCGTAAGCATACCCAGGGAGGGCTGGCAATCAATAAGGATATGGGAGTATTGCCCCTTCAGCGTGTCCAGATATTGTCGCAGAATGGTTTCTCGGCTCATAGCGTTTACCAGAGATACCTCCATACCAGATAGCTGGATGTCCGCAGGCATCAGGTCTACGCCCTCAGGGTGGTGCAGGATACCCTCGCCGGGACGAATTGGTTCATCCATCAAAATACGGCCCATAGCGTCTGACAGTGTAAAGGGCAGCTTATCAGGCTGAGGATTGCCCAAGCTGATGGTCAGGCTTCCCTGTGGGTCTCCGTCAATCAGAAGGACTTTCTTCCCGGACTGCGCCAGACCAATTCCAAGATTGGCACAAGTGGTTGTTTTGCCGACACCACCTTTTTGGTTGGCTATGGCAATAATCTGTGTATTCATGATTTCACCTCATTTCTTTCTAAGTTTAGATATGAAAAAAAGTGCCTGCTTTACCTTTCCTGAGAAAGATAAAACAGGCACTTTCACTGGCTCAATACCTCTTGTAATGAACCTCTATGTATGGTAAACTATGTCCACGATACCATGAATATAATTAAGTCTCGACGGGAATTGAACTTTTGGCTAACGCCAAATTTCGCGCCTTTGCAAACAGAGTGCAAACAATAGGGGGCTAAACTCCTTTGTTTTTGCTTGATTTTGCTTGTACAAGGTTTATAGAGAACATGGAGAAAAGCCTTGATATAACTGCATTTTCTTTATCCCTGTTGATAGGGAATATATGCACTGGGTCCATCTCCTAAGCGCAAGGTAGTGAGTTCGAGTCTCGCCGGGGGTGCCATGTCGGAGCAAGCACAGTGTTGCTTGCTCTGATTTTTTAGTATATTATAGTGTAGCATCAACCGAATATAAGGAGGGGCAGAATGAAAACCGCAGCAATAATACTGGCAGCAGGCAAGCCCTCGGATATAAAAACTCCGAAGCCGCTTATCCATATCGGCGGAAAAAGTATGCTCGCGTATGAGATAGACACGCTCGACTCCGTTCCGGTAGACTAGATCGCCGTTGTGGTCGGATATAAGGACAGCATCGTTAAGAAGCATCTTGAGAACTACCGCGTGACCATCGCGGCGAACCGCCATTTCAGCGAGACCGAGATGCTCGATTCCGTCCTGCTCGGCGTTGAAAAGCTCAGCGTTAAGCCGGGCAGGCTGCTTGTCCTGCCGGCCGACACGCCGCTTGTCAGCGAGAAAACGTGCAGCACGCTTTTGGAAGCCAAATGCGATATCGCCGCGATACCGAGATACAACGGCTTGTCCGGCCACCCGATAATGTTCACGGCCAAGGCGCTCAGGCTCCTTGCCGATTACGACGGAACCAACGGAATGCGCGGCTTTGTCGCCAACAATGCGGACGGAATTCAATACATCGACGTGCCCGATCCGGCAATATGCATGCGCGCAAGGGGAGATAAGTTCATCGAGCAGCTCACAGCTTACGAGATCGAGCGCCGCACCAATGGCAGACTGCACGCCGAGATCGAGGCAAATCTTGCACTGAGCATGCCCGTTATGAATGCCGAGCTCAGCCGCGTTTTAAACCTCGTTGAGAGCACCGGATCGCTGCAAATGGCGAGCGACTGCGTCGGAATTTCTTACTCAAAGAGCTGGAAGAGCATCAAAAACCTTGAGCTTGCGCTCGGCGTCAGCATAATCGAAAGCACCGTCGGCGGCAAAAGCGGCGGCAACTCGCAGCTCACCGCAGCAGGGAAGTACTTTTTACGTCAATACGACGAAATGCTCAAAGATGCCGAAAAACTGGGTAAATGGCTGTTTTCTCAGTATTTTTCTGACGAAACTATGCAAAAGATACAAAAACTCGGCTGATTTTTCTACACTCTTTACCCACCTAAACTGCGCTCTGTTTTCAAAAATATAACGAGTGGGGCAGCGTTTTATATTAATTATTGATAAATAATTAATTTATATCGCGAAATATTAGAATCGTGAGGAACGAAAGTTTTCGATCCTCGCGATTTTTGCTATTTTAATGACAAAAACCGCGAACTTGTTTAATCACGAAGATTTATCAATCAGCACGACACAATTTGTTTATTTTTAAACGATTAATAATTGCAAAATAGCACTTGTCCGAATCAGTCATAAAAATACCAATTTCACGAGTTTTTCGAGATTTTTAGTCCTTGACTTTGCTCAAAAGTTAGTTTACTTTTTAACTTGTCAGCAGGAGGGCGCAGCAAATTGAATCCTCTCTGCACTCAGATCGGCCATCTGTGAATCAGAAAAGAAAAAAGGTGATCCGATGGATAAAACAAATAAGATCCAGCTTTCCACAGCCCTGAAGCTCGGCGGCGCCCTTATGGGTACCTGCATCGGCTCCGGCTTTGCAACCGGCTCGGAATGTCTGTCGTTCTTCATAACCTATGGGATCAAGGGCGCGATCGGTGCGCTGATCATTTCTTTCGTCATCTACTTCCTGTTCACGAGGGAACTGTTCAACAAGGGCCAGGAGCTGTCGGAAGAGCAGTACACATCGCTGTTCACCTATTATTTCGGCAAAACGGTCGGCTCGATACTCGACTGGTTCTGTGCCATCCTCGTCGGCGGCTGCTATCTGATTATGCTCTCCGGCGCCGGCACAACACTCCACCAGTATTTCGGCATTCCAGTTGTAGCAGGCTCTGCGATAATGGCAGCGGCGGCGATAGTGACGGTCTGGTTCGGACTTCGCAAGCTCACCTCCGTGATCGGCCTCATATCTCCGTTCATGGCGGCGCTGACCATCATTATCGGCGTAATGGCGCTTTTCAAAGCGGACTTTTCCGCAACGGCCTCCACGCTTGAGCAGCTGCATCTTTCCAAGGCAGCGCCCACATGGTGGATCGCCGGTATCCTTTACCCCTGCTTCTGCATGCTGACCCTTACTCCGGCGCTGCCCTCGATGGGCGCAACGGCGCCTAACAAAAAGACAACGACTTTCGCAGCTGCCTTCGGCGTAACGTTTTTCCACACTGCGCTTGCGGTCGTCGTCATGGCCATCTTCGGAAACCTTGCCGTTGTCGGCTCATCACAGGTTCCGAACCTCGAGCTTGCGGGGCTGTTCAGCCCGGCGGTGCGAACCCTGTTTATGGTAGTTATAGTCCTTGCAATTTACACGACCGCCTGCCCGATGGCATGGGGCTTCTGCGGCAAGATCGCAAAGGACGAAAAATCCGCCAAGTACAGAATTTGCATCCTGGCACTTACGATAGTGGGAATGATCTGTTCCTATCTGTTCCCCCTCGCAACACTCATTAATTTCATGTATAGCATTTCCGGCTATGTTGGAGCGGTTGTTTCTGTAGGTATGATAATCAGCAACATCGTCAGAAAGAGAAAGTCTAAAAGAAATATAAGCGCAAGCAAAGAGTAAATGAGGGAGACAACAGTAAATGAGATTTGTAAAAAGCATTTATGCGGTTGATTCTCACACAATGGGTGAGCCCACTCGCGTTGTAGTCGGCGGCATTCCGAATGTGCCCGGCAACACCATGATGGAGAAAAAGCACTATCTTGAAGAGCACTACGACAATATTCGAACGGCGCTGATGCTTGAGCCTCGCGGCCATAGAGACATGTTCGGCTCGATCATTCTCCCACCATGTGACCCCGAAGCCGATTTGGGTATCGTATTTATGGAAGGTGACGGATTTGTAAACATGTGCGGGCACGGTTCTATTGGAGCATGTGCTGTCGCGGTTGAGACCGGACTCGTCGAGGCAAAAGAGCCGTATACAGATATAACTCTTGAGTGCCCTGTCGGTATGATCAAAGCTCGGGTTGAGGTTGATCATTGCAAGGCAAAGTCGGTCACGATAGTCAACGTTCCGTCGTTCCTTCTTTACAGCGACGTTGAAGCTGATATTCCCGAGCTCGGTAAAGTTAAATTCGACATTGCCTATGGCGGAAATTTTGCTCTGCTCATACACTCTGATTACCTCGGCGTTGATATCTGTCCCGAAAACCTTTCGGCGCTGATTGAAAAGGCAAACATCATTCAAAAATGGGTGGATGCCAACATGGAGGTAAAGCATCCTACAATGCCGGAGGTAAGTGGAGTTGCAATGATTGAGGTTTACGGTCCTCCGAAATCTCAGGATGCAGATTATCAGGATGCGGTTATCTTTGGACATTCCATTGACCGCTCTCCCTGCGGCGTTGGCACATGTGCAAAGATGGCGACGCTCGTTGCAAAGGGCGAGCTGAACATCGGCGATAAATTCGTTTATGAATCGATCATTCGCACAAAATTCTCCGGCAGACCTCTTGAGAAAACAAAGGTTGGCGATTATGACGCGATAATCCCCGAAGTAACGGCATCCGCTTATATAACCGGCTTCAATCATTTCGTTTTCGACGAAGATGACCCTGTGCTCTATGGTTTTAGGGTGTAAGACTTAAAGTCTTAAAGTATATATACTGTCTCTTATACACATCTGACGCTGCCGACGATCGCATAAG
>ENA-UAOW01000858-UAOW01000858.1-human-gut-metagenome-genome-assembly--contig:-NODE-858-length-12252-cov-3.943511_pt1 | contig 12252 bp, 10 predicted proteins | sample MGYA00243470_ERZ654559 | MGnify/ENA primary metagenome ERZ654559 (study PRJEB26926, sample SAMN06164851) | human gut metagenome | biome: ENVO:00009003; feature: ENVO:2100002; material: ENVO:00002003...
TCTCCACGTATGGCACATAGCTTTTACACTGCAGATCCTTCTGCCAGTAAATATAATGCAATCCGTATTTCACAGTTGTCCCTCCATTTATCCAGGCTGCAATCCCTTTTTTAATTTGCTTTTCCTTTTTTACTCATTACATCCAGGGCAATGGCAAGCATCAGCACGAGGCCTTTTACGATATACTGCCAGGTTGCACCCAGGTTCAACAGGCTCATACCATTATCCAGTCCTGTCATAATCATAGTACCTACAATGGCACCCAGAACATTACCGCGTCCGCCAAGGATACTCGTTCCGCCGACCACACATCCGGTGATTGCAATGAACTCGAAAGAAGTACCCGCTGAAGCGGTTGCCTGGCCGACACGCCCTAAAAATACAATGGCCGCAATCGCAGTAACAACACTGTGGAAGATATAAATCATCATAACCGTTTTCTCAACGCTGATACCAGACAGCTTCGCCGCCTCTGCATTTCCCCCGATTGCAAATACATACCGTCCGAACGGGGTGTACTTCACAATGAATGCAAACAGGAGTCCTAAAACTGCAAGTATAATAATTGCATAGGAGAATCCCTGCTGGAACACCATGATAGAGCATACAATAAAGATCACCGCTGTGATGAAAATCGTCTTCAGGGCAAACAATGCATCTGACCCGGAAGCAGTCCCCGTCTTCTTACTCTTCATTCTGCTTCTGAAAGCAATAACAACATAGATCACCATTGCAATGATCGTTATGAAAAGACTGATGTCATTAAAAGAAGCATCTTTCAAAATAACCTTTGGCAGGTAGCCGTTTCCAAACGTTGAAAAACTCTTTGATACCGGTCCGATTGACATACCGTCACCGATTAACAATGTGCCGCCCTTGAAAATCAGCTGGCTGGCATATGTAACAATAAACGCGGGCAGTTTCTTATAGCCGATCCAGAATCCATGCCACAGTCCGATTAGAACACCGACAACAAGAACGGAAACAATGGTAAGAGGCGTATTCACATTTTGCTGTACCTGCATAGCTGCCGCAAAACATCCGATAAATCCAAGTGCACTACCTGCTGACAGGTCCGCGTTCTGGGATACAATGACAAGCATCATCGTAACTGCAATAATAGAACAGGTTGCTCCCTGCATTAAAAGATTCGATAAGTTTCTGGAGGTCATAAACAGACCGTCTGTTACAATCTGGAACGTAACAAATATGATCAGCATTTCTGCAAACAATGAAACCTTATCAAAATTATTCGTCAACATCAGGCCTATCTTTTTGGCCGCATTACTATCACTTTTATTATTTGTCATCTTCTTTCTTCCCTCCTGCTGCATAATACAGAATATTCTCCTGTGTGATTTCATCTACTCCGCTGTTCAGTTCTCCCCTGATCTTGCCTTCATACATGATGTAGATCCGGTCACTCATACCGATAATTTCCGGGAGTTCTGAAGAAATCATAACAATGCTGATTCCCTGATCAATCAGCTCATTCATCAGTTGATAAATCTCATATTTTGCTCCGACATCAATTCCTCTGGTCGGCTCGTCCAGAATCAGCAGCTTTGCATCGAACAGCAGCGCCCGGGCGATTTCCAAAAGCTGCTTTTGCCCGGTTTTCAAATCGGCCACCAGCGCTTTGGGGTCGATGTCCACGCCCATTTCCTGAAACAGGGCCTGCATGCTCCGCTGATCCGGAGGCGCGCCGAACAATCGCGAGAGACGCCGCAGCAGGGCTTCCTCGGGCAGCACGATGCCGCTCTGGCTCAGGCTGTCCAGGACCAGGCCGTCCTGCCCGTCGATGCGCAGCAGCATGCCGTCCGGGTGCATCTCGACGATCTTGCAGCGGAAATCGGCCATCGCGCGCAGCGAATAGGCGCTCACCGCCGCCGCGGTGTTCTGCACCATCACGCGTCCGTTCCGGTCGTCGGCGTTCGTCAGAGCGAAAGCCCCCTTGGGCAGCCCGTCGAAAAAGAGCTTCTTGGCCCGGATGTACTCGGCGAAGGTCTTGTGGTAGTCGAGGTGGTCGTGCGTGATGTTCGAAAAGATGCCGCCCGCGAAATCGAGGCCCCGCGTGCGTTCCTGCACGATGGCGTGCGACGAACACTCCATGAAACAGTATGCGCACCCGGCGTCGGCCATTTCACGCATCATAGCGTTCAGGCGGATCGAATCGGGCGTGGTGTGGGTGGCTTCGACCTCGCGGCCGTCGATCTTGTAGACCACCGTCGAGATCAGCCCGGCCTTGTAGCCCATGGCCCGCACCAGATCGTAGAGCAGCGTCGCGGTCGTGGTCTTGCCGTTGGTCCCGGTGATGCCCACGAGTTTCAGCTCGCGGCTCGGGTAGTCGTAGAACGCCGCGGCCATATCGGCCATGGCCCCCGCCGAGTCCCCGACGAGAACATAAGCGACGCCCTCCGCCGCATCCGCCGGCATCCGTTCGCAGACGATTGCCGCCGCGCCTTTTTCAACCGCTATGGGGATATAGTCGTGTCCGTCGCTCTGCGTGCCCGGAACGGCGAAGAAGCAGTCGCCCGGTTTCACGGCGCGCGAATCGTAGACCAGCCCGCCAATGGCGGCGGCAGTATCGCCGCACACCTCCCGGACGGGGGTATTTTTCAGAATATCGGTTAATTTTTTCATCCTATTTCAACGTTATGACGACCGCCGTGCCCGGTGCTATGCGCGCTCCGGCGGTGATACTTTGCTGCGTTACGGCTCCCCGTCCCGAGAAGCGGACCTTCAGTCCGCGGCTTTCGAGCACGAACAGCGCGTCTTTCAACCCCATGCCGCGCACGTCGGGCATCACGCCCCGGTCGCCGGGCAGGCTCGTGATGACGACGTTCGAGAGGCTGTCCACCGCGACGCGCCCCCAGCCCGTGCGGCTTTCGAACGAGGCGCGGGGCGACAGGCGGTCGGCCACGCGGCGGACCTGCGCGATGTCGCCGCCCTTCATCCGGTCGGGATAGCGGCGCGGACCGCCGTCGTCGACACGGCCGTACCAGTCGCGGCCGCGGTTGAAGATGTAGTCGACCATGCGCTTCACGACGGGGCCCGCCAGCGGTCCCCCGTAGTAGGCTTTCCCGGGCTGGGCACGGGTTTCGATGGTCGTGAGCACCGTGTAGCGGGGCGCGTCGGCCGGGAAGTAGGCCACCATCGAACCCAGGTAGTAACGGCCCTCGCGGCTGCGGGCGTCGGTGATCTGCGCCGTACCGGTCTTGGCCGCCACCCGCAGGCGCGTCGTGTCGCGGAAAAAAGCGCTGGCCGTACCCTCGGTGCAGACCGCCTGCAAGCACTGCTGCACCTCGCGCAGCGCCGCCCGCGAGGCGATCGACGAGGCGATGGTACGGCTTTCGAAACGCTCCTCGACCCGATCGCCGCGGCGCAGTTCACGCACCAGCACGGGCGAAATCATCTTCCCGCCGTTGGCAATGGCGTTGTAGAAGGTGATCATCTGGATCGGGGCCAGCCGCACACGGTAACCGTAGGACATCTTCACCAGCATCACGCCCGGGTCGGGAACCTTCCAGTCCGTGGTGACGGAGGGCTTCCGCTCGCCGAGCCGCTCCAGCCCCACGGTCTGGCCCAGATGCAGCTCCTTATGGAGAAAATCGCTGTATTCCTGCTTTCTGCCCGTACTTCCGTAACGGTCCCAGATCGCCTTGGCGAAGTAGACGTTCGACGACGAAGCCACGGCGCGCCGGAAGTCGATTTCACGGTCGCCGCGGTGCGAATCGCGGATGTTCCTGGCCGGGCCTACCGTCACCGGATCGCCGTTGTGGGTGTCGTAAACCGTCGAGACGGGCATCCGGGCGTCGTCGAGCAGCGTGAGCATCGTCGCCAGCTTGAACGTCGAACCCGGCTCCATGCTGCGGCCCAGGGCGTAGTTCTCCCGTTCGGCGAAACTCCCGTCGGCATTGCGGCCGAGGTTGACCATCGCCAGGATTTCGCCCGTATGGACCTCCATCACGATCGTCGTGCCCCACAAAGCATTCTGGGCTTCCAGCTGTCGCCTCAACGCCTTGTCGGCCACATCCTGCAGGTCGAGGTCGAGCGTCGTGACGATGTCGAAGCCGTCCACCGGGTCCTCGTGGTCCCCGCCCGCCACCCGGCCGTAAAAGCCGCGCGCGATGCGCTGGCGCAGGGCTTTGCCGTCGCGGCCCGCCAACTCCTCGCGGTAGGCCTCCTCGATGCCGTAATTGCCCTTGTCGCCCGTCAGTCCGATCGTACGGCGCGCCAGTTCGCCCTGGGGATAGATGCGTTCGTCGCGCTCGATCAGCCGGTAGACCATGCCCATGTTCCAGTTCAGCAGCGGATAACGCCGCAGGGTCTCCCACTCGGCGAAATCCACCTCGCGGGGAAAGATATTCACGGGCGTATGGTCGCGGATCGTGTCGTAGATGCGGCGTTTGACATATTCCTCGCCCCGCATGCGGTCCATCATGCGCGAAATCCACCCCTCGGAACGCAGGTAGGAGGTGTCGCGCGGATTGACCAGCCGGTAACGGCGGGCGTGCTCCTCGCGGAAACGTTTGGCATAGGCCGAGGCGGGCTTGTCCCGGAAGAAGGCAGCCAGCAGTTTCGCGAGCGAGTCGGCCTGTTCGCGGAAGGTCTTGAGCGAATCCAGCCCCGGCGACGCGAAGTCGAAGGCGGCCTGATAGCGGAAGATCGAGGTGGCGAGGGGTTCGCCGTCGCGCGAAAGGATGCTCCCACGCTGCGCCGGGATGACCTCCTCGGTGAAGATGCGGCTGGCGAGGCGGTCGGCATTGTAGGCCACCTCCGCACTGAACAGCTGCACCCAGACGAGCCGTGCGAGCACGATGGCCCCGGCGAGGATGAAGAGCACGTACAGAAGCCTCACCCGCAGCAGAATATCGCTTTTGACCTTCGAACGTTCCTGCTTCATCGCCGTTTAGTTTTCGATGATCTCGCCCGGCGCCTGCGGGTCGTAAAGCTCGATGCCCCGCGCCCGGAGCTGTTCGACGATGGCCGAATGGGTCGTGCGCTGGTAACGCTGCTCCTGGAGGCGGATCGAGCGTTCGCGGAGTTTCTGCACGTCGCGCTCGAGACGCGTGTAACGCATGTCGAGGTGCAGCGACCAGAACATCACCATGATGCTCAAAAAGAACATCCCGGCGATGGTCAGCATATAGGGATAGTATTTCGAGACGCCCTCGCGCACGAGGATCGTACCCGAGAACAGCTGCCAGAAGGTGCTGGACCTGCGGCGTCGCTCGCGGCGTTCGCGTTCCTCGGCTTCGGCCCGCTCTTCGGCCTCGCGCTCCTCGTCGGCGCGGATGTCCTCTTCGGCTTCGCCCCGCTCCATGCGCCGCACCTCGCGGCGCACACGGCGCGCGAACTCCTCCTCCTGCTCGCGGCGGGCCTGCTCCTCGGGGGTCACCGGGTCGAATTCGTGGTCTCGGTACATCGTATCAGCGTTTTACGGCCGCCCGGAGTTTCGCCGAACGGGAACGGGGATTGCGGTCGAGTTCTTCGGCCGAAGGGGTCACGGCCTTGCGCGTCACGAGGTCGAACGGGGCCTGCGAACGACCGAAAAAGTCCTTTTCGACCTGCCCCGAGAAGTTGCCGCTGCGCATGAAATTCTTCACCAGCCTGTCTTCGAGCGAATGGTAGGAGATGACGACCAGCCGGCCGCCGGGCTTCAGCACCCGCAGGCTCTGCTCCAGCGCCATTTTCAGCGCCTCCATCTCGCCGTTGACCTCGATGCGCAGGGCCTGGAAAAGTTTGGTCAGGAATTTCGCCTCGTCCTTTTTGGGCGTGCAGGGCTTCACGGCCCCGACCAGCTGCGCCGTGGTCGTCACGGGCGCCGCCGCACGGGCCTTGACCAGACAGTTGGCAACTTTCCACGGTGTTTCTACCTCGCCCCAGTCGCCCAGAATGCGGGTCAGGTCCTCCGCGGTGTAGTCGTTCACCACGTCGGCCGCCGTGAGCCGCCCCCTCTGGTTCATGCGCATGTCGAGCGGGGCCTCTCCGCGGAACGAGAATCCGCGCTCCACGGCGTCGAAATGGTGCGACGAAACCCCCAGGTCGGCCAGAATGCCGTCGACCTCCGTCACGCCGCGCAGCCGCAGCGCCCCCCGCAGGAAGCGGAAATTGCTCTCCACGTAGTGAAAACGCGCATCGTCGGGACGGTTCTCCAGCGTGTCGCGGTCCTGGTCGAAACCGTACAGACGGCCTTCCGGCCCCAGGTCGGAGAGGATGCGGCGCGAATGGCCGCCTCCGCCGAAAGTGAGGTCGGCGTAAGTGCCCGCAGGTTCGACAGCGAGCAGTCCCACAGACTCTTCCAGCAGTACGGGAGTATGGTATTGCGACATAATAGTTATTTGCAAAGGTCTATTGGGGTGTAAAGTTAGGGATTTTTCAAAAAAGAATGCCTATATTTGTGGATATAATTTTCCGAACATTCCATGCCCAAAATCGACATCGGCGCCGTACTCAGGCAGAAAGCCCCGCGGCTGGCTCGCTGGATTCCCCGTCCGGTCGTGAACTGGCTGCGCCGCACGATCCACGAGTCGGAAATCAACCATATCCTCGAACACTACTGGTCGCTGCCTCCGCAGGAGTTCATCCGCGCCTGTTTCCGCGAATGGCAGGTCACCTATTCGATCGAAGGACTCGACAAGCTCGCCCCCGGAGGCCGTTACCTCTTCGCCTCGAACCATCCGTTCGGGGGCATGGACGGCATGATGCTCGCCGACAAGCTGATCGACCGTTTCGGCGACGCGCGGGTGGTGGTCAACGACCTGCTGATGTACCTCGAACCGCTGCGCCCGCTGTGGATCCCGGTGAACAAGCACGGCGCGCAGAGCGCCTCCTACGCCCGGAAGTTCGACGAAGAGTTCTTCGGCGATCTGCCGGTCCTGACCTTTCCCGCGGGTCTCTGCTCGCGCCCCAACGGCGGCGAGGTGACCGACCCCGAGTGGAAAATCAGCTTCCTGAAAAAGGCCTACGCCTCGCAGCGGCAGATCGTTCCGGTCTTCGTCGAAGGGCGTCTGTCGAAGTTCTTCTACCGCGTCTACCGGATCCGCAAGGCGCTGGGCGTCAAGTTTAACATCGAGATGCTGTGGCTGCCCGACGAAATGTTTTCGCAGAAGGGCCGCCATTTCCGCATCGTCGTCGGCGACCCGATTCCCGTGGCCGAACTCCAGCGTTTCGGGTCGCTGCACGAACAGGCGCTGGAAGTACGTAAAAAAGCGTATTTTTTGGAAAAAACGCTCGCCGGCCCGAATCAAAACCGCTAATTTTGGTATTTTTGCCCTGTCATGCAACAGAAAGAGAATACAGTACCCATCATCGAACCGGTCGCCCGGGAACTGCTGCTCGCAGAACTGACGCCCGCCCGCAAGATGCGCAACACCCACCGGGCAGGCAATGAAATCTACATCTTTTCGGCCGCCGAATGCCCCTCGCTCATGCGCGAGGTGGGCCGCCTGCGCGAAGTGGCCTTCCGCGGCGCCGGCGGCGGCACGGGGCAGGAGGTAGACATCGACGAGGAAGACCTCGCGGGCGACGGCTACTACCAGCTGATCGTCTGGGACCCCTCGGCGCAGGAGATCGTCGGCGGTTACCGCTTCATCGTCTGCACCACGCCCAACCCCCGCCATCTCTCGACCGAACACTATTTCCGTTTCAGCGAGCGTTTCCGCCGGAAGTTCCTGCCCCGGACCATCGAACTGGGGCGTTCGTTCGTGCAGCCCGCCTACCAGGCCCGCGGCAACGCCAAGAGCATCTATGCGCTGGACAACCTCTGGGACGGACTGGGCGCGCTGATCGTATTGAACCCCAAGGCCAAATACCTTTTCGGCAAAGTCACCATGTACACGACCTACAAGGCCGTGGCCCGCAACGCGCTGATCTGGTTCCTGCGCCGCTATTTCCCCGACCGCGACCAGCTGGTGGAGGGCATCCATCCCATACGGCTCGACCTGGACGACCCTTATTACGAGGAACTGTTCTGCGGCGCGACCTACATGGAGAACTACCGCATCCTGATCCAGCAGATCCGCAAGTTCAACGAGAACATCCCGCCGCTGATCAACGCCTACATGAACCTTTCGCCCACGATGCGGGTTTTCGACACGGTGTCGAACCCCGATTTCGGCGGTGTGGAGGAGACGGGCATCCTGGTGACGATCCGCGACATCTATCCCGAAAAACGCCTGCGCTACACCCGCTGGCTGGGGTGGCGGGCCAATCTGAAACACCGCCGCGAGGAGTTCAGCGAACGCCTGCGCGAACATTTCGAACGCATCAAGAAAAAGCGGAACGCCTGAAAACGCCCTGTTTCCCTCACGGCCGTCCGGACAATCGGGCGGCCTGAATTTTGCATGCCGTGCAGTAAACCGCACATTTCCGCATTTAACGATACGAACGACTCAACTAAAAAACACCTCGCATGAAACGATTATTTCGTCTTCTTCTGATCCTGGGCCTCGCGGCCGGAACCTGGTCCTGTGCGGACGACGGAACTCCGTCGGTCAGCATCAACGGCGGAACCGATTTTCTGTCGCTCGACCACCTCGCCCGCAGCGGCAAGATCACCGTCAATGCTCCGGCGCCCTGGAGCGTGACGCTGGCGCCGGAAAACTACGGTCAGGACGAAAAACCCGACTGGCTGACCCTCTCCGCAGAAGAAGGACCGGCAGGGTACTCCGAGATCGACGTGACCTTTGCCGAGAATCCGGGTCCTGCCCGCAGTGCGTCGCTTCTTTTCTCCTGCGACGGAAAGACCTTGGCTTTCACCGTCTCGCAAAGTGCGGGCGGCACGGGATTCGACGCCCCGGACTACTATTTCTACATTTCGGTCGGAACCATGCCGACCCTCTATTCGGGCCTGCACCTGCTTTCGCACGACAAACCGAGCTACGTCTCCTACGAACGCGCAAGCACCTTCGACGCCGCCGAATTTCCCGACCGGGCCTTCGTGTACCCCGTCGCCGACCCCACGGGCCATGCCACCAACGAGGAATTACGGGCCATGAGCGAAGCGATGAAACGCCGCATCCTGGAGATCAACGCCGAGGACCCCACAGCGGTCTTCGGGCTATGGGTCGACGACCTGCGGTGCCGCCTGGGCTACGACTGGTTCGTGGCGCAGGGCATCGACTCGGCACGCGTGAAGGTGACGATGCTCTCCGACGGCACGGCGACCTACAACAATTTCCACAACTACTTCGGCGATGCCGCCACGGCCGAGCAGAACTGGAACGACTACGCCGCCGAAGTCGAAGCCCTCGACTGGAACCACGGCGGCCGTTATCCCGAGACCCGCGCGCCGGAGGAGTTCGCCTCCTATACCTGGCCCTACTACCTCTCGACGCGCCCCGATTACCGGCTGATGCTGCAAAACAGCAGCCTGATGGAGTCCTCCTGCCCGTTCATCGCCGACCGGCTGGCTGCAATGAAGATGGAGAGCGTCCAGCCCTACGAGCTGCTGACGGCCCTTCCCGAGGCTTCGAAACAACAGTTCTACCGCATGGCCAAATTCGACTACGCCCGCTTCGCGGGGCTGTTCGACCTGTCGCCGAAGAAAAACCTCATCATCATCGGCACGAGCCACAGTTCCGCCGCGAGCGAACAGCAGCAGGCGGCCTATGTGGAACGGATCATACAGCAGTACGGCAGCGATTACGACATCTTCTTCAAGCCCCATCCCGCCGACAGCTCGTCGGCCGGTTACCCCGACCGGTTCGAGGGGCTGACGCTGCTGCCGGGTCAGATGCCGTTCGAGATCTTCGTCTGGGCGCTGCTCGACAAAATCGACATGATCGGCGGCTACCCCTCGACGACCTTTATCTCCGTACCGCTCGACAAGGTGGGCTTCCTCTTTGCCGCCGATGCCGACGGACTCGTCCGGCCGCTGAACATCCTTTTCCGCGACGCCGCGAGCGTGGAATGGATTCAGTAAATGCCCCCGGCGCCGAAAAACGCCACCCGGCTCGGGTGGCGTTTTTTTCGCGCAAAAAAATCCCCCGCCGAAGCAGGGGACCAGGCAAACAATTGTTTAACTAAATGATTTCGGGCGGAAGATTACCGGACGACCTCTCCCGACTGATTCTCCAGGCTTGCGTTCTTCTCCGTCTTCACCGGCTCCGATTTTTGCTCGGCGGGCTCCGATTCCGGCTCTGCGGGAGTCTGTTCCGGCTTCACGGGGTCGGGTTTCTCTTCCGGAGCGGTAGGCTCCTGCTTCTGCTCGGGAGCGGTGGGATTCTCCTTCTGGGGCGTGTCCTGCTTTTCGGGCTGCTGGGCATAAACCATTCCTCCGGCTGTCAGCATCAGCGCCGCCATCATCACAATCGTCTTTTTCATAGCTTTAAAATTTAAATGGTTGAACTTCATTCTTTCGTTAGCGGGTCGTCTTACTCGCGTTCTGACTTCTGAAAGTTCAAGCGAAGTGCCACAACGGCGCAAAATACGCAACAAGCAGATTTCCAACGCAAACGCCATTGCGCTAAAAATCGGAGAAGGTGTGGAAAAATGTAGAGACGGGACAGAAAGTGTGGAAAAATTCCACAGCCGGAGTGTGGAACGGCCGTCCGGAAACCGGAACGGGACAGGCGGGAAGCCTCCTATTCGATACCGTAAAGATGGAGTTTGTTGTAGAGCGTTTTGCGGTCGATGCCGAGCAGTTTGGCGGCCTGCGACTTGTTGCCGCCCGCCGTTGCGAGGGCGCGGCGGATCTGCTCCTCCTCGGAAGCGGGATCGCGCAGCGAAAGAGGCGCCTCCGCAGGTTCCGCCGGACCTCCGGTGACTTCGGCCGGCAGGTCGCGGCAGGTGATGTACTCGCCCGCGGCGAGCAGCGTCGCCGACATCACCGCGTTTTTCAGCTGCCGCAGGTTCCCCGGCCAGTCATAGGCGGCAAGGGCCGCGGCGACCGCGGCGTCGAACCCGACGATCCGCTTGTCCAGCTCCCGGTTGGCCTGGTCGAGAAAGAAGTCGGCGAAGAGCGGAATATCCCCGCGCATCTGCCGCAGGCAGGGCATACGCAGCGTGAAGGAGTTGATGCGGTGGTACAGGTCGGCGCGGAACGTCCCGCGCGCGATGGCCGCTTCGAGGTCCTCGTTGGTCGCGGCCACGAGACGGATGTCGACGGGAATCTCGCGGTTACTGCCGACGGGACGGATACGCCGCTCCTGCAGGGCGCGCAGCAGCTGTACCTGCGTTTCGTAACCCAGGTTCCCTACTTCGTCGAGAAACAGCGTGCCTCCGTCGGCCGCCTCGAAAGCGCCCGTCTTGTCGGCCAAAGCCCCCGTGAAGGCCCCCTTGACATGACCGAAAAACTCCGAAGCCGCCAGATCGCGGGGAATGGCCCCGCAGTCGACCGCCACGAAGGGCTTTCCGGCCCGCTTGCTTTCCCGGTGGATCAACTGCGCCACATGCTCCTTGCCCGTGCCGCTCGCACCGTTGACCAGCACCGACATATTGGTCGGGGCCACCAGCCGGATGTGTTCGTACAACTGCCGGGCGGCGTCGCTGCGGCCCTCGATGTAGTTGAGCGGCTGCTCCGAAAAGCTCCCGGCCGCACGCGGCGCGGGCTTCGAAGCGGATTTCGCGGCCGGCGCCGCCGGAACATCCAACGCTTCACGGATCTTTTTCAGCAGTTCGTCGGGATTCACCGGTTTGGCCACATAGTCGCGTGCGCCGAGCTTCATGCACCGCACGGCGTTCTGGATTTCGGCGTAACTCGTCATCACGATCACCGGCGCCGCGACACCCGCTCCCGCCATCCATTGCAGCAGGGCGATGCCGTCCTCGTCCGGCAGGCGCATGTCGCTCAGCACGAGCGAGAAGCCTCCCGCCTCAAGAGCCGTGCGCGCCGCCGCCACCGACGAGGCGGTCCCGACTCCGAAACCGCGTTTCGAGAGCCACGTGCGCAGCATCAGGGCAAAAGTAATATCGTCGTCGACAATCAGAATCCGCTCTTCCATAGGCTTCACAAAGATAGCGTTTTTTCAGCTTCCGCGACAATCGCGCGGATTTTTCCCGCCGCCGCACGCAGTTCGCCGCAAAGGGCCTCCGGCAACGGCCCTTCGCACGTCTCGCCCCGGCGCAGCGTCTCGGCGACCTCCGCCGCCCCGAGCATCGTGAAGATCGGCGCCATCTTGTGCGCCACGGCTTTCAGCGCCGCCGCATCGCCGTCATCGAGCGCCCGCTCCAGCAGGGCACAGTTGGTCGCGCCCTGCTCCGCGAAGGATTCCAGAATTCCCCGTGCCGCCGCCGTGTCGTCACCCG
>ENA-UAOW01000859-UAOW01000859.1-human-gut-metagenome-genome-assembly--contig:-NODE-859-length-12243-cov-4.371185_pt1 | contig 12243 bp, 9 predicted proteins | sample MGYA00243470_ERZ654559 | MGnify/ENA primary metagenome ERZ654559 (study PRJEB26926, sample SAMN06164851) | human gut metagenome | biome: ENVO:00009003; feature: ENVO:2100002; material: ENVO:00002003...
TCAGTGTCTCGTGGGCTCGGAGATGTGTATAAGAGACAGAAGCATACATGCGCATTTGTTTAACCATAGCCACAAGCCCGTTCGAGCGAGTCGGCGATAAATGCTCGTTCAACCCTATTCTGTCGATAAAATAAAGATGAGCATTCAAGATCTCATCGGGAGTATGGCCGGATAAAACCCGTACCAACAACGAAACTATCCCCTTCACGATAATCGCATCGCTCTCCGCTTCAAAATAAACGGAACCCTCTCTATAATCGGCCTGCAACCATACCCGGCTCTGGCAACCTTCGATTAAATTTTCGGAAGTCTTATATTTCTCGTCCAAAGGAGGAAGGGCATTGCCCAAATCGATCAGCAACGCATATTTATCCATCCAATCGTCGAATACCGAAAACTCCTCTATAATCTCGTCTTGTATTTCGTCGATACTTTTCATATTATTCATTTTTCAATCATTCTTCATAAAGAACCGTCAACACGGTCTGGCCTACGGCTTTCAACGTCGACCGATCTATATTTCTCATTGTATCGTCCACCGTATGCCAATAAGGAGGAAAACCCGTCTCTGTATCTCGATGACATGGAATAATATCGATGCTGGGTATTCCATAACGGTTTACATACAAATGGTCATCGGTAACATATCCGCCGTCCTCCTCGATAAAATAGTTTCCGTACCCCAATCGCTTCGCCGTATCCCATACTTGCGCCACAATTCCGGAAGCATAATACTTCGAAAATAACTCTCGTCGAAATTGTGCCCCGGCTCCGCCCACCATATCGAGTAAGATCCCGAATCGGGCTCGATATCCCGGCTTATGAGGCCGACGTATCCAATACTGTGTACCCAATGCCCATGTGTTTTCGTCACTCGACTCGCTCCAATAGGGAACACCGTAATCCTCGGCATCGAAAAAAGCTATATCGACACCCGTGTCGGGCTGTCTCTTCCCTATCTGACGAGCTATTTCAAGCAATACGCCCACTCCGCTCGCACCGTCGTCGGCTCCGGCGATAGGCTGACGATGTTTACTCTTATCCGGGTCGTTATCGGCGTATGGACGAGAATCCCAATGAGCGAACAATAAAATGCGATTTTTCTTTTCAGGAGAAAACGAACCTATGATATTCCGTATAGAAAGCTCTGTCCCGTCATAAGCCGTAACCGTTCCTTGCTGCACTTCTACGACAGCGCCATGCCGAGCCAACTCGGAAGATAAATAATCGGCCGTTGCCAAATGTGCCGGAGTATTGGGCACTCTGAAACCGAACTGCACTTGACGTTCGATATAAGCATAAGCACTATCCGTATCAAAAAAAGGAACCTCTATCGACACGCTATCCGTATCCTTTTCCTCGCTATTTTTTACCGACTTTGCAGAACAAGCGACCAACCCGACAATTAAAATTAAATACCCGGCCTTACGGTTTACTGTTTTCATCATGCTCAAAAATAAACATTCTGATAAAAACTCGCAAATATCCCGGCTATTTTATACAAAAAGATAAATCCACCGACCGCTCACCGACAGAAAACACGACATCTGCCCCCTCGATCATCGGCAAATTATCCGAGACATGTCCCACCGGAAAATCGAAACATACCGGATAATCATACTCATCGACCATTTTACGAATCAACTCATACAACGTACCACCCAGACCTTCGTTCTCAGTATACTCGGTAAACCTACCCACGATCAATCCCGACAACGAAGCCAAACGACCGGACAGTTTCAAGTTATAAAGCATGCGTTCTATTTTGTAAGGAGGCTCGGCTATATCTTCTATAAACAAAACCGTTCCGGGCAAGAATATATCATACGGAGTAGAAATCAATCCGCACAAAACCGCCATATTTCCACCCACCAACATTCCCCGTCCCTCGCCGCAACGGTTCAACGGGTGCGGATTCTCCTTGTATTCGGGAATTTCTCCGAATAAAATTTGCCGTAAATAGTGCGTACAACGATTATCCGCCGGCTCGGTAGTCAAATGCTTGCACATGGGAGCATGCAACGACATCACCCCACGGCTCACACAGAGAGCATGCAAAGCCGATATGTCGCTGAATCCGATAATCCACTTCGGATTCCGAGCAATATCATCGGTCAATCCGTCCAACAAATGAACAGCCCCATATCCGCCACGGCTGCACAAGACAGCCTTCACAGCAGGATCGTACAACGCATGGCGAAAATCGTTCATTCGTTCATCTATCGTCCCCGAATAAAGGCCCGAATGATCCAGACAGTGAGAAGAAACAGTCACACCGAGCGACCAACTTTCCAAAACGCCGGTCGCCCCTTTCACATAATCGGGATTGATAATACTCGCAGGCGAAACAATGGAAACGCTATCGCCGGGGCATAAAAATTGAGGTCTGTACATCATCAAAAATCCAATATTTTAAATCGTTTCTTATCCGACTCCTGTACATAATGTTGATAATGCCACCATTCATTAGGAAGCGGATAAAGCTCTTGTTCTCGCATGACTGCATACAAAAATCGTCGATTGTGATAAGCCGCCTCGCTTATCCTACCTGTCTTCAATAAATAATCGTCGTCGACCGTATGCGCTTCTTCTCCAAAAAAATCATACGGACTGCCCATATCCAATGCGACGCCATCGCTACCGAGTATCGATAAATCGACAGCCATGCCGTAATTATGGAAGCCTCCCTCATTGTAAGGATTAGCCACATACTGCTCTTGCGGTGTACCTCGCACTCGCTCGAACATTCTGCGCTGTATGCTTAACGGACGGGCGGCATCGTAAATCACCAACCTATATCCCAGCTTTAACTCTTGTAACCGGGCATGTACCCGGGCCAGCCGTGAAATCATATGAGGCAATAGATAGGCTTTTCTCAAATCGGGATATAAAATTTCACCCATAAAATTATCGGCCGTAGCGTATTTCAAATCTACGACCACATCGGGAATGGCAGTTTGAATATCGACCAACCCCACCTGCTCGAAATATTCCTCATAGTTGATCACCATACGGCTGTAAATCCATTATTGGGTAATAAAATCTCATTATTGTTTTCTCCGTGCCTAAACGAGTATCTGTTATGGCCATACGACTCTATCCGATAATTATCGGTAAAACTTACTAAATGAAGCTCTTCCTTAGAGGAAGGTAAAGAAATAGACACATCGGCATGGCGTGTAAGCTCGGGCACTTTAAAGTAGAATTCCCGGCGTAATGTAGGATAAGAACATTTTATCTTAGCATCGAAATATACATACTCTCCATCGATACATAATACTCTGTCGGGAATATCAGTGGTAAGTTTGATACCTATTGTTGCCGAATTTTCCAACTTCACGAGCTCCACTTCTATGTCTCTTACGCAAATTGGAACATTTCCCAAATAAAATTCTACCGAATAGTTCAATAAAGAAACTGCATTTTCAACATTCAACGACTCAATAAAAGAAAGACACGACAATTCTTCTCTCAAAAAGAAAACCTCGCCTTGCTCTTTCTGGAAGAAAGGATTCTCATTAAAAGCAAAAAAGCATGAAAATTTGGTCAACTTATTCTCCGTTCCTTTCTTCAAATATTTCTTATAACGCAAAGATTGCGATATGCAAAATCCAGCATCTTTACATCTCATGTACTGTCCAGCCTCATCGTAGAGTTCGTCTTTTCGATTAGGAATAATTTGAATATCATATACCATATCGTCTCTGTATGACGGGTTCTTTAAGATAGACGAAAATACCCCCTGCATATTCTTCGCTAAAAGACTACCTAGCAATCGCTCGCTACAATTATTCACGACATCAATCACTTCTTTGGAATCATACTTCTGAATAATATCCAATTCAGCGCCCAATGATTTAACAATACTATCATCGACCTCATTTCGAAACTCTTCCTTCACTCGTTGTTGCTGACGATCCAAAAGAGGTTTTATCTCTTCGACTATACTCTGGGCAGAGGTTCTTTTCGTAAGTAACTGATAGGTTAACGTAAACAAGAAAAATGCAATAGTCGTACTTATAATAGACGTTAACAAATCGTACAAAAATCCCTCCTGCATTTTCCATGCCTCACAAATAAAACCTATTACGGCGGCAGCCAATGCGACAGCAATGATAAAAAGGGCATACCAATAACGCTCCATCACATTCCGGAATTTACTTTCTCCCTTATCCTCCATATATAAAAACTTCTAAATAATTAAAATCAAGACTCTACTATTCACAAAAATAGCAATCTTTCAATAGTATTTAAAATATCTGTCCCGAAATCTGTGAGACTTCGGGACAAACGACAAAAGCTATAAACAGTTTTATTTTTCTCGCATGAAAATATTGATGGGTGTACCGCTGAAATTCCAATTCTCCCGTATCTTGTTTTCGAGATACCGTTTGTACGGGTCTTTCACCCATTGCGGCAAATTACAAAAGAACACGAACGTGGGGACGTAAGTCTCCCGCAACATGGGCACATATTTTATTTTTACATACTTGCCTTTATGTGCAGGAGGCGGATAATTTTCTATCGCACTCAGCAACACTTCGTTTAATTTCGAAGTAGGTATCTTGGTATGCCGATTCTTATAAACCTGCACGGCGTTCTCCAAAACTTTATAGATACGTTGCTTAGTCAACGCCGAAGCATAGACAATGGGAAAATCGACAAAAGGAGCAAGACGTGCCCGTATGGCATTTTCGAAAGTTTGAATAGCCTTGTTCGATTTATCTTCTACCAAATCCCACTTGTTGACACAAACCACCAAACCCTTTTTATTTTTCTGTATCAACGAAAAGATATTCAAATCCTGTCCTTCGATACCTCTTGTAGCATCGATCATCAAAATACAAACATCAGAGGCTTCAATAGCTCGTATGGAGCGAATCACCGAATAATATTCGAGATCTTCGGTAACCTTCCCTTTCTTACGAATGCCGGCCGTATCTACCAAATAAAAATTGAATCCGAATTTATCGTATCGGGTATAAATCGAATCGCGAGTCGTACCGGCAATATCGGTAACAATATACCGGTCTTCGCCAATAAACGCATTGATGATAGAAGACTTTCCGGCATTAGGGCGTCCCACCACCGCAAAACGAGGAATGTTTTCCTCTATCTCGGGTTCCGATTTTTTGGTAAAACGTTTCAATATCTCGTCCAGCAAATCGCCCGTTCCCGAACCGCTGGCTGCCGACACACAAAAAGGATCGCCCAGCCCGAACGAATAAAATTCGGCGGCGTTATACTGCCACTCGTTCGAATCGGCTTTATTCGCTACCAAAATCACCGGTTTATCCGAACGGCGCAATATAGCTGCCACATGGTCGTCGAGGTCTACCGCACCGGTTTTCACATCGACCATGAACAAAATAACATCGGCTTCCTCAATGGCCAAAGCCACTTGTTTGTTAATCTCTTCCTCAAAAATATCTTCCGAGTTAACAACCCAACCTCCGGTATCGATAACAGAGAATTCCTGACCGCACCACTCGACCTTACCGTATTGCCGATCCCGTGTCGTACCGGCTTCTTCGTTGACAATCGCTTTACGAGTTTGAGTCAGACGATTGAAAAGAGTCGATTTTCCCACATTCGGGCGTCCTACTATCGCTACTATATTTCCCATAATTCCACTTTCTTTTTACGGCTCTCACAGCCTTTATTTCTTAATCTTTTATTCAGGTATATACCCGAAACCTTTCAATTTATTTTCCCGACTACGCCAATCTTTCTCCACTTTTACATACAGTTCGAGAAAAACTTTTTTGTCAAAAAACACTTCGATATCTTTCCGGGCCAAAGTCCCTACCTTCTTCAAAGCCGAACCGCCTTTCCCGATAACAATTCCTTTCTGAGAATCTCGCTCCACATAGATAACAGCCATAATATGAATACGATTCTCTTCTTCCTGGAATTGTTCTACCGCCACCTCACAAGCATACGGAATCTCTTTATCGTACGTCTGCAATATTTTCTCGCGGATAATTTCCGTTACGAAGAAACGAGCCGGCTTATCGGTCAAAGCATCTTTCTCGAAAAACGGAGGTGACGGAGGTAGTAATTCCTGAATACGCTTCAACAAATAGTCGAGGTTAAATTTATATTGTGCCGAAACCGGTATAATCTCGGCATTCGGCAACAACTGTTTCCACTCCTCTACCAACGTTTCAAGAACGCTCTGCTCTTTCAGCAAATCGACCTTGTTGATAACTACCAATACAGGAACCGTCTCCCGAGCCACCTTGTCGAGGAACGATTGGTTTTTCGCAGGAGCTTCCACCACATCGGTCACATAAAGCAAAATATCGGCATCGAGTAATGCCGACTGAGAAAAATTCAGCATCGACTCCTGCAACTTATAATTAGGGACAAGAACTCCCGGAGTATCGGAATAGACGATCTGCATATCCTCGGTATTCACTATTCCCATAATTCTATGACGAGTCGTCTGTGCCTTCGACGTAATAATCGAAATTCGTTCTCCGACCAGTGAATTCATCAACGTAGACTTACCTACATTGGGATTCCCGACAATATTTACAAATCCGGCCTTATGCATAATTCTGTTTTATTCGGTTACAAGTCAATAACTTCTGAATACAAAAGTAGTGAAAATATTCTACCCGACGAAACAACCTATAATCGCTTTTGTTCGAAAACAAGAAAAGACGCATCTCTTTCGCCAAAAGATGCGTCTTTCTTATATCTCGACAAATTTATTTTGCGTCGTATCCCCAAACGAGATAAAGAGCTCCCCATGTAAATCCTGCGCCAAAAGCCGTGAGGACAAGTTTATCTCCTTTTTTGAATTTATGCTCAAATTCGGCCATACACAAAGGGATAGACGATGCACTCGTATTCCCGTACTTTTGAATATTGACCAATAATTTTTCTTCCGGCAGCTTTATACGATCGGCAATAGCCTCTATAATACGCAAATTTGCCTGATGAGGAATAAAATAATCGATCGTATCTACGGACAAACCATTGCGAGCCATCACGCTTTCCGAAGAAGTGAGCATATCGGTTACCGCATGCTTATATACCGCCCGACCTTCCTGATAAACAAAATGTTCATCATGATCTACCGTCTCGTGCGAAGCAGGATGAACAGCACCACCGGCTTTCATCAACAAATGAGGCAGTCCCATACCATCGGTATGCAACACGGCATCCTTCACTCCGACTTCCTCGTCGGTAGGTTCTAACATAACGCAAGCCGCAGCATCACCGAACAGTGGACAAGTAGAACGGTCCTTATAGTTAACCATCGACGACATCTTTTCTGCCGCCAAAACAACCACATGCTTATACAGTCCGCTCTTTATATAGGCAGTTCCTGCTTGCAAAGCAACGATAAACCCTGCACAAGCGGCTTGTATATCATACCCATAAGCTGTTTTTATTCCCAATTTTTCCAATACGATCGATGCCGTAGAAGGGAAACGATAATCGGGATTCGACGTAGCACAAATGAGTAAATCTACTTCACTGGGCTTTACTCCTGTTTTTTTCAACAATTCGGCTACTGCTTTTACACCCAAATCGGAAGATCCCGTTTCTTCTCCTTTTAAAATTCTACGTTCTTTAATACCTACACGAGTAGTAATCCACTCGTCGTTGGTATCGACCATATGCGACAACTCGTCGTTTGTCAAAACATAATCGGGAACATACGAGGCAATTCCCGTTATTTTTGCATTCTGCATAATAATAAAATCGGCTTAGTGTGTGAAAAAATGCCCTAAATCGCTTTAGGGCCATACATACTTATCGATAAGAGCTTAAACAGCAGCTTCTTTTTCGATTGCCAATTTTCCTCTGTAATAACCACACTCTCCACATACAGTATGGTATACATGCCAAGCACCACAGTTAGGACAAACTGCCAAAGTTGGAGCCACAGCTTTATCATGAGTTCTTCTTTTGGCTGTTCTCGTTTTCGATTGTTTTCTTTTAGGATGTGCCATTTTTCTATTACTTTAATTATTATCTATTATTTTCTTTAATTCGTCCCATCTCGGGTCAGTTTCCTCCCCTTCGCCGGGCACTTCATCTACAACATCTTCATCATCGTATGATGCGGCATCTTCACTTTCGTCGCTATCGTCCATAGAACGCGCCGCATGTTTACGCAATTTAGCACTCATCGATTTATTGCATTTTCCTGCCTGATGAACATGCTTCAAAGGTATTGTCAGTGCAATGAACTCATATAAAAACCATGCAATATTCAATTCCCCGTCACTTTCAGGAATAACAACCACATTATCGCTCTCCTCGCTGTATTCCGAACCGAATTTCACATAGAGCGTTTCTTGGGTTTTTACCTCATGGTCCATATCGTCCAAACAGCGATCGCACGGAATTTGAATAACTCCTTCCAAATCAAAATCCAGTTCGAAAGAAGCCGCCGTCCGCTTCACTGTCAATTTCACCTTCACCTTTCCTTTTTGAACATCTTCACCTTCGATATTCTTAAAGAACTCATTATCCAATACATACTCAAAATCCTGAGTACCTATCGGCATACTTTTGAGCGGTAATTTATAAGCACTAAATCGTCCCAATGCTATTTGTCGTTAAAACTCCGCAAAGGTATAAAAAATAATCGTTACAAGTCAATCTTTTCGGTAGTTTTTATTTCACATTCACAATTTTTCAAATGGAGAGCCATAATCGATTAGCCCCGACAACATTCAAAAAAAGAAAGATTTTCCAGCCCGACTAAACGACTCGCTTCAATTCGATTCTGAATGTCGTACCTTTTCCTACTTCCGAATCTTTCACATAAATGCGTCCGGCATGATAATCCTCTATAATACGTTTTGCCAAAGTAAGTCCAAGTCCCCAACCTCGTTTCTTGGTCGTGTACCCCGGATTAAAAACCGTTTTGAAATTTTTCCGTGCAATCCCCTTGCCCGTATCTTTTATATCGATATAAATCTGTTGCTTCTCCGACGTCATATAAACATCTATACGCCCTTCTCCATTCATCGCATCGACTGCATTCTTGCACAAATTCTCTATAACCCATTCAAATAAAGAAAGACACACCATCGCACCCTCGGCATCAGAAGGGAGATGAGTCGTAATCAATACTTTATCGGAAACTCTGCGACGCATATATTCTGTTGCATTTTCAAGCACTTCGTTGACATATATCAATTCCATTTCTGGCTTCGAGCCTATTTTAGAAAAGCGTTCGGCTATGACAGACAGACGGTTCACATCTTTATTCATATCCGACAGTAACGAGGAATCCACACCCGACGATTCCAACAAATCCATCCATGCCATCAACGACGAAATAGGAGTTCCCAATTGGTGAGCAGTCTCCTTCGATAATCCCACCCACACCTTATTCTGCTCGGCCTTTTTCGTACTAATCAACGCAAAATAAACGATTAAAACGAACAGGACCATAACACCCAACTGCACGTACGGATAAAGAGATAGCCGCTTCAACAAAATAGAATCGTCATAATAGAGATACTGTTTCTCCTCGTCTCCCAAATTGATCTCTATCAAATTGGATTTACTTTTCAATTGTTCCAGTTTCTCTTGTAAATATTTCTCCGTATCCGTTTCGGGCAAATTCAAATTAAGGTACTGATTTATTTCGCCGGTATCATCGACGATAATCGCCGGTATGGAGGTATTGCTCTGTATCACTTTCAATATCAACTCCATGCTCATTTCAGTCTTGTCACTGGCCAATTCACGCGTCGCTTCGGCCCATATTTCCATTTTCTTTCGCTCCTCGATAGACAAGTCTTCTACAAGGTCATTCGAGACATAAAGTACCCCGCCAACCAGCAAGACAGAAATCAACAAAAAAATCAGTTTCCCTTTTTGTCGGGCATCATAGATATTTTGCATAATATAATATACACTCAGTATTACATATTATATAAACGGCTCCACGACTCGAATATTATTCAACGGCTTCTTAATGTAAAAAAGAGGAGCCTTTCGTTATTCAAAAACTCCTCTCTTCTCATACTTTTACCAGCAGTGTGCTGACTAACGGACTTGAACCCGGATTGTTCGATTATCTACCTTCACAAGATAAACGCCTCTTTCCATTGGAATTTTCTCTGTATCACTTTCTGACTCTATATAAAAGAGCATACGACCATCAATGCCATAAACAGATATTTTTCTTCCTGTCACCCCCTCAGCCATAATGCAACCGTTCATACCATAAACCCTGATGTCATTTCGGTTCAACTCATCTACTGCCGATGTTCCCAAACGAACGGTATTCGAGCGGAACGATTCTCCTTTATCATAAACAACAGTGACATGATAAGCTCCATATTCAATAGACGGAGTAGAATAATTCGTCTCAACGATAGGAGTTTGAGTCAGTTTCTGTCCATTGCAATAAACATGATACCCTACAACCGATAAATCTTTTACCGCCGATACCGGAACATACGACAAATCATCAACTAATAAAGCGAACTTATTTGAACTGATATAATGAATTGCAAAATAACGGGCATTCTCTGGTAACTGATAAGAATATTCTTTCCAACCTACATTAAGAACCGATTCCGTAGCGAGCAATTCAAAGGCATCTACATCGGTCGTTGTCGTCGAATAAAGCACTTCAAACGTCTCCGGCGTATATTCCGTTGTAGGAATCGTAGCATAGAACGACACGTTTGTTCCTCCTATAATTTCAGGAGAAATCAAGTAGTCGTCATTTTGAGGCGTCAGACCGTCATAACTCAAACCAGCCCAAGAAACCAAACATTTTTCACCAGAATGAGGCTTCCAGTTATTCGAAGTCACATCAACACCCTCGGCCAGAGGTTCCCAGACTTGAAACGCCATCGGTGTACCCATATTCGGAAATTCTACGAATAAAATACCGGCAGAGGTCAAGCCATCTCCATCTACCACCGTATAATCACCTATATTCTCATAAATAAACGATTCGTAACCTTCGAAATCATCTACCATCGGCTCGGGGGTCAATGTAGGCTTTGTCCAAGACAGTTTATGAGCCTTCTCTGTTTTCTCCCCGACTAGGTCGGTAATAACAGGCAACTCTGATTGAGAAGCGATTATTATTGCCTCCAATATATTATTTTCTGGGATCTCATCAGACTCTTTTGCTATAACCTCTGCTTTAATAGGAGTTTCTTTACCTATCATTTCAGCCGTAGGAGTAACCGTAAATAAATGATCGGCTGTTTCTCCCTGCGCCAAAGCCTCCGTCCGAGAAAGAGTTTGAACCAGAGTCTTATCTACATAAAGATTCACATCATAAGTTATCGACTGCTTCCCGTTATTTTTAACGACAACCGTATAATTTTCAGATTCACCCACGACAGGACGACGAACACCTTTGATACTTTCGAGTTTCGCATCAAATTCCGACTCATTAGCAACTGCTATATTATCGATGATTACATAATCACTACCATTAGAAACAGCTCCATCAAACACAATTGCAATCCACGGATAATCTTTATATTGAGCCAAATTTACTTTACATACGGTCCAACCCGGAAGAAAAGAGGCTGTATTGGCGCTATAAACCTCGGTATATGCTTTATCATCAGCAGTCACTTTCACCGATAATTTTCCGGCAGCATTCTGGTAACGATATAATAAAAATGTCAATGTAGGAGCATTAAAACCACCCAAATTTAATTTGGGGACTTGTAAACGAGCTTCTCCCTTACCCGATTGAGAATGGCAAACGAACATTCCTCCATCTTCCGGCTCCAAACCGAGACTGCGAATATAATTCGTCAATCCCCACTCGGCTTGTCCGCTCAATGCCCCCATAATCCAAGGATAAGTTGTTGTCATATTATTCACACCGTTTTCCTCGAAAGGCATCGTATAAGGGATTCCCAATACGACATTATCTAACGCAGCCTCGCCTTCGCCCCCGATAGTAGTAGCAGAGACAAGGAAAGTATAAGAATCGAGTTTAGAAGAGGACGGAGTAGCCGTATAAGAAAGGGCTGTGGTAGTTCCCACTTCTCTATAACTCGTACCCACATACTCATAAATCTTATACGTAATATCAGATGGCTGGAAATAACCATTATGCACACCAACCGTAGGAACACTCCACGATAACTCGGCCTTCAAATTATCGGAAGAGGGTAAAGCTGTAAAGTTCGGCACAATGCTTGGAACATCGATACCGCAATAACACTTTACCGTAGCTGTTCCTCCTTCACTAAACTCATTCTTGGCCACCACAGTATAAAC
>ENA-UAOW01000864-UAOW01000864.1-human-gut-metagenome-genome-assembly--contig:-NODE-864-length-12161-cov-44.270197_pt1 | contig 12161 bp, 6 predicted proteins | sample MGYA00243470_ERZ654559 | MGnify/ENA primary metagenome ERZ654559 (study PRJEB26926, sample SAMN06164851) | human gut metagenome | biome: ENVO:00009003; feature: ENVO:2100002; material: ENVO:00002003...
CCTGCGGTCTTTGGCTGTTCTTCCTGCAACATATCTGTTTCTTCCTCGTCCATGTATTCATCTTCTTCTATTGCCCATTCCACAAGAGAGTTTTCCTCAATGGCTTTCTGTTGCTTCCTGAACACTTGCCAGTCCTCTTTGGTTCTCATGCCATTGGCGATGCTTTTTCTGATAATGAACTTGACCATACCGGAAACAAGCCATTTGTATAAGGTGGGAATATCCTTTCTTTTGGTCAGTTCCTCACCCTGTTCCACCATGCACTCATAGCTTCGTCCGTAATAGAGCCATGCGAGCATGGCAGGGACAATGCTTCTCTTGTTCGGGGTATGAAACTCATTCACTATCTTCTCGGCAAGGTCTGATTGTAAAAGAACATTTTCCAGTTCCTCGAAATCAGGGTTTCTATCATCGCCTATTCTCTTGCGTGCTGCTTCTTTATATTTCGGAACAAGCCTTACAGCCGTATTGAAAATATTGAAGAACCCTTTGAACTTCTTGTCGTTCATTTCTTCTACGAAATCAGCATATTCATCCGGATGGCTGTCGAGCCATTCCTTTATCAGTCTTTTGAAATTGTCATATTCTTGTTGTCCCATACAAGTATCAGTCTAATAGTTTTACAAGGTCTTTCTTCATTTCTTCGTCAATATCCCTGTATCGTCTGAAAGCCTTGCTTCCCTCCTTGTGTCCCGACAGTGCGGAAACAAGGTTCGGGTCTTTCACTTTTTTATAGATATTGCCGATAAAAGTACGTCTTGCCAAGTGGCTGCTTGCCACTTCATAAATCGGTCGTTTGATTTCGTTGTGCGTCAACGGATCTAAGATTGTTACGATGCGGTCAACTCCAGCCAACTTGAATATCTTTTTTATGGCGTCATTGTACTTTTGTTCGGATATGAACGGCAACAGTTTCCCCTCATATTCTTTGTAGCGTTCAAGGATTTCTTTCGCTTTGTCGTTAAGTGGAACACGTACCGTAACTGGATTCCCCTCTTTGGTTTTCTTGGGAATATATTCTATGGCTTCATTGACCACATTTAGTTTGGTCATTCGGTACAGGTCGCTCACCCGACATCCTATCAGTGTCTGAAATATGAATATATCTCTCTGTATTGCCAGCTGTGGGATAGCTGAAAGGTCGGCATTGAAAATTCTATCTCTCTCTTCAAGTGTTATATAATAAGGTGTACCGTATGTACATTCTTCTATCGGGAATTTGTCGAAAGGTCTGTTTGTGGTACGCTTGTTATCGAAGCACCACAAGAAGAATGTGCGTATTCTTGAAAAACAGTCTATCAGCGTGTTCTTGCTTCTGGGCTGTGGTGTCCTCTTTTCGGGAATGGCTTCATAAATGCTCGGGTAAAGTTCATAGTACTGGTATTCGTTCTGAAAGAAATCCCACATATCCCGAAGCGTGTCAGGTGTTGCCAAATCCACGTCAAGGATAAAGCCCTTTTGTCCTCTCTTCGTTGCCCTTACATATAGTTCATAACGTGCTAACGCACGTTGTACTACTCGAAAGTTCTTGATGCGAACTTCTGATAATTTATGCTTGACAAGAAATTCAGCAAACAAATCCAGCAAGGTGGGTTTGGTTTCCGCTGCAATCTCTTCTTCTGTTTTATATCTGTTTGGATGATGATATTTGTCTATGAGTGTGCTTAGCCATTCGCTGTCAGCTTCCGGTGTGTACTCTTGACTTATCAGGTTGATGATGTTCTGTACTTCGTTGTTCAGTGCCAGTTTCTTTTCTTCATGAACAAGGGCTACTCTGTCTTTATAACCTTGCTTCTCGCTACTCCAGTGATTTGGGTTAATTGTCAGCTCACTGGCAGCTTTAATGTCCTTTTTACCATCTCTTAATCGGAAATAGATTGTAGCTACACTATTGGTGTCGTTTTTACTTGCGGATTTTCGGATAAAGGCTGTTGCTTTCATAATCGGGATTTTTAGTAACGGTACAAATATATAAATTGTTCCCAAATTGTTCCCAATCATCCCGAATTTATTTCAATCCGATTAAATAGAATTAACTAAGTGCGTGCTTATAACATGTTGAATATTAGTGTATAATGCTTTATTTTTCTTTGATTTTCTATTTAATAGGATTGTTCCCAATTTATATATTTCAAATGCGGATCTGGATCGGCACAAACAGCGGACTGACGGTTTACGATCCCTCAACGGAATCATTCCGTTTGTACACCGACGCCCCAACCATGGCCTCCCTGCGTCTAGATTCATGTCTGTATTTCAGCGGCACCAAATGCATCTACCGATACGACTCCCGAACGGATTCGCTGACCCAACTACCCATCCGGCTCGACGACGAGCTGGATACGACCTACGAAATCCGGGACATCAAAGCCGGTCCTCGTGGCTTTGTCTACCTCGGAGCCACGAACGGTCACATCTACACGTTCTGCCCCAAGACCTGTACATTTGCCCGCAATCCAGTCATAAACAACCCGATGCTCTACAACATGCACATCGACACACAAGGAAATATCTATGTCGCCGCATACAAGCAGGGGTTGTTCAGATACGACTCTGCCGGACAACAGACCGGGCATTGGACCACCTCCAACTCCAAACTGTCGAACAACATCATCACCTGTATCCTCGAATTGAAAGGGCAACTGCTTCTCTCCACCGACGGGGGCGGCATATCCATATTCGACTTGCGCACGGAGACCTTTTCATCGCTGACTCATGTCGCCGGTAATCCCAACTCCCTGCCTACCAATTCCCTCACGCGGCTGTATCTGGACAACGGGGGCAACCTCTGGGCCGGAACGGTACGTTGCGGGTTTCTGAATATCAGGAGAACCTTCATCCAATCGTATCAAAGCGTTCCGATGCCAAAGGCGGAGATCGGTTGGGGGCTCTCCGAAGAGACCGTAGGAAGTCTGTTTGAGGACCGGGAGGGCATTCTCTGGATCGGAACCGACGGAGGCGGCATCAACGCATTCAACCCGACCAACGGCACCTTCCGTCACTATCGCAACACATTCGGGAAAAGCATCAGTTCGATCACCGATCTGGACGACCAAACCCTGTTGATCTCCGTATTCAACGAAGGCGTCTTCCGTTTCTCGAAAAGCTCCGGGGCCATGCAACCCTTCGAGATCGTCGACCCACAATACAATCAATACGAGTTGCTGGCCGGAGTGACACCCCGGATTCATCGGGTCTCACCGGAAAAGATATACATTCTATCCCGACGAATCCATGCCTATTATCCGGCAACGGGCCGTTTCGCGGAGGTAACGTCAACCGACGGATCGACCATTCCGAGCGGGTTGCAACTCGCCGGATCCGATTCCGTCTGCCTCTATTGCACGCAGGGAAACTCGATCTACGAAATTAACCGCAAGAACGACCGAATCCGGCTGATCTACACATCCGATGCTGCCGAAAGGATCTCATCCATATGCAGCTGGAACGACGGCCGTCTCTGGATCGGATCCGACCTGGGGGTGAGCCTATACGATCCGGGCACAGATTCGTTGACCAGAATCTCTCCGCCCCAACTTTTCAGCGCTGTCTCCTACATGGTCGCCGACGGACCCGACCGATTGTGGATCTGTGCCAACAATATGCTCTTTCTCTATTCGCTCCACGAACGCAAGTTCTCGGCATGGGGCGCATCCGACGGATTCTCACCCAATGAAATCATCGCCTCGTTCCAACGCTCTCCCCGGGGGCGTTATATCTACATGGGCGGAGTCAACGGACTGGTCGCCATTGACCGTCTGCATACGACAACCGTGGAGGACATTCCGATCGTACTGCTCCAAGAGGTCGAATTCAACGGCAAGCCCTGCCTCCCCGACAGGAAGAGCAACCAATACCGCATTCCCTACAATTATACATCGCTCGCCATCTCGGCTCATGTCCAAGAACAGGACATTTTCCGCAAGGTACTATATCGCTATACCATCAAGGGAGCCACCGAACAAACGGTCGTAACGTACGAAAGCAGCCTGAAACTGCCGATGCTGCCACCCGGCGACTACACGATTTCGGCGGCCTGCAACCGAAAAAACGGAGAGTGGACAGAAGACCGCATTCTAACCCATATATCCATCATTCCACCCTGGTACCAAAGTGCATGGGCAATTCTGGGTTTATTCCTGTTCCTGCTTCTGGCTGTCGCCACCGTCATCTATTACTTCTATCGTCGCAACGCGCGGCAATTCCGTTGGAAGCTCAAAGAATACGAACAGGAGATCAACGAAAAAAAGATTCAGTTCCTGGTCAACATCAGCCACGAACTGCGGACTCCGCTAACCCTCATCTATGCCCCGCTGAAACGGCTTCTCAATGGTCTGGGAGATGACGATCCTTCGAAAGAGTGTCTCACAGACATCTATCATCAGGCCAGATACATGAAGGACATCATCAATATGGTACTGGATATCAACAAACTGGATCAAGGCAATTTCAGCGTTTCAAAAAAGATCCGCACATTCAATCCATGGCTTGAAGGAATTGTCAACTCCTTCATCAAAGAATTTGCGGAAAACGGTGTCGATCTGGTTTTCCGCGCGGACAATCGGATCGGAGATCTTCCGTTCGACGAGGCAAAACTCCGGATCGTGATTTCCAATCTTCTCGCCAATGCTCTGAAATTCAGTCCTGCAGGATCCCAGGTTCAGGTCCGGACCCAACTGAAAGAGGATGAAGGGATGATTTCCGTTTCGGTTTCGGATCAAGGCATCGGACTGAACAATGCCGACCCCAACAAACTCTTCACCCGTTTCTATCAGGGGGATCACCCAAAAAAAGGAAGCGGAATCGGTCTTGCCTACTCCCGGCAATTGATCGAACTGCACGGAGGGACAATCCGGGCCATGAACAACGATGCGGGAGGTGCAACTTTCCGTTTCGAAATTCCCCTATCGACCGGTTCGGGAGACAAAGAGAATTTCAATGCCATTATCCCGCATCTTTCATCACAACGGAAGGAGGAAAACATCTCATCCAGTGACAAAGAGCTGAAAGAATTCTGCTCCCGATATTCGATACTGCTCGTTGAGGACAATGTCGAATTCCGTCGTTTCATGCGTTCGGTTCTCAAAGAGTATTTCCAGAATGTCTTCTCTGCCGAGAATGGCCAGCAGGGGTTGGAACTCACCCACAGCAAACGTCCCGACATCGTAGTCAGCGATGTGATGATGCCGGTAATGGATGGTTTCGAAATGTGCAAGAACATCAAGAAAGACATTACCATCAGCCATACGATGGTCATTCTTCTGACCGCCATGGAGGACACGACCAGTGCCTCATACGGGTATAAGCTCGGAGCCGATTTCTATCTATCCAAACCATTTGAGATCGACATACTCATCACACTCATATACAACCAGCTGAAAACCAGGGAACGGACACGAAGCCTATACGCGGAGAGTGCCAAGGTACTCTCCCCCATTGATGTGACCACCAGTTCGGCCGACGAGCAGTTCCTCATCCACCTCAACCGGCTCATCACGGAGAACATGAACAACCGGACGTTCAGCATCCAGTTCCTGGTCGACCGCATCGGCGTGGGACGCACGACCTTCTACCAGAAGGTCAAGATCCTGACGGGAATGAGCGTCAACGAATACATCAACAAACTGCGGATCAACCAAGCATTGCAACTGTTGGAGAATAGTGATGCGACCGTCAGCGAAATTGCAGACAAGGTGGGATTCTCGTACCAGTGCCATTTCAGCACAGCCTTCAAGCAAATCACGGGCATGACGCCGACCGAATACCGGCAGTCGAAAAAGCGGTAAACACAGACAAACACGATCCATACCCATGAAACGAATCATCTTCACAAGTGCAATCTGTATCGCGGTCTTCGGGGCGGGGCTCCGGGCTGCGACGACGGAATCGGAGCGCCTGCCCTATTGGAAAGATCCGCAGACGGTGGCCGTCAACAAGGAGGCGCCGCGCACGGCCTTCATGAGTTTCGACACCCGGGAGGGGGCATTGAGCGGCGACTGGTCCCGGAGCGCGTGGTACCGCTCGCTGAACGGCACCTGGCAGTTCCGTTATTTCGACACCTGGACGGAGGTTCCCGAGGAGCTCGTGATGCCGGATGACGGCGGCGCGTCGTGGGACGAAATCCGCGTCCCGGGCAACTGGGAGTTGCAGGGATTCGGCACACCGATCTACGTCAATCACGGCTTCGAGTTCTGCCCCAGGAATCCGGTTCCGCCACTGCTTCCCGAGAGGATCCCGGTGGGAGTCTACCGCCGTGAGATCGAGATTCCCGACAACTGGATGGAGCGCGACATCTTCCTGCAACTGGCCGGCTCGAAATCCGGAACCTACGTCTATGTCAACGGCCGCGAAGCGGGATACAGCGAGGATTCGAAGAATCCGGCGGAGTTCCGAATCAACGATTACGTGCACCCGGGCCTCAATACGCTTGTCATCAAGATCTTCCGATGGAGCACGGGTTCCTACCTCGAAGCCCAGGACTTCTGGCGCATGAGCGGACTCGAACGCGACGTCTTCCTATGGTCGCAACCCCGGACGGCGATCCGGGATTTCCGCATCACCTCGACGCTGGACGACACCTATCGGACGGGAATCTTCCGGCTGGGGGTCGACGTGGGAAACTCCGCGACGGCAGCCTCCGAAGCCTCGGTCCGCTACGAGCTGCTGGATGCGGCGGGCCGCGTCGTGGCATCCGGCGAGCAGGCGCTCCGCGTGGAGGGAGAGCAGACCCGGAGCGTGACATTCGGCGCGCAGTTGCCCGACGTGCGGAAGTGGAGCTCCGAAGAGCCGAACCTCTACCAGCTGCTGCTTTATACGCTGCATGCGGGACAGGTCTCGGAGACCATTCCCTTCCACGTAGGCTTCCGCCGCATCGAGATCCGGGAGAGCGACCACACGATCGGAGGACGGAAGCAACGCCTTCTGTTCGTCAACGGCGCACCCATCAAGTTGAAAGGCGTGAATATCCACGAGCACAGCCAGTTAACCGGGCATTACGTCCCGGAATCGGATTTGCGGCGTAATTTCGAACTGATGCGTCTCCACAACATCAACTCGGTGCGGCTGGCCCACTACCCGCAGCAGCGCCGCTTCTACGAGTTGTGCGACGAATACGGGCTTTACGTCTACGACGAGGCCAACATCGAATCGCACGGCATGTATTACAAACGCTATCTGGACGATATGCGGAAAGGCTCCGCGGGGCATCTGGACGGAGAGCTGAAAGGAACGCTGGGCCACAACCCCGACTGGCTGACCGCCCACCTCGACCGTGTGCGCAACATGTTCGAGCGCAACAAGAACTACCCGTCGGTGACGATCTGGTCGCTGGGGAACGAGGCCGGGAACGGCTACAATTTCTACAACGCCTACACGATGCTCAAAGACCTCGACAGCGGTCTGATGAAGCGTCCGGTCTGCTACGAACGGGCGTTGTGGGAGTGGAACACGGACATGTTCGTACCGCAGTACCCCTCGGCGGCCTGGCTCCGGGAGATCGGGCGTCAGGGAGCCGACCGTCCGGTTGTGCCGTCGGAATATGCCCACGCCATGGGTAACTCCACGGGGGATCTCTACGGACAATGGCAGGCCATCTACCGATACCCGCACCTGCAAGGCGGCTACATCTGGGACTGGATCGACCAGGGGCTGCTGCAAAAAGACTCCCTCGGCCGTGCATACTGGGCCTACGGAGGTGATTTCGGCACGGATATGCCCTCCGACGGCAATTTCGTATGCAACGGGCTGATCGGCCCCGACCAGCAGCCGCACCCGGCGCTGGCCGAGGTCAAATATAACTACCAGAACGTCGGATTCCAGGCACTCGATGCCGCCGCGGGACGGTTTCGGATCATCAACCGATTCTACTTCACGGATCTGTCGGAATACCGGATCGGCTACGCAATCGTCAACGGCCGCAAAACCGTGAAGCAGGGCCTCCTTCCGCTGCACCTCGCCCCGCAGGACAGCATCGAGGTGACCCTGCCGGTCGACCGGATTCCATACCGCGCGGGGCAGGAGTATCTGGTCAATTTCGAGGTGACGACCGTGAAGCCCGAACCGCTGGTACCCGTCGGCCATGTCATCGCATACGACCAGTTTGCCCTGCCCGTCCAGGGGACGCTGCCGGCCTACCGCCCGCGGGCGAAGGCGCCGGAGGTGACGGAGACGGACCAGGAGATACGGATCGAATCGCCGGAGGTGACGTTCGTGTTCGACAAGCAGGCGGCGGCCGTCACCTCGTACCGGGTTCGCGGCGAGGAGTACATCGACCGTTCGTTCGGCTTCCGGCCGAATTTCTGGCGGGCCCCGACCGACAACGACTACGGCAACGGCGCTCCGGAACGGATGCAGGTCTGGAAAACCGCCTCCCGGGATTTCCGCCTCTCGGCATTGACGGCCGACCGCGACGCGGAATCGGCACGGATCACTGCTGCATATGCCCTACCGACGGGGAACGTCTATACCGTCACCTACCGGATTTTCGGCGACGGCATCCTTCGCGTGGGAGTGCGGTTCGAGCCGCAGCGCTTGCAAGCCGACGAGACCCGACCGACCCGCGACGCCCTTCTGGCGACAAGCCAACCCAAGAGCGCCACGGAACAAACGCAGGAAAACCGGCTCGACATTCCCCGCATCGGATTGCGACTGCGCCTTCCGGCGGCATACGGGACGGTGGACTATTACGGCCGAGGTCCGGAGGAGAATTATGCCGACCGTCGCATGGGCTGCCCGATAGGAGTTTACCGGACGAGAGTCGATGAGATGTACGTTCCATACGTCCGGCCTCAGGAGAACGGACATCGCACGGATGTCCGCTGGTTTGCCTTGACCGACCCGGCGGGACGGGGACTATTGTTCCAGGCCGATACGCTCATCGAATTCAACGCGTTGCGGAATCCGGTGGAGGATTTCGATGCCGAAGAATCAACGGCGCCCTACCAATGGAACAATTTCACGCCGGAAGAGATTGCGAATCGGTCGGATGCCGAAGCCCGAAACCGGTTACGCCGACAGACACACATCAACGACATCGTCCCGCAGGATTACGTGGAGGTATGTATCGACCTCCGTCAGACGGGCGTCGGCGGTTACGACAGTTGGGGAGCGCGTCCACTTCCGGAGGTAACCCTCCATGCAGACGAAGCTTACGAAGGAGGATTCACACTCATTCCGGTGACAAGCCCTCATAATTTGGATGAAATGAGTTGCAAGAATTACATAATTAAATAATCATCTCAGAGGATTTACACTAATGATTTGAATCAATCTCACATTTAGAACCTTCTACTGCATCACGATAGTAACAAATCATATTTGACTATAGACAATTCTCTAAAAAATTCACCAGGCTCACATTAGTGAGCCTGGTGATAAAAATATCAAAAGGCTTTTGGCTCCACGCTTCCTATACGGCTACTAGCAAAAAAGTCTTTGGGGCAATTGAATATGCATGATAACCCTACACTACCCATAAATCATCAGATTGTAGACTTATCTTGAGTCTTCCAAACGTCCATTGTTCGCTATTTCCAACGACGCTTCCGACGACGCCTATGGCCGCACTGTTGCTGTTCCTCGTAGGCTTGCACGTCCGCCAATTCGAAAATTGCGGCCAATGGATGGATGGACAACCCCGGCCGGAAAAATTCTTTTGAGGAAGGTCGCTCCTGCTCCGAGGATTCCTGGGAGACTCCCCTACTCTTGGCTTCGGTATGGAACTGCTGTTCGAAGGCGTTGGCCGAGAAACTCCGGCCCAACAGAGAGCCGTTGGCTACGATTCCCTGCTCATGGTCGATAAAGGTCACGCCGTAGATTCGTCCCGCAGCATTGAGGCGGAATACTGCATCAACACCCTTGTCGTGCAATCGCTCGCAGAACTCCGCGCGGCTTGAACACCGCGCCATTTCATCCGCAATCTTTCCCCGCAACCCGTCCAGTGCTCCGGGCTCCTTCAGTGCAGTTTTCGATCGTTCGTAGTAGCGTTGCAGAGCCTCATATCCGACATCCTTTCCGATGCGGCTTGACTTGAACGGCGTCCCGATGCCATAACCATCATCGGTCAGCGCCCCGTAAATCATTCCAGCATAATCGCGGCCGTCGATAGTTCCGGTTCGCTCCTCGGCCGAGACGTTGAAGGCTTCAAGCAGCGTCCGCCACTCCCCAAAAGAGGCGCATCGGTAATGCCGCAGGCACGATCTTACGGTGGAGGAGACCTGTTGCTTGACATCTCCCTTCGGATAATCCACCTTGTGCAATTCCTCCCGGTCCTGCAGTTCCTGGCCTTTGACACTCGGGTGAAGTCCGTATTTTCGCTCAAGGTCCCGCAGGATCGACATCGAACGATCATACTCGTGCGAGTCAGAGATTTTCCGGCCCGTCGAATCGACCCTTAATGAGACAATGTGCAGATGTTCGCGCGCAATGTCTCCATGTTTGAAGACGATGTAGGGCTGCTCTCCGTATCCCATCCGCTCCATATATTCACGGGCAATCTCGCCCAGTTGCTCATCGGTCAGACGATCCTCGGGCGATGGATTCAGCGAGACGTGGAAGACCGTGTTGGTCGTTCGTCGATTGGCCTGCAGGAAGGGTTCGAAGCTGGCCATGCACCGTTCTTGGCTCATGCGACCTGCGGTATCGAACGGATCGAGCATCCGATTCCAAAAGAGCACCTCGGCCTGCCCCCGGTTGACCTTCTCCTCGTTGTAGCGTATGGCGCCGCCGACGGTTGCTCCCGTTCTTATATTCGCAACCATCCTTCGGCCTGTTTGGTAAGATCCCTAATCTCGATGCTCAATGCTTTCAACTCGCGGGTATGCTGTTCTAATGCGGCAATCTGGCGGGGAATCGAGACGTTGGAGAAGTGGCTGTTGATGGCTCGGACCACCTGGTTGTAGTTGTTTCCGACGCGCTGAAACTGGAAGTAAAGGTCGTTGAGACGTGTCAAAAACTCCACCTTTGAAGGGTCACGGCGGATGACTTCGAAGCGCTCGGCAAAGAGTCGTTTGACAATAAACCGGCTGTAGTTGTGTTCCAATCCGGCAGCAGCGAGCATTTCCTTAAACCGAATATTTTCCGCTGTTGTCAACTTGAAATTGTAACGATGGATTCTGGGAGCGGTAGCCGTTGGCCGACCGGTTGGCTTTTGAGTCTTCATCATATTATACAGCATATTCATGTGGCGCGACTTGGGAGCGTACCGCCTCGCAGAGCGAGCGTCTTTGTATGTCGAAATCATTTTCGGCATACAAAGACACAGCTCGCTCCCGTCAGGCGACGGGTACAGTTCCGGCATTCGCAAAGGACAATTCCTCTTCCTGAAAAAGCATCTCCGAAACGAAAAATCACGGGCGGATTCTCCGCTGCAATATTACGAGGATCTTCAGGGATTAAAAAGCGCGGTTGTCGGCCATGCAAGGCCTCCGAAGGACATTGGGAATCAACCCCCGAAAACTGCATTACCTTGCAGGCAAACGTCCAACAATCCATCCATGAAACTGTTATTGTATTTGTTCATTGATCCTGCTTTTCAGGATTTCGGGAACAGCTACCGTCATCTGTTCCTTCACGATGAAATGCTTCCCTTTGTTCGTGCCGGACCTTATTCCTGAATTCACGAACTCGGGAGTTCGTGCGTGAACGCACTCTTGAACATACTTGTTAAATCGCGCCTTCCTGAAGAAATAAATTATGGAAAACACACTTGTAAGCATTGCCGTATGCAATCAAAAAGGCGGCGTCGGAAAATCAACCTTCACCGTTCTGCTTGCCAGTCATCTCCACTATACCTTGCAGCGGGACGTGCTGGTGGTCGACTGTGACTATCCCCTAATCGTACCCAAGAATCGGATATCAAATTTATTGAATCTTATTTTGAGATGAGAAACATATAACGTATCTTTGCTTTGTAGCAAGGGAAAGTATTGAGACGTAAAATTACTCCAACAAATCAGTGACCCAACAACGAAGCATCAGCTACAACACATTGATATATAGAGGTAAATAATCATAGGTTCGAGTCCCTTCTTCCACCCCAGGGCGCAGAAAAGGAAAGCGCAAGAAAGACAAAAGCCTTATGTATCCGTGGATATGTAAGGCTTTTTTTTGTTTCTGTCTCTTATACACATCTCCGAGCCCACGAGACACTGAGCGATATCGTA
>ENA-UAOW01000878-UAOW01000878.1-human-gut-metagenome-genome-assembly--contig:-NODE-878-length-11925-cov-14.380792_pt1 | contig 11925 bp, 5 predicted proteins | sample MGYA00243470_ERZ654559 | MGnify/ENA primary metagenome ERZ654559 (study PRJEB26926, sample SAMN06164851) | human gut metagenome | biome: ENVO:00009003; feature: ENVO:2100002; material: ENVO:00002003...
TCGTGGGCTCGGAGATGTGTATAAGAGACAGGTAATATATTGCTTTTTTAATTTTAAATAGTAAATTAGCCAACTAATTTATTGGAAATATTGTATGGGACAAAAGATATTATTGGTAGAAGATGATCCTTGTTTTGGTTCTGTGTTGAAGTCTTATCTTCAGTTATCTGACTATGAAGTGACGCTGTGTGTAAATGGGAACGAAGGATTGGAAGCGTTTCGTAAGGAAAGATTTGACATTTGCCTTCTGGATGTAATGATGCCGGAAATGGACGGTTTTACTTTGGGTAAGAAGATACGGGAAATCGATTCATCCGTTCCTTTCGTTTATATCACAGCCAAGAGTCTGAAAGAAGATATGAAACAAGGGTATGAGATCGGAGCAGACGACTATATCATAAAACCTTTTGATTCTGAGTTGCTGATATTGAAGATAAAAGCAATTCTCAGCCGTTGTGAGCATGACAGTGGCGAGGACAGACTGAAAGTTATTCAAATCGGAAGATATGATTTTAATACGGAATTGCGTACGGTTACCTGGGACGGGGATCAGGTTATTAAATTGACACCCAAAGAAGCACATTTATTAGAATTATTATACAAACACCAGGATGGTCTTCTGACCAGGGAAAAAGCGTTGAATGAGATTTGGGGGGCTAATGATTATTTTACGGCCCGGAGTATGGACGTATATATTACAAAATTACGTAAATTTTTTAAAGATGACGAAAGTGTCAGGATCGAGAATATTCATGGTTCGGGATTCCGTCTGGTTATAGATAAGTAAGTATTCAAAAAAATAAAATGTCCGCAAAATCAGCAGGTTTTGCGGACATTTTTGTAGGGTAAATTGAAGAATTAATTCACTTTTATATTTGTCGTAGTGCTGTGAGAGACAAACTCCGGTGCATACAGACATTGGATGGTTGCCAGGCCGTCCTGGTATGTTCCCTCTTGATTGACCCATAAGGCATATTCAAAAGTATAGCTGCCTTTGGCCAGGTAATGGATAAAAAAGTTAGTTATTCCGTCTTTAATTTCCTCGTAATAACAGGTACCGTATTTCCATTGATTACCGGAAATTTGTTCGACCGGTTCGAAACAGGCTGCCCGCAGGTCTTTTATATGCAGGTATTCCATATCCCGGTCGAGGGTGACGGTCAGGCGTACAATTATCTTGTCGCCCAGGTGTAATTCTTTATCGATGGGGAGTAATTCTTTCCCTTTGGCAGTTGTTTTTTCAATGAAAAGTTTTTTATCGATTTGGAGTGTTGTATTTTTCTTTTTCCGTACTTGCTTCAGTTGCTCGAAATATTGGAGGTACAAAGCTCCCCAGGTCGGTGAATCCTGTATTTTATCCAGGGTCACAGTGGACATATCGGGAGTTATTTCTCCGGTTGTATAGGTTTGTTTGATATATCCGAAAACATTGTCGTTTTCCGGAATACTCACTTCTTTTTTGCCGACGGCTATTGTCAGGTGTTCCGGTTCGTCAAGCTGTCGTTTGCCGGTTAATAACAATGCGTATATAGCGTCGACCGTACTGGGGACGTCGCCCCAGTTCTGGGTTTGTTTTTGACGAAGCAGCCATTGTTTCATCAGGTCGATATCGGGCGTATTTCCCTGTATTTCATGAAAAGCTTCCATAATCGTGGTATGAATGAGTATGGCGGAATTGGTATAATAGCCGGATCGGTTATTGGCCCAAAACATTCCTTGATCCGGCCGGAGTGTAGCGTATTCTTTTAATGAGCTTAAAATTCGTTCTGCGTATTCTTTTTGACCGTATCGGGACAAAACGATGGCGGCTAAAGCTTTTTCATAAACGGATAAATCCGGCCATTGTCTGTTTAATTGTTTCAGAAGTGATTTATGAATGGAAAGGGCATCTCCCAGAGGAATATCCGTATAAAAACTTCTGGTGTAGAGGTAAAGCAGACGGTTATGGGTTAATGTTGTGTCTTGTGCAGTGAAATTCTTGATCAGTTCCTGATCGATATAACGCAATGCTTTTATTTGCATGAACTTTTCTTTCTCACCGGCTTCCCGTTGTCCCGAAAGGCTGGCTTTGGCCATAATGGTCAGGACATTGTAAGTCATAAAATGGCTTGCGGGCATTCCTTTAAACCAACTCCAGCCACCTTCTTCGTTTTGTAAATCGGCCATTTTTTGAAGTGAACGGTTCTGTAAATCGTTTAGGCGATTGAGGTCAAAGAGTTGAGAGAGAGACTGTATACGCTCTGTTTCGTTTTGAGCATCCAAAACCCAAGGCGTTGCTTCAAGGAGTATGGATTTCAATTCGCTGTTTTGTTCCAGTTTAGATAATAACGTATTGGAAGAAGCTGTCATCTTCCAGGTTTTCAAGGCTGTGGCAATTGCCGGATTCGATTTTACAATGGAATGACCGATTGTGTTGGTATAAAAGGCAGCGGCCAGATCGGTGATGTTGTCGTTTTGCGCTTCCTGTAAACGGGGGAGGGCTTGTACTGCATACCAAAGTGGGTTTGCCGTAACTTCTAACGTCAAACGGTAGTCTTGCTTGGTTTTGGAGGCCGGTTGCATTTCAAACCGGTGTTTGCCTTTTTCTGTTGCATAAAAGGCTAGTGCATCTGTTAACAGAATGCGGTCCGGCAATACCGGTATGAGATGTTGTTCGCCGTCACTGAAATCAGGTGTACGCGCAATTATTCGGCAACCGAGTATACTGGTGTTTTGTGGAATAGCGAATTCAAAATCGACGGTACTGCTTTTCCCCGCTTCTGTCCGGAAATCGGTTTTGCGTTGCAGCACGACGGTATTGTCGGTTGGATTGAACAGTTCCAGAATCGCTTCTCCCTGTAAGGTTTCGGAACTGAGATTATTAACGGTCGCTTTTAGGACAGTCCGGTCGCCGTTTCGGAAGAAGCGTGGAATATTGGGCATGACAGAAAGTTCTTTTTGTGTCGTGATTTCTTTTTCAATCTTACCGTAGGCCAGGTCTTTGGTGTGGGCAAGAGCGATGAATTTCCAGCGGGTCAGGGTTTCCGGTACGGTGAAATGAAGTTTTACCGTACCGCTGTCGGTGCTGACCAGGTGAGGATAGAAAAAGGCCGTTTCTGCAAAATTTTCCCGGGTATAATCACCGGAAGAGGAGGCGTCCTCCTGTTGTCCGTGACCGGCATTTTTTTGCCGGGTTTTGAGGTTTGCTGAATTTTCCCTGATTGGGGCGGGAGATGCTTCCATGTCGCTGGCATACTCCGTAATATAAACTTCTTGCTTTACGGCAAGCATATTTTCTACGGAGTATACTATGAGGGGATGGAAATCATAACCGTAGTAATTCAGGCGGTCGAAGACAAAATCCGGATATTTGTCCGGGCGATAGGGGAAGCTGAACCAGGCAACGGAGTTATGATTTGACTTGTAAGCCCATGCCGGACAATTGGTACGAAAATAAAAGTCGGGTTGGAAATCCCAGGCATGAAATTTGAATTTTTCCAATGAAAGGTCATACATAACGGCTGCAATTTCAGCGATTTCTCCTTGTCCTTGTGTATTCCGGATCGAAAATTCCCAGGTTTCGGATTGCCCGGGGATCAGCTTATCCCTGAAAACCTGTGTGTGTATGTCTAATTTTTTATCTTCTATTGATTTGTATATACGGACATTGTTGTTGAAAAATTGATCGTCTTTTACAAAAGATAAATTGACACAAAAGTTACTGCCGTAAGTTTTTTCATACGGAATCTTTAAACGCAGGATCGTGTCGGAAAGTACGGTTTGCTTTTGTGTGATCAGACCTTTATCGGTATATAACTCATACAATAAATATACGTTTCGGGCAGAAGTACCGAAGTTAATTTCTATATCCTCCCCCGGACGGGCGGTGAATGTGTTTTTAACCAGCCATTCGTAGGTCAGGTAAGGAGGTTTGGCGTCCTGAGCAGAATAAAGATAGAAGATTTTTTTAGTTGTAACGGTGTCTTTTTCACGTGTCTTTTCTTGGGCAATAAGTATATAGGCTCCTGATTGCCACGAAGAAAAATCGACGTATAGAGAATCGGTTAAGGTGTTTAATTCCCCTCGATATAAGGTTTTCTCTATATGGGCACTGTCCGGATTATAGGATTGTTTTAAGGATGTCAGTGGCTGTAATTTACTTATGCTGTATGAAATCGTCCGGGAGATTTTTTCGTTTGCAGCATTAACAGCCTGGATATAGAAGTGATTTTTGTCTTGTTTGTTGACGTAAGTCTTGCCGAGTATAGTCAATTTATAGAAAGCATCCTGAATCGGAAGACGTTGGATGATTTCCTGGCTTTCCCCTTTGGTGTCGGTTGCTGTTAGTTTTATATTGTAATAATAGGAGTTCATATAGTACGAGGATACCGGTTTTTGAGCTTGAAAGCTGAATGAAAAATTACCTTCCGGATCAGATTGTGTTTCTCCCGTAATAACGGTTTCGGAGGCATTCGGCCGGGGATAGAATGATTGTAACGTAATTTCATAACTGATGGGAATATTCTGTAACGATACTCCGGAATAGGTTTTGACTTTACCGGTTAGTCGGATTTGTTCTCCGAAGGCATAGGAATCTTTTTGCGGGTGGAGAATGAGTTCCAGTTGTGGACGTTTGTATTCAGCCACGGTAATATAGGCATATCCTTTTCCTGCTATATTCAAGCGAAATTCTCCGTTTAATGTTTGGGGTGGAATGGTAAATGAGCCGTTGAAAGAACCCCATTCGTTGGTTTTTACCGTGCATTTGTTGATGATTTGCCGGTTGGGATCCGATAATGTCACTTCATACGACCGGTTGGGTTCGATATATGTACTGTCCGGCGTCCGGGTCCAGGCAATACCGTAAAATGAGACTGTTTGCCCCGGCCGGTATATGGGACGATCGGTAAAAATGTCGGTATAATAGCTGGCCTTATTGGGTTGGGGTGTGTAATAATATTCGGAAGATATAGGACCATTCGGATTTCGGTCATTGATGACTTCGTAGTTAATCTGTGATTTGCTGCTGTTATAAACGGCTTGTCCCTGTTTGTTTGTACGGATTTCCGTGATTTGCCTGTAATTTCTGTATTTTCCGGAAATAGGGGCGAAAATACGGATGCGGGCGTCGGATACCGGGGCTCCGCTCATGCGATCTCTGACGATGAATGTTATTTTTTGGTTGTCTTTTTGTGAGACTGTGAATAAGCTATTACAAATGAATGTGTTGACTATTTTTTTACTGTTAGGGCTTCGCAGTACGATTTCATAAAGTCCGCTTTGGGAAATGGGAATACGAAAAGTCGTATCTCTTTTTACATACCGGGAAGGTAATGTGTATTTTTTACTGAAAAAGAGTTGTTTGTTGACCGAGGATGAATCGTTTCCCGTTTTGTAATAGGCTTCTGTCGTTTCTTTTATACGATAGATATCGAGTTGTATTTCTTTGGCCCGGTAATAAGATGCTTGTAACACTAAAGATTGGCCCGGGTAAATATAGTCGTTGTATTGAACGGACAATTTGGGACGGTTAATGGTTTGGATAATTTGTTTCAGTAAATTAATACGGGCGTAAGTCGGATATTTCCGGATGTACTTTTGACAAAGAGCAATTATTTCCGGATAGACTGTTTCAGTATCGGTGTTGTTTCGGTCAATTAATTTAGTTTGTGCAATTTGAGCAATAGCCTCGACTATTAAAGGCTGGTTGTCGTATTGAGTAACTAGTTCCTGTAATCGTTCCAGATAAAGACTGTCATTTTCGTAAGATAAGTTTTTTATGTAATGTAATCGGCTTAGTTCAGCACATAGTAAAGCTTCCGGATTGGAGGAAGACATGCCGGCGTGAATCAGACGTTGATATATTTTCAATATGTTGAGTGTATAGCCGGAAAGTGAACCGGGGAGCGGCTGTTGTAAAAAAAACGGTAGGGCTACCAACAGACTGTCTACCGCCGTTTGGGAAATTGTCGAAGAATTTTCCAGTTGTTTTAGTTGGTCGATGCTTCTGTAACCGATAAAGTCCAGTAATGTCGGACGTAATGAGCGGGAATCTTTTCCCAGGAGAAGTATGGGTTTATAAGCTGTTGCCGGCGTTTGTTCCAATAAGCTTTGGGGTTGAAGCGCATCCAGGGCATGCCGGCTGATCTGATCATAGAATAAATTCCGGCTCCATTCATTTATATGTTCAGGAATATAATCGGCTAGCGGAGTACGTTGATTGATTTGATAACGGTTGTAATTGTAATAATTCAAGTAAAGATCGGCTAACAAGGAATGGAGGATACTCTGTTCCACCGGATTGTTGCTGTTTTGTAGTATGTTTTCTGTTTTTTGAATCAGTGCGGGCATAGAATCCCTGTCAATGGCCGTTTGACACCGAATTTGTATGATAAGAGCCTGAAGCATTTCCGGGCTGTTATCGGTTTTCCGGGCTTTTTCAAATAATTTCCGGGCTTCTTGTAATGCTGTTTGCGGTTTTTCTTTACATAAGGTTTCCCATTTGTCCTGGGCGAAGCTTCCCAAAAAAGCTGATAAAAAAATCAGAGTGAGTAATGTTTTCATGATCTGTATTTTTGTTTCCTTATTGCATAGATGTATAATTGACACGAATTCCATAAAGTTATGGAATTATTTTTATAAGTCCGTTGACTTCTTTGGCATTTTTGTCATGACTGGCTTACAGATTTGTTCAATTACTTTTGATTTGTGATTTGCAATTCTTTTTTTGTAAGGGAGGATTATGGGTATAATATAAAATGAAAAAACCGTCTGAAAAGATCGTCAGACGGTTTTTATTGAATGTATGTTTAATATTTAGTTTGTATGGAATTCTCCTTCTTGTAAAAATGCGGTTGCTGCATCGATATCTTTATACATAACCCGGTCTTCCTGGTTGAAAGGCACAATGGTCCGGAATTCTTTTAAAAACTCTTCCAGGTAGGGTGAGGTTTTGCCCGGACGCTGCAAATCGATAGCCTGTGCTGCATTCAGTAATTCTATAGCCAGGATACGTTCTACGTTTTCACATACTTTTACCGTTTTGGTCGCTGCGTTTCCTCCCATACTGACGTGGTCTTCCTGTTCGTTGGAGGAAGGAATTGAATCGACAGAGCAAGGGGTACAAAGTTGTTTATTTTTGCTGACGATGGCAGCAGCAGCGTATTGCGGGATCATAAATCCGGAATTTAATCCCGGATTAGCTACCAGAAATTCCGGTAAATGTCCCCGGTCGCCCGAGATCAGGCGGTAAGTGCGGCGTTCTGAAATACTTCCTAATTCGGCCAGTGCAATGCTTAAAAAGTCCAGTACCAGTGCCAGGGGTTCTCCGTGGAAATTACCGCCGGAAACGATCATATCGTCCTCGACGAATATGGTCGGATTGTCGGTTACGGAGTTTATCTCCCGTTCAACGACGGAAGCGACATACATGACCGTATCTTTACAGGCGCCGTGTACTTGAGGCATACAGCGGAAAGAGTAGGGATCCTGCACACGTACTTTGGGTTTCTGTTGAAATTCAGAATCTTTTAATAATGCCCGGATGTTCCTTGCCGTTTCAATTTGTCCCGGATGAGGACGTGCTTCATGGATTTGCGGTAAGAAGGGGTCGATACGTCCGTCGTAAGCATCCAGTGAGATCGCTCCGATAATATCGGCATATTTTACAATTTTGAAAGCTTTCAATAATGCATATACTGCATGGGAACTCATAAATTGGGTCCCGTTAAGTAATGCCAGACCTTCTTTTGCTCCTAAAGCAATCGGGCTCCATCCTAACTTTTCATTAACTTCTTTGGCATCCTGAATTTTTCCTTTGTAATAAACAGTCCCCTCGTTGATAAGCGGTAGAAATAAATTGGCCAAAGGAGCCAAATCGCCGGATGCTCCCAAAGATCCCAATTCGCGGACAACCGGAAGTACATCGTGATTGTACATATCGATGATCCGCTCGACGGTGGCGAGTTGTACTCCCGATTTACCCAAAGACAATGCATGAGCTTTTAATAATAACATCAAACGAATGATGTCTTTGTGAATGGGTTCACCGACACTGCAAGCATGGGACATGACCAGATTAGCCTGTAACTGACTGAGATCTTCCGGAGAAATGCTGATTTTGCAAAGTGAGCCGAATCCGGTCGTGATGCCGTATAGCGGTTTTTCCGATCTTGCAATTTTTTCATCCAGATAGGCTTTGCAATCATTGATTAATTGTTTGCTTTCTTCGGATAAAGCTAATTTATATCCTTTGTTTAAAATGTTTTCTATCGTCTCAAACGTTAGCGGAACGGGAGATATATAATGTATCATAGTAATTGAAAAATAGATGATTGGTAATTAAAAAATTGATAAAACGCGGAATGAAAAGATATTCAAGGTCACGGACAGCGGGAATCGTATCCGTGACTTTTTAAAGGTCTGTGTTCTTTTTTATGGATCAACATATTTTATGTGCTAATTCTTCGACTTTTACATTTTCTTGTTCGCCGGTCTGCATATTTTTTAAAGCTACTGTACCGGATTGTATTTCGTTTTCGCCGACCAATGCTACGAAAGGTATTCCCTTTTTATCTGCATACGTCATCTGCTTTTTCATTTTTGCAGCATCCGGATATAATTCTGCATTTATACCTTGCTGACGTAAGGACTGGAGCAAGGATAAGCAGAATTTTTCTTCTTTTGTTCCGAAGTTGACAAAGAGAATCTGTGTGGTTGCTTTTGTGTCTGCCGGGAATAAATCGAGTTGGTTCATAACGTCGAAAATCCGGTCTGCCCCGAAAGAGATTCCTACGCCGGAAACATTCTTTAAACCGAATATGCCCGTCAAATCATCGTAGCGTCCGCCTCCCGTAATACTTCCGATTTCAGCATCCAGTGCTTTTACCTCAAAAATGGCTCCTGTATAATAACTCAATCCTCTGGCTAAAGTCAGGTCTAACTTGATATCGATGGAAATATTCAATGTTTTCAAATAATCGAATACCAAACTCAATTCTTCAATTCCTTTCAGTCCCGTTTCGCTTTCATTCAGTACGGTCTGAAGCTGTGCCAGTTTTTCTTCGTTACTGCCTTTTAGATCCAGTATCGGTTGCAATTTAGCAATACCTTCTTCATCGATACCTCTTTCCCGCAATTCCTGATTGACAGCTTCTCTCCCGATCTTATCCATTTTATCGATAGCTACTGTAATATCGGTGAGTTTGTCGGGATAACCGATTATATTGGCGATACCTGCCAAAATTTTTCGATTGTTGATTAAGAGTCGTACATTGATTTTCAGTCGCTTGTATACTTCATTTACAATTTGGACCAATTCGACCTCATTTAATAAAGAATCGCTCCCTACTACATCGACATCACATTGATAAAATTCCCGGTAACGTCCTTTCTGCGGTCTGTCGGCTCTCCATACCGGCTGGATCTGATATCTTTTGAAAGGAAATGCAATTTCCGATTGATGCTGGACAACAAATCGTGCAAAGGGAACAGTCAGATCGTAGCGAAGACCTTTTTCAGAAATTTTATGGGTCAATTGGGGAATGTTTCTGTCTAGTAATGTTTCGTCAGAAATATCCGCTATGAAATTTCCGGAATTTAATATCTTAAATAATAGTTTGTCTCCTTCGTCTCCGTATTTTCCCATCAATGTAGATAAATTTTCCATTGCCGGAGTTTCCAGAGGCATGTAACCGTATAATTTGAAAACACTTTTAATCGTGTCGAATATGTAATTCCGTTTCACCATTATTTCCGGTGAATAGTCTCTTGTCCCTTTGGGGATAGAAGGTGATTGTGCCATACTTATTGCTATCAGTTGTTTTTGATTTCCGCAAATATACTGTTTTTTTAGTGTTTGTGAACGATGGGTGTTTATGAAATTCCGGAAAATATTCCTGTCGTGTTACTTTATCGTAACGTGACCGGTTACATCTATCGATAACGATATCTTTTTTGACTGCGGTCTTTCTAATAGAACTGAGAAGTTGTCATGATGTAAGGCTTTATTTTTTATAATATTGGTAATGACCGTTTATTTTAGTAGCAGGACAATTTGGAAAAATTTGAAGAACGTGAATCAAAGAATGATGGTTTAAAAAACCGATTTTTCTATGTATTCAGAATATTCTTGTCGTAAAGATTGTCTGAAATTTAAATTTGCCGGTTATTTATTTGCCTGATTGTTTTCAGGTGGTTTTTGGGGTGTGTTGTAAATCAATAACTTAAAAATAAAAAGAAAATTTTCCGCAAAAAACTGTATAAAAAATTTGGAAATGGTTTATATATTGCGTTATCTTTGCACCCGCTTTCCGAGAGATAGAGGTTATGGCAGCGGGGTAATCGGGGAGTCAGTTCTTGAAAAAAGTTTTGAAAAAAAAGAGCGGTCAGGATTTGGAAGTTTGTATGAATCGCCTTATCTTTGCCGTCACTTTCCGCTAAAAAACAGCGGTCAAGACCGACAGAAGTTCTTTAACATATTGTAGTGACAAAATGAAGCAAGTGCGAGTCCTGAAATCAACCATTTCGGACGGATATAACTGGGCAAAGGAATATAATTTTACAAGTTTTTTTTACTATGAAGAGTTTGATCCTGGCTCAGGATGAACGCTAGCGACAGGCTTAACACATGCAAGTCGAGGGGCAGCATGGTCAGTAGCAATACCGACTGATGGCGACCGGCGCACGGGTGAGTAACGCGTATGCAACCTGCCCTGTACAGGGGGATAGCCCATGGAAACGTGGATTAATATCCCATAGTAATCATGATAGGCATCTATTTTGATTTAAATCTTCTGAGGTACAGGATGGGCATGCGTCCTATTAGATAGTTGGCGGGGTAACGGCCCACCAAGTCCTTGATAGGTAGGGGTTCTGAGAGGAAGGTCCCCCACACTGGTACTGAGACACGGACCAGACTCCTACGGGAGGCAGCAGTGAGGAATATTGGTCAATGGGCGATAGCCTGAACCAGCCAAGTCGCGTGAGGGAAGACTGCCCTATGGGTTGTAAACCTCTTTTGTAAGTGGAGAATAAGCGTTACGTGTAGCGCGATGACTGTAACTTACGAATAAGCATCGGCTAACTCCGTGCCAGCAGCCGCGGTAATACGGAGGATGCGAGCGTTATCCGGATTTATTGGGTTTAAAGGGTGCGTAGGCGGCACTATAAGTTAGTGGTAAAATATCCGGGCTTCACCCGGACTCGCCATTAATACTGTAGAGCTCGAGTACAGACGAGGTAGGCGGAATAAGTTAAGTAGCGGTGAAATGCATAGATATAACTTAGAACTCCGATAGCGAAGGCAGCTTACCAGACTGTAACTGACGCTGATGCACGAGAGCGTGGGTATCGAACAGGATTAGATACCCTGGTAGTCCACGCCGTAAACGATGCTCACCGGCCCTTAGCGATATAGAGTTAGGGGTTAATCGAAAGAATTAAGTGAGCCACCTGGGGAGTACGTCGGCAACGATGAAACTCAAAGGAATTGACGGGGGCCCGCACAAGCGGAGGAACATGTGGTTTAATTCGATGATACGCGAGGAACCTTACCCGGGCTTGAAAGTTAGCGACGGATCTGGAAACAGGTCTTCCCTTCGGGGCGCGAAACTAGGTGCTGCATGGTTGTCGTCAGCTCGTGCCGTGAGGTGTCGGGTTAAGTCCCATAACGAGCGCAACCCTTATCACTAGTTGCCATCAGGTAATGCTGGGCACTCTATTGAGACTGCCACCGTAAGGTGAGAGGAAGGGGGGGATGACGTCAAATCAGCACGGCCCTTACACCCAGGGCGACACACGTGTTACAATGGCCGGTACAGAGGGTCGCTACCTGGTGACAGGATGCTAATCTCGAAATCCGGTCGTAGTTCGGATTGGAGTCTGTAACCCGACTCCATGAAGTTGGATTCGCTAGTAATCGCGCATCAGCCATGGCGCGGTGAATAC
>ENA-UAOW01000887-UAOW01000887.1-human-gut-metagenome-genome-assembly--contig:-NODE-887-length-11767-cov-8.794314_pt1 | contig 11767 bp, 13 predicted proteins | sample MGYA00243470_ERZ654559 | MGnify/ENA primary metagenome ERZ654559 (study PRJEB26926, sample SAMN06164851) | human gut metagenome | biome: ENVO:00009003; feature: ENVO:2100002; material: ENVO:00002003...
TTTTCCTACATTAGGGGGCGTTTTGTCTATTGTCCGTTTTTACTGGTTCGGTTCATACCCCCTCTGCCGTCTTTTTACCCTTTTTTGCAGCTGTATTTTTTCAATTTATAAATCCGAGCTGCATTCCCCTCCCAGGCGATGCAGTTCCGATTTATCTGAAATAGTCCAATAGGTGGGCGCTCCGCCCCGTGTCCTGCTCCCGGAGATACAGGCGTTTTTCGAGAGCGAGGAGGGGCAGAGGGAATACGCAGAGTGGAAAGCCCAAAAGCAAGCCAAAACAACCGAACAAGGGTAAACACAAGGCGGGAACATCTTAACCGATGCTCCCGCCTTTGTTTCGTTAATGAGAAATACGTCATATGTTGTATTAACTACGCATAGTCAAAAAAGACGAAATCCCCGCCCATTTTGCGGTGCACACATAAAAATGTCAATAAAATTTGCTCCAATCAAAGGGGCAAGTGATTGAACGGAAAGAAGTCGAAGGGTTCCAAACCATCATCGAACTCCACCGTTATCGGGTCATCATAGCCACGGGTATAGTAATCAGTTGCTGTAAAAACGCCTTGTTTCGGGTCGTATCGCTCAGCAGGGAGACTGAATGTACCGCCTTCCAAAACATGAGTCCAGCCAATCTTTTCCTCATAGTAGGACAGCTTGATGTTGCCTTCCTCAATAATGCCGTTATTGTTGCGATAGACGATAACACTTTCAACTCCGTCTCCATAGGTGCTATTACAAATCAATTCAGGCACACCATCGCCATCCAGATCTCGGCTCCATGCTTCAGGCCCATCATAACCAAATTGCTCTGCCACACACACATCCTCGCCATCCACCTTAACATAGTAGTGCCACTTGTACTGGTAGGGAGCAATTTCCTCCATCTCAATGCGGCATACGCCAAAGCCCAGTACATTGGTCAGCGTAGCCCCAGACTGATTTCCTCCGTTTTCAGGTTCACCCAAGACCAAGTCCAGATAGGTGTAGATATCCTCCGGGTCATCGGAATGAATGGATAGATTGTAGGTTACGCTGTCCAAAGCAAATTCGGCCCAGTAGAGGAATGGCTGGTTTTTACTCCAGTTGCTCTTCTTCCGATAGATCGTTACCTCTACATCACCATATTGAGTTACGGCATAGGCATCGGCAGAGCCTTTTTGCTCTCCCTCACTGCTAAAATTACAGTCCATGGTAAAGTCTTGTCCGTTGTAATCTCCTGTGACCGACAGAGTGTCCCAGGCGGCAGGGTCGGAGATATCTCCGCCCTTTGTATAGCTCAGGCGGATACCAGTGGTTCTAACGTCGGGAGCTGACAGTCGTTCGGCCAACAGATTTCCACCGTAAGATGCTATCACTTCCTCCAGGCTCTCGATTTCCGTTACTTCTACTTGGTGGCCTTTGGGCCAAAGAAAGGCCCCTGCGACCAAGCAGAGACACGCCGCCATAGCTCCCCACTTCAACCATCCGGTTTTCTTTTTGGTAGCTTCGCTTTGCTCTAAAATGTCATCATCCACTTTACCAATAGCATTATATAGGTCTTTGCTATTCATAAATATCCCTCCTTCATGAGTTCAGCTTTGAGTTTCTTTCGTGTCCGGCTAAGGATAACCGTGGCGTTGTTTAAGGTCAGACTATACCGTTCTGCGATTGCGGACATTGGCTCAGTGAAGAAATAGCGGCGAACAAATACATTTCTGTCCCGCTCCGGAAGTGTCCGAACAAAGCGGCAAATGCACTGTTCCAATTCCGCAACCTCATACGCAGCCTCAACATCTGACCCACTGGCAAGGCATTCCTCAAGTTCTTCCAAAACAAGAATAATCTCGCTGCCGCCCCGCTTTTCAACAAATCTTGCGTTGAAACGATTGAACGAAAGGTTGCGGGTAATCTTTGCCAAAAACATCCGAAATACATTGGGCCTTTGCGGCGGTATGGCGTTCCATGTGTGGAGCCAAGTATCATTGACACACTCCTCGGAATCCTCAGCACAATGCAGGATGTTGTCGGCTATTGTGAAACAGTATGCGCCGTACTTGTTGGCGGTTTCAGATATGGCGTCCGCATTCTTCTGCCAATATAGTTCGACAATTTGACTGTCCTCCAATACAATCTCCCCTTTCCTATGCTTTGAAGGTTCCTTCAATCTATAAGGCAGGAAATATCTGAAAACCTTACAAGGTTTCTCAAAAATTTCTACCCTCTCAAATATGCTAGGCTTGAATTTTATTGTATCAGGTGCAAGCAATAGGGACAAGCCCACACCGCCGTTAAGCGGTGACCAACAAAATGACGGCGGGAAGTATTCCCCGCCGTCACTATGCGTTAACCGAATAAACCAAAATGCTTTTACTTTCCGAATGGCATTGGGGCAAGAATCCTGTTCTTGCCCTTGCCCATCAAAGCACATTTTCAATAGAAATGATAAATCCGAACACACTACCCACTTGGATAATGTAGTTCGGATTATCATTAGTTGGTCGGAGTGTAATTATAGGATCTGACAAAGCCCGGCAATACCAACGGTTTGCAGACTGTCGGCAAGAGGTTTTATCTTAAATCGTACGCTCCCACACCTTGACTTGTGTAATAACATCACGCAGACGATCATCACCCACCATATACTCCAGAATTTCGTCAGCGGTATCACACCACTTCTCGGTACGAGTGTTTACTTCCACAGAGCCTGCCTGACAGATCACCATTTTAGGTGCTGCGCCTGCCACAGGAGAAACGCAGCCAAAGCAGCAGTACATAACTCCGTTCCATTCAAATTGGACCTCCCCGCCGCGCTTCATGCACCACTTGAAATCGCTGATTGTCTTGAAGCGATCGTCCTCAAACGTATTGGCTGGCACAATCGTTTTCATAGAAAGCCATCTCCTTTCTCTGCCATATGCTTTCCCAGTGTGTTCAATCTTACCGAGGTGAGGGCCTAATTCATCCCAATAAATATCATGTGTATGAGGATTATCGTGCAACGTCGGAGTTCCGTGATCTGAATAATGGGTTTCGGAATCAGCCTTTCCATCTAGGCCAATATGGGTCTCATACAAATCTCCCTTTTTGGTAAAGGACTGTTTTATTTCGCCCGGCTTACCAATAAATTTTTCGTCACCTAACTTTGATGGCTTTGGAAAAGTCAAGAACGGTGCAGAACCTGAACACCCCAAATATGAAACTTACGCGGCCAGGCCTCTGGCGGCCTGACGAAACATCACAGGCGGCAGACCACCTGGATTAGCAGTATAGATTCTCTGACGGTTGTAGTAGGTCATAATATATCGAAACACAACGCTTTTTACCTGAGCCATCGGCAGTTTTTCCGTATGAAGCTGGTACAGCTTTTCTTTCTTCAGCGTGGCAAAAAAGCTCTCCATGCGAGCGTTGTCATAGCAGCGTCCGGTACCGCTCATGCTCTGAACCGCGCCATACCGGGCCAGCACCTTACGGAAATCTGCGCTGGTAAACTGGCTGCCGCGGTCACTGTGCAGGATCATGCCAGAGGCTCCCTGAGCCTGGCAGGCAGAGCAAAAAGCGTGGATACAGAGTTCCTTCCTCATGTTGTTATCCATGGCAAGACCTATGATCTCACCGTTATAACAGTCCAGAACGGCTGCGACGTAAAGCTTTCCGTCTGCGCACGGGACTTGCGTGATATCTGTCAGCCACTTTTGATTTGGCATCTGAGCTGAGAAATCGCGCTGAATGAGATTTTCTGCCTTTTGTGCCGCTGCATCCGCTCTGGTCAGGCTGTTTGCCCTGTGTGGAGCTGATTTCAACAGTCCTCCGCGTTTCATGGCGCGGCGAACTCCACTGAAGCTGACACGGATTCCTCGCTGCTCCAGAGCAAGCTGTATCCGCCTGACCCCGTAGTTTCGGTTACCTGGTGTCTCCGCATAGATCTCTCTAATTTTGACCAGAAGAAGCTGCCAGGGTTTTGTTCCCGTGGTCCGACGTACGCTGCGGTAGTAACCGGATTCGCTCACATGCAGAACTCGACACATGGAGTGAACCGTATGTTCATTGTGCCGCAGCGTGATGTACTCATACAGCAGTTCAGGCTTCACTTCTTCCGGTCTTTTGCGAAAAAACCAAGGGCGTCCTTGAGAATTTCATTTGCTTTACGGAGTTCCGCATTTTCACGCATAAGTCTCCGCTCATTCTCAGACAGCGGCGCATCTCGCCGTATCCCGCTGCCCACAAAGGCATGATCTCCGAACGTCTTCCGTTTCTGACGCCACTCCGCCAGAGAATAATATGGGATCCCCAGTTGTGATGCTGCCTGCTTCACGCCGACTTCATCGGACAGCTTGACTGCTTCCTCTTTGAATTCCTTATCATATTTGCGCATCGTAAACACCTTCCTGTATTTCTTATTCTATCACTTTTGGGTGTTTACTCTCTGCACTTCTATGATATCCCTCCAGCAGCAAGGGTATCATAAACCGGCTGCTGTTTTTGCTCCAGCGAAATGACTCCCGTTTCCAGGCGGGAGGTCTTAATCATAGCCTGCATGAGAAAGTCCAGCTTATCAAGCTGGCTGGTCTGGGCTGTCAGAAATTCCTTTTGCTTCTGCGGGGGAACCTCGTTTTCAAGCAATGTGTTGTTGATCATCTTCAAGTTGGCAATCGGGGTCTTGACCTGATGGGAGATGTCAGAGATCAGCTCTTGCAGGTCAGCCCGTTCCTTTGCGATGCTGTTTTTATTTTCCTGCATGACCTCGTACAACCGCCCCAGCCGATAGTTGATTTTATAGAACAGGCTTTCTTCCTCAACCGTCTGCTTGGGCTGCATATCCCCGGAGAGCATATCATCCATCTGACCACAAAAGGCATCGGAGAACCGGACCAGCTTCCGGCGGATCAGAGCCACAAAGAAGATAACACAGAGCAGCACAAAGAGACTGAACAGGAACACACACCGGACAGCAGTTATATTCCGGGTCAGCAGATACACAGCGGTGCAAACTGCACTAACCGCAAGCAGCAAGAGTATTCCCAAAAGGATACAGGCTTTGTTGATGGAGAGTTTTCGCGTATTCATTTCAGCGCCCCTCCGATCCACATATAACCCATGCCGTACACCGTCTTGATGTACTGGCGTCCCTCTGTTTCAATTTTGTTCCGCACCCTGCTGATGGCTGAAGTCAGGGCGTGTTCATCCACAAAATTTCCATCGGCATCCCACAGCTTTTCAAGCAGCACCTGTCTGGTCAAAACATTCTGCGGATGTTTGGTCAGGATTTTTAACAGCCGGTATTCCAACGGAGTGAACACCAGCGCCTTACCGGATAGGGAAGCAGTCATCTCTGAGAAATTGATGGACAGTGCGCCATCCTCATAGCAAGCACCACCGCCAGACTGTTTCGCCAGCCGCCCCAGCACCACGGACAGCTTTTTTTGAAAAACGCTCATGGGAAATGGCTTGGTCACATAGTCCTCCGCACCCAACTCATATCCTTTGAGCATATCGCTCTCCATATCATTTGCGGTCAGGAAGATCACCGCCGTATCCGGCCGGCGCTCCTTTACCTCCCGGCAGAAATCAAAGCCGTTCCCATCCGGCAGGTTTACATCCAGAACGATCAGGTCATAGTCCTGTTTGATCAGAAAGTTGCTGGCTGCTGATTTTGTCAATGCAGAGTCCACGACATAGCCCGCAGCATCCAGGTTATAGCACAGGGTATTATTCAAAAGCCGGTCATCTTCGACTACTAAAATTCGTATTGTATCACACTCCTTCATTTTTAGTGTAGCATCCAAATGTCACAGAAACCTCACAGAAAATAGTTTTTTCTGCGAGGATCGCTTGGCTTTTTCGCATCTTTAGGAATCATCCACATACGACCGAACTTTATAACACCAGGGATACGTCCATCTTCGCAAAACTTTTGTACCCGTCTTTCAGAAATGCCCCATTTCTTTGCAGCTTCGGGGCAAGAGATATATTCCATACGGTTCAATCCTTCCGCTTTTATATCTTTTGCTTTAATTATATACGGTCAAGCGAATACTTCAAGGTACCCATTGTAAACAAATAAGGAATTATATAGACTAACTATGGGAACTGTATAGACATATTCAGAAAGAAAGGTGAACAGTAGAATGTAATAGGGTGAATCAATATGGCAAAAAGACCAGTACAAAAATATGATTTTTCGCCTTTTGGAAAGGCAATCAAATCGGCAAGAAACGAGCAGAAGGAGTCCCGCAACAAAGTCGGGAATGAAATGTATCTGTCTCCCCGCTATCTTGCCAACATCGAAAATAAAGGGCAGCATCCGAGTCTCCAGATTTTCTTTGAACTGGTGACCCGTTACCATATCTCCGTAGACCAGCTTCTCTTTGGGAACGCGACAGAGAGTAAGTCCACGGCGCGCAGACAGCTTGATCCCTTGCTTGATGGAATGACTGAAGCTGAACTGAAAATCGTCATTGCCACCGCACAGGCCATCTTGGATGCCAGAGCGGAGGAAGAAAAATGATGTGGTTGGCGCAACTGAATAATGATTAGGAAACGCTATGAACGGATACCGTTTGTAGCGTTTTTCTTTGCTTTCGTGGTTGCCAAAGGCAGGAGTTTTGGATTACTTAGGTACGGAGAGAGTAACGGGTAGTGTCAAGGATTTTGCTTTAAGGAAGCAAAACGGCGAAAAGCAAAGAACGATTAGCTGAACACCTGCGAGGGACTGCCATAGGAACACCACTTCTTCCTATAGAGCCTTTCTGCGGGCCGCGGTACAATCAAATAAGAACACAAACGCGCTAAATAACTGAAGCCGTTGCGGCGCAAGGTCTGCAAAAAACAGCCCGTTTATCGTATCGAGGCATGCCAGGTGTTCGTGCAGCGTTTGAGCGTTGTACGCATACCCGGTTTTCATGCTCTTTTTTGACGGTGCACAGCTTACGGCGAAGCGTCTTCTCATCTGAGTCGGCCCGGACACAAGCGAGGCTGACAGGCTCCCGTCCCTCTGTTTTTTAGCGACACCTCTCCCCGTGCCTGGGCGGGATACACAAATCCGAGACCAAAGCGCTCCTTGACAAACGCCAAATATTAAAGTATATTAGAAATATCTTAATTACTAATATATAAAAAAGGGGGGAGCCTACCGTGAATGCAAAGAACATCGCCACAATCGGCAGCGGGTGTGTGGCGTGCGGTTGCTGCGTAAACGCATGCCCGAAAAATGCAATTCAGATCCACCTGGGCATACTCGCTCGCGTGGACGGCGAAACATGCGTTGGCTGCGGCCAGTGCGCGAACCGCTGTCCCGCCGCTATCATCACCGTCCTTGAAAGGGTGGCGTCACGATGAAACAGAAATGGTATGCATATCTTTGGCTGGCTGAATTGCTGTACTGGGTCCTGGGCTTATGTAATATCCTGTTTGCATGGCTTGGCCTGCTGTTTTTTGTCATTCCGCTGTTCGTTGCAATCATCGGGGGCAGCAAAGCCTATTGCAACCGCTACTGCGGGCGTGGACAGCTGTTCGAGTTGTTGGGGCGGAAGTGGAAGCTCTCTTGCAGCCGGACCCCGCCAAAATTTCTGCACAGCCGTTGGTTCCGCTATGGGTTTTTAGCCTTTTTCCTGACGATGTTCTGTTTGATGCTGTTTAGCACCTATCAGGTATTTACGGGTGCGCCGCTGAAGCAGACCGTCACTTTGCTGTGGACCATCAAACTGCCGTGGCAATGGGCAGCGGTCGACATGGTCGCGCCGTGGATGGCCCAGTTTGCCTTTGGCTTTTTCGGCGTTATGATGACGTCCACCGTACTCGGGCTGATCACCATGATTTTCTTCCGCCCAAGAACCTGGTGCGTTTATTGTCCCATGGGAACGATGACGCAGGGGATCTGCAAACTCAAGCACCGGAAGGAGGGGTCCTGCTGTGGAGGAACAGGCAAAGAAAATTGCGGAACTTCTGAAACTGCTGGCGAATGAACAGCGTCTGCTGATCCTGTGTGCGCTGATACCGGGACCGATGACGGTTGGAAACATCCACGCGTTTACCCCGAACATTACCGCATCCGCGCTGTCGCAGCACTTATCACAGCTGAGAATGGCAGGGATTTTGGATTCCGAAAAACAGGGGATGAACGTCATCTATCAAATTGCGGATGAGCATGTCATCGGTCTTATGAGCTTTCTCAAAACGCATTATTGCACGGGAACAACCACTTTTCATGGATGAAGGGACTTCCCGCCATCCAAATCCCCCGCCTGCATCCTCAGGCACGGAAGGCGCCGCAACGCATTCGCCTTTGCGGCCGCCAGGGCGGCCATCATCCCCAAAAATCACCTTGCAATTCAATATATGGTGTGCTAGAATATCCATCGGCGCAACATGTGCCTTTTGTGGAATGAAACGGGAAAGGCGTGGTAACCTTATGAAAGTGGTCAAGCGCAACGGCTCGGAGGCCGTTTTCGATATCACCAAAATCATCGCGGCCATTACCAAGGCCAACGACACTATTGAGGAAAGCGTTCGGATGACGCCGGTGCAGATCCGCCGGATCGCCGAATCGGTGGAACTGGCATGTCTGAAAATGAACCGGGCTCCCTCCGTGGAGGAGATCCAGGACCTGGTGGAATACCAGATCATGGCCCACGGGGCCTTTGAGGCAGCCAAAAATTATATCACCTACCGCTACACCCGCTCCCTGGTACGCAGGAGCAACACCACTGACGAGAAGATCCTCACCCTCATCGAGTGCTGCAACGAGGAGGCCAAGCAGGAAAACTCCAATAAGAACCCGGTTGTCAATTCCACCCAGCGGGACTACATGGCCGGGGAGGTGTCCAAGGATATCACCCGCCGCATCCTGCTGCCCCAGGATATCATGGAAGCCCATGAGCAGGGCATCATCCACTTCCACGACAGCGACTATTTTGCCCAGCACATGCACAACTGCGACCTGGTGAACCTGGAGGACATGCTCCAGAACGGCACCGTCATCACCGGCACCCTCATCGAGCGGCCCCACAGCTTCTCCACTGCCTGCAATATCGCCACCCAGATCATCGCCCAGGTGGCCTCCAATCAATACGGCGGCCAGTCCATCTCCCTGGCCCATCTGGCCCCCTTCGTCCAGGTCAGCCGGGAGAAGATCCGCCTTCTGGTGGAGGGGGAGCTTGCCGCCCTGGGGGTGGAGACCGGGGAGGCGATGATCTCCGCGCTGGTGGAACAGCGTCTGCGGGACGAGGTACGCCGCGGTGTGCAGACCATCCAGTATCAGGTGCTCACTCTGCTGACCACCAATGGCCAAGCCCCCTTCGTCACCGTGTTCATGTACCTGGGGGAGGCCAAAAACGAGCAGGAGCGGCGGGATCTGGCCCTCATCATCGAGGAGACCCTGGAGCAGCGCTTCCAGGGTGTGAAGAACGAGGCCGGCGTGTGGGTCACCCCCGCCTTCCCCAAGCTCATCTACGTGCTGGAGGAGGACAACATCCACGAGGATTCCCCCTACTGGTATCTGACATGCCTGGCCGCCAAATGCACCGCCAAGCGTATGGTGCCCGACTATATCTCCGAGAAGAAGATGAAGGAATTGAAGGAGGGCAACTGCTTCCCCGTCATGGGCTGCCGCTCCTGTCTGTCCCCGTGGAAGAAGGAAAACGGGGAGTACCAGTTTTACGGCCGCTTCAATCAGGGCGTGGTCACCCTCAACCTGCCCGACGTAGCCCTGTCCTCCGGCGGCAATCTGGAGAAGTTCTGGAAGCTCTTCGACGAGCGGCTGGCGCTTTGCTACCGGGCGCTCATGTGCCGCCACAACCGGCTCAAGGGCACCCTGTCCGACGCCGCGCCCATCCTGTGGCAGTACGGCGCCTGCGCCCGGCTCAAGCCCGGCGAGCCCATCGACAAGCTGCTGGTGGGCGGCTACTCCACCATCTCCCTGGGGTATGCGGGCCTGTACGAGTGCGTCAAATATATGACGGGCAAGAGCCATACCGACCCCTCCGCCACCCCCTTTGCCCTGCAGATCATGGAGCACATGAACAAGGCCTGCAACCAGTGGAAAGCGGACACCGGCATCGCCTTCGGCATCTATGGCACGCCGCTGGAGTCCACCACCTATAAGTTTGCCAAGTGCCTCCAGCGCCGCTTCGGCGTCATCGAGGGCATTACCGACAAGGGCTATATCACCAACAGCTATCACGTGCATGTGACGGAAGAGATCAACGCCTTCGATAAGCTGAAGTTTGAGGCCCAGTTCCAGCACCTGTCCACCGGCGGGGCCATCAGCTATGTGGAGGTGCCCGACATGCAGAACAACCTGGAGGCGGTGCTCCAGGTGATGAAGTTCATCTATGAGAATATCATGTACGCCGAGCTGAATACCAAATCCGACTACTGCCAGGTATGCGGCTGGGATGGCGAGATCCAGATCGCGGAGGACGGCGGTAAGCTGATCTGGCGCTGCCCCAAATGCGGCAACACCGATCAGGATAAGATGAACGTGGCCCGGCGCACCTGCGGCTACATTGGGACTCAGTTCTGGAACCAGGGCCGCACCCAGGAGATTCGGGACCGGGTGATGCATCTGTAGGCAGCGCCGGACCCGCACGCCCCGCCGGGATCAGCGGTTCCTTCCTGCGACCCTGAACCAAGGAGAACGACTATGTATTACGGTGAGATCAAACCCTGCGACATCGCCAATGGAGCGGGCGTGCGGGTCAGCCTGTTCGTTTCCGGCTGCACCAACCGCTGCGAACACTGCTTTCAGCCCCAGACCTGGGATTTTTCCTACGGCCAGCCGTTCACTGAAACGACCCAGACGTACCTGCTTTCTCTCCTCGCGCCCAGCTATATCAGCGGCCTGACCCTGCTGGGGGGAGAGCCCTTCGAGCCGGAAAACCAACGCTCGCTGCTCCCGTTCCTGCGCCGGGTACGCGCCGCCCTGCCCCAAAAGGACATCTGGTGCTTTACCGGCTTCACCTGGAAGGAACTGCACACGCCCGGCAGCCATCCCCGCTGCGCGGTGACCGACGAACTGCTTTCCCTGCTGGACGTGCTGGTGGACGGCCGGTACGTGGACGCGCTGCGCGACATCTCTCTGCGGTTTCGGGGCAGCTCCAATCAGCGGCTGATCGACCTGAACGCTACCCGCCGGACGGGCCGGCTGACCCTTCTGCCGGCCCGGGAAGGCCGCCGCCCGGCCGCACAGCCGTAGGCGGCCGGCTCCCCCTTCTTCCGCCGCCCAAGCCAGAGCAAACGACGAAAGGCCGCCCGTTTGGGCGGCCTCAGGCTGTCGAAAAAGGTGCTTCGCACCTTTTTCGATGAGGATGCAGGCCGCCGCGCGCAGAATTTGTCCGCTGTGAGCGGACAAATTCCACACTTGCGGTCTGAGAAGTATTTTCTCCGACGCACATGTCGCCGGAGAAAATGAATCTCATTTGATTCGCACCTGCGGGCGCGAACTCTGCGAGGCTTTTTCGACACACTGAGGCCGCCCGTTTGGGCGGCCTTTCCGGCGGTTAACGAAGCGGGGTCCAACCGCAAGGCGACACCACGCAAAGACAGCGGCGGCGCTTTGCTGAAATTTCCCGCCATAGCTTTGCTGCGAAAACTTGAGATCCACCAAGGATCCCTGCGTTTTCCCGCCCCGTTCTGACGCAGAATTTTGACGCAAATCGCGCTTGCCGCATTATGCGGTCTTGCCTTAAAAGTCTGCGTTGCCCACCGTCCTCGGGTGGGGCAGAACGTCCCGGATGTTGGCGATGCCGGTGAGGTACATGACCATCCGCTCAAACCCCAGGCCGAAGCC
>ENA-UAOW01000898-UAOW01000898.1-human-gut-metagenome-genome-assembly--contig:-NODE-898-length-11669-cov-3.338299_pt1 | contig 11669 bp, 9 predicted proteins | sample MGYA00243470_ERZ654559 | MGnify/ENA primary metagenome ERZ654559 (study PRJEB26926, sample SAMN06164851) | human gut metagenome | biome: ENVO:00009003; feature: ENVO:2100002; material: ENVO:00002003...
GAAAAGATACACAGAGGAGTTCGGGGATAAGATAGACCATGACACACTTGAAAAGCTCATCACAGAGAGGCTCAAGGATGAGCTCAAGTCAGGTGTTCAGACCATACAGTATCAGATCAACACTCTCATGACTACCAATGGTCAGTCTCCATTTGTCACTCTCTTCCTCAACCTCAGACAGGACGATGAGTACATCAAAGAGAACGCCATGATCATAGAGGAGATCCTGAGACAGAGACTTGAGGGAATCAAGAATGAGGCCGGCGTATACGTCACCCCTGCATTCCCTAAGCTTATATATGTTCTCGATGAACACAATTGTCTCAAGGGCGGTGAATATGATTACATAACCGAGCTTGCCATCAAGTGTTCTGCCAAAAGAATGTATCCTGATTACATATCAGCCAAGAAGATGCGTGAAAATTATGAAGGCAACGTATTCTCATGCATGGGATGCCGTTCATTCCTATCCCCATGGAAGGACGAGAACGGTGAATATAAATGGGAAGGTCGTTTCAATCAGGGCGTTGTCAGCATCAACCTTCCACAGGTTGCAATACTTGCCAAGGGTGACGATGACAAGTTCTGGAGTCTTCTGGACGAGCGCCTTCAGCTCTGTTACGATGCACTGATGTGCCGCCACAGAGCCTTAGAGGGAGTAACTTCTGATGTCAGCCCTGTACATTGGCAGTACGGTGCCATTGCAAGACTCAAAAAGGGAGAGGTCATTGATCCTCTTCTCCACAATGGATATTCAACCATATCTCTGGGCTATATTGGAGTGTATGAGACTACCAAGCTCATGCGTGGTGTGAGCCACACCGACCCGGTTGGAGAAGAATTTGCACTGAAACTGATGCATAGACTCCGCGCAGCGTGTGACAAATGGAAGGCCGACACTGGTCTTGGATTTGGTCTCTACGGCACTCCGGCCGAGAGCCTGTGTTACAGATTTGCACGTATAGATAAAGAGCGTTTCGGAACTATAGAGGATGTGACAGACAAGGGATACTACACCAACTCATACCATGTAGATGTACGTGAGAAGATCGATGCATTCAGTAAGTTCAGATTTGAGAGCCAGTTCCAGACCATATCTTCAGGAGGGGCTATCTCATATGTAGAGATACCTAACATGAGAAACAATCTGGATGCCCTGGCAGAGGTCGTAAGATACATATATGACAACATACAGTATGCTGAGTTCAACACCAAGTCTGATTATTGCCATGTATGTGGATATGACGGTGAGATAATCATAAACGATGACGGCGAATGGGAATGTCCTCAATGCGGCAACAAAGACCACAACAAGATGAACGTGACCAGAAGAACATGTGGTTATCTCGGTGAGAACTTCTGGAACGTGGGCAAGACCAAGGAGATCAAAGCAAGAGTTCTTCACCTGTAAACTTTAAAATTTACGCAGAAAGCTGGTAAAACCTCTTGATATATCGGACAAGCTGGTATATTATAGAAATATGCAAGTAGTTCTGATATCTATATATCAGTTATAACATTAACAGTTTTATCCGTTTTAACTAAGTGCATTAATAATTTCAATTGTATGGTCTGCATGTCGTAGAGGGCAACGCAGGCCATACTTTTGTGTTACGGGTTTTTATTATTTATACCGCTGCAACCAGCGGAGATAGGGGATTTTATGAATTACGCAGACATTAAACAATTCGATGTTGCCAACGGCACCGGTGTTCGTGTATCAGTATTTGTATCTGGCTGCACTCACCACTGCAAGGGCTGTTTTAATTCCGACACATGGGACTTCGGGTACGGAAAGCCTTTTACTGATGTTGAGATCGATCACATAATTGACAGCTGCAAGGAGGCCTATATTGCCGGATTATCCCTCCTGGGCGGTGAACCGATGGAATACGTAAATCAGCAGGGACTGCTGCCACTGGCGCGCAGATTCAAGGAGACATATCCCGACAAAACAATATGGTGCTACACAGGATATACATTTGAGACCGATCTTCTTGATCGAATGTGCAACGAATGGGAATACACAAGAGAACTGCTTTCATATATAGATGTACTCATAGACGGAGAATTCATGGAAGACCAAAAGGATCTCTCTCTCAGATTCAAGGGATCCAGAAATCAGCGCATAATCGATGTGCCGGCATCTCTCAGATCCGGCACAACGATATTATGGAACGAAAAGGGTAAATACTTTCAAGGAAATTAACACCGGCTTTACCCATAGACTAAGTTCTATTTCCTGCCGGTTGATCCAAATCCGCCCTCACCGCGTACTGTGTCAGAAAGTTCATCCACCTGATGAAATACCCCCGTTATATATGGCGCAATTACCAGCTGGGCAATCCTCTCTCCCGGCTCCACCGACTGAGCCTGTGTTCCATGATTATGGAGAGCCACCATGATCTCTCCTCTGTAATCAGCATCTATCACACCCACTTTGTTGGCTGGAGCCAGTCCTTTCTTAGATGCCAGTCCGCTTCTCGCATACACAAGTCCCACATATCCCACAGGTATCTCCATTGCAATTCCGGTGTGTACAAGCACCGTCTGTCCCGGTGCTATCTGCACCGCGCTGTCAAGGCATGCGTACAGATCAGCTCCTGCTGCATACTCTGAACCGTAAGTTGGTATGATTGCTTTATCGTCAAGCTGTTTTATGTTTATATCAAATGTCATAATTCTTCTCTCCTCTTATTCTATAATATAAATAAAAAATATATCTCCTCATCATTTGAAAGATATCTTGTTGTATACATCCATATCCACTCGTTTGCTGTATGAATAGCTGCTGTCCAGTTTATCTATCCAATCAGACATCAGATTATCGTAATACTCCCCATCGGCAGCCTCTGTTAGTTTTTTCTTGTTCTCTGCCGTCGCATCCTCGTCTGTTATGCTTATCATCTGGAATATATGGTATCCGTACTCCGTCTGTACCACAGTGGATATCTGACCATCTGACAGGCTGTAAAGTATATCCAGTGCATCCTGCCCGTAGGTGTTTACTATCTCATCTCTGCTCATAGTGTGTGTGCCGGCATACTTTAGTTTCTTTGCACTTCCAAGAAATGAAATATTCAGATCCGTATTGTCCGACTCCTCTATGATCGCCGCATATGCCGCATCTGCCTTCTTTTTCTGGGCATCTATCTTTGACTGCGAATACAGTGTTATATTACCAAAATCATCCTCTGAATAGCATTCAAAGAACATGTCATAGAATGTACTCATCCTCGCCTGCTCATCAGAAATCTCTGTGGAACTTTGTTTCATCACATATGTGTATATCTTTTCCGCAAGGGCACTCTCCCGAAGGACTCGCTTTACCGTATCTTCCTCAAGTCCAACCTGCTTTATCTGCTCATCAGTCAGCAGTTCATAGAACTTTGCCGCATCCTGATCCTGCTTTCTCTGTTCACTGTCGGTGAGGCTTATCCCATACTCGTCCGATTTTGTGATCAGTGTCTTTGTCTTGACTATTCTCGATACGGTCTCCCTTCTCGCCGCATCCTCAGCATCCATCTCCAGACCCTCATCTGTGACTATGCTCTGATTCCATACATCTGTTCCATATTTTGATTCATACTTTTCTTTTACCGTCTGCGCATACACATATACTTCATCAATACATATGTCCTGTCCGTTGTACCTAAAAACAACTTCTTTTCCCGTATCTGTACTCTCAGCCTTGCCGCATCCCACAAGCATGAGTCCAAGCAGACACACCATCATCATCCATATAATCTTTTTCAATTAATCTGTGCCTCCTATCTTTGTTTCTTTGTCTGAGGTTATGAGCAGCTGTGAAATATCCGCAACGACAAATTCTGCCTGTCTCAGGATATCTCGCCTCTCCTCCTTGGAAAATTTCAACACAAATTCTGGATTTGTGCCCATCAAAAACTTCATCCTGCCCATATAATTGTTCACCAGCGCATCTATGCCATCCACATTTATATTTGCTTTGTTGTACATGGTAAATCTAAGCACTCCATCCCTGTACCATATCCTTGTTATATAGCACACATATGCTCTGGCTCTAAGCAGTGCCTCATCAAGAAGATTCATTGTCTCGTCCGGAATATCTCCAAATCTGTCTATCAGCTCATCTATTATATCATTGTACTCATCCTCATTTTTTATAAGGGATATCCTCTTACAAAGTTCAAGCTTTATAAAGTCGTTCTTCACATATGTCTCAGGTATAAATGAGTCTATAGGCAGATCTACCTCAGTCTCATAATCATGAAATACCGTATCCCCTCGCAGTTCCCGCACAGCGTCATTGAGCATTTTGCAGTAGAGATCATATCCGACCACCTCATAGTTTCCGGACTGGTTCTCCCCAAGCACACTTCCCGCCCCTCGTATGTTGAGATCAGCCTTGGATATCTTCACTCCGGAACCAAGGTCAGTATACTCTTTTATGGCTCGCAGCCTTTTCTCTGCAACCTCAGATATCATCTTATTTCTTCTATAGAACATGAAAGCAAATGCACTTCTGTCGGAACGCCCTACTCTTCCTCTTAGCTGGTATAACTGTGCAAGTCCGAAATTGTTGGCATCATGTATAATGATAGTATTTGCATTTGGTATATCAAGTCCTGTCTCGATTATGGTTGTACACACCAGGACATCTATCTCCTTCTTATTGAAACGATACATTATATCCTCAAGTGTTCTGCCATCCATCTGCCCGTGTGCGAACTCAACATTTGCATTTGGAACTAGCTTCTGAACTTCGGCAGTGAACTGCTCTATATCATTCACCCTGTTGTACACGTAGTACACCTGTCCCTGCCTTGAAAGTTCCCTGGCTATAGCTTCCCTGGCAAGTTCCTTGTCATACTCCATTACATACGTCTGTATAGGTCTCCTGTCAACCGGAGCCTCCTCAAGCAGACTCATATCCCTTATTCCCACAAGACTCATATGAAGCGTCCTTGGAATAGGCGTAGCTGTAAGCGTGAGGACATCCACGTTAGTTTTCATCTCTTTTATCTTTTCCTTGTGGTTAACTCCAAATCTCTGTTCCTCATCTATTATCAGAAGTCCCAGATTCTTAAACTCAACATCCTTGGACAGGAGTCTATGGGTTCCTATTACTATGTCTACCTTACCCTCCTTAAGCTCTCTGAGGGTATTTTTTATCTCCTTCTGTGTACAGAACCTGCACAGCAGTCTTATGACAACCGGATAATCCTTCATCCTCTCAGTAAATGTCTCATAGTGCTGCTCAGCCAGAATGGTGGTTGGTACCAGATATGCAACCTGTCTGCTGTCCCCAACCGCCTTGAATGCCGCACGTATTGCAACCTCCGTCTTGCCAAATCCCACATCTCCGCATACCAGACGATCCATTATGCGATTGCTTTCCATATCCGTCTTAACGTCCACTATGGCCCTTAACTGATCGTCTGTCTCCTTATATGGAAATGTCTCCTCGAACTCCTTCTGCCATTCAGAATCCGGTGAATAGGCATATCCCTCCTTGGACTGTCTCTCAGCGTACAGCTTTACAAGGTGTTCCGCAACTTCATTGACATGTCCCTTTACTCTATTTCTGACCTTCTGCCACTCATTTCCGCCAAGACGATTGATCTTTGGCGGTCTCCCCTCCTTGCTCCTGTACTTCTGTCTGTCTCAGATGCCAGCACATACAGCTTGCCGCCCTCTGCATACTCAATCACCAAATAGTCCTTCAAAGCGCCGCCAGACTCTATCTTCTCTATACCTTTATAGACACCTATACCATACTTTTCATGCACCACATAGTCACCCACACTCACATCTGAAAACGACTTGATGATCTCACCTGAATATGGCAATTTCTTCTGTGTACGCTTTCCGGATGAGGATTTACTGGAAAACACATCCCCCTCGCTCACCAAGACCATATGCATGTCTTGTATCATAAATCCCGATCTCAGTCTTCCGGCAACAGCTGCAACCTCCCGAGGTTTGAGCATTTTGTCTGCGTCGTTCATATAGTGACAGATGATATCTGCATCCATAAGATTATCCACCATTCTCTTTGCTCCAACTGAGGATGGAGAGACAAAAAGCACACTGTATTTTTCTTTCTTCCAAGATCTTATATCAGCCACCAGTGTATCGAAATTGTTCCTGTAGCTGTGAACCTCTCTGCACCTTATCTCTGTCCTGTGTGCATAGCTTATTCTGTCATCAGATCCCTCAAATGCATCAAATCCCACTACATGATAGCGCTTTGCCTTGTCTATCACATCATCATAACTATACATAACATTCATCTGCCCTGGCAGCACATATCCACCTTCAAGACGATGTGTCATGCTGCTCACGAAACCTTTTTCATCTGTCACAGCCCTGTCAGTGACCTTCCTTGTCTCATCTATGAGCACATATGAATCATCAGGAAGACAGTCTATGAGCGACACAGTATCGCTGTAAAAATAGTCAACGTAACTATCCACTCCACACACAGCACTGAACTCCACGAGCTGTTCCTTTAGTTCTGCCACCTCCCGTTTTATGCGCGCATACGCCTCTGTATGAAATGACTCCTTCAGTTTTTTTGCATAGGTTTTCAGTTCTGCCTCTATCCTTCGTATACCACGGGCAATGCGATCCTTTGAGAGCACCATCTCTCCAGCCGGGTAGATAACCAAAGCATCCACCGTCTCTATAGACCTCTGGCTCTCAGCATCAAATGTCTTGATGGTGTCTACCTCATCATCCCACATATCTATCCTGTATGGGCATTCCTCCGTGAGAGGATATATATCTATGATACCTCCCCTGACCGCAAACTGTCCCGGCTCTTCCACGTTGTCCACCTTGTCATATCCGAGATCCGACAACTTCTGTCTGAGTTCATCCACATCGAGTTTCTGAGCAGTATGTATGTTTATAACATACTTGTTCATATATGAAAGCGCTGGTATCTTATCGAACATCGCATCTATTGTCGCAACTATCGTACAAGTCTGTCCACAGGCAAGTCTTCGCAGGACATCCATTCTTCTTCTGGTTATCGCGTTTCCATGCACATCCGCACTAAAAAACAGAATATCCTTTGCTGGATACATATATACATCCCTGCTGTAGAACCTGAGATCGCTATACAGCTGTTCAGCTCTCTTATCACTGTATGTCAGCACCAGTTTCACCGGAGATCTGTCTGATATACTGTTCATCAAGAACACCCTGTCTGTCCCTTCCATAGAAGAACCTATCACATCCACGAACCCGTCACCGGCATCCAGCCATTCTCTGATCTGCTTGCTTATATTCAGTTGTTCAAATGGTTCCTGCAACACTTTCATACAATATAACCTTCCAAGTAAACCTATCCATTATACTTATTCATAGCAGCCACTGCACCATCACAGATGATCTCCTCCAAAGCATCACATGCCCTGCTGCAGCTCTGTCTCATAATCGGCAGTTCATTTTTGCCAAAACGTGAAAGTACATGATCTGCCAGATCCATCTGCTCCGGTTTCTTTCCAACCCCTACCCTGACCCTCACAAATTCCTGACTTCCGCTGTGGAGGATAATATTTTTCATGCCATTATGGCCACCGGCACTGCCTTTTTCCCTGATACGCAGCTTACCAACATCAAGATCTATATCATCATACACTACTATCAAATCTTCAACCGTGAGCTTATAAAAATCCATTATTGCTCTGACGCTCTCACCGCTCAGATTCATAAACGTCTGCGGCATGGCAAGTATAACTTTCTCGCCCTTTATAATGCCCTTTCCGATGAGTGCTTTATGCTTGCTTATATCCACCTTTATATTGTATCTCTCAGCCAGTTCATCTATTACTGAAAATCCGGCATTGTGTCTTGTTCCGGCATATTTTGCTCCTGGATTTCCAAGTCCAACTATAAGTTTCATAAATATATCCCCGTTTCTATCTGTTTTTCATGATCTCCTCAGCCTCAGCCAGCTGCTCAAGCGTATTAACTCCTCGTATCTGATCCGCATCCTCCATAGGAACAGCATCCACTGGAAGTCCCATCGCCTTTATTATCCCAATCGTATCCGGCAGATAGTACTCGCCCTGGGCATTGTCATTTTTCACCTGAGAAAGTGCGCTTATCAGCGCATCACATTTAAATATATACATACCTGAGTTGACCTCGCATACCGCCTGCTCAGTCTCCGTTGCATCCTTCTGCTCAACTATCCTGTCAAGACCTTGCCCATCTCTGATTATTCTTCCATATCCAAATGGATCCTCCAGCATCGCAGATATGACTGTAACACCATTTCCATCCGCCCTATGTATGCTTATTGCTCGTTTCAATGTATCTGCCGTTACAAGCGGGGTATCACCGCAGAGAACTACGACATCTCCATCACTGCCTATAAAATCAGATGCACACTTTACCGCATGTCCCGTTCCAAGCTGCTCCTTCTGCAGTGCATAGCAGACTTTCGCCTTCATCTCCTGCGCAATGCCAAGTTTCTCATATGCGGAGTGTATGCTACTCTCAACCTCATCTGCCTTGTATCCCACTATGACACACACCTTATCACACCCTGCATTTTTTGCAGCCTCTATAGAATAATATACCATAGGTTTTCCAAGCACCTCATGTACGACCTTTGGCTTATCTGATTTCATTCTTGTTCCCTTGCCTGCGGCAAGGATGATCGCTTTTAGCATATATGCCTCCTATACACATCTTATTTTCTGATTACTGCCCACAATTTTACTGTATCGAGCACACTTTTTCAACCCGGGCAGGGATATATTAAGCTTGTTGCCTGCGTAAACAAAGCCAGCCACCGCTTTACAGCAATGGCTGGCTGCTTATCACCTATAATCTTTGTTCTAAATTATAGCTTATGTGGTATCAATGTCTCTCAGTACTATTCTTCTTCCTGAGTCTCCTGATACTTTGCAAGTATCATATTCTGCAGACGCTCTCTGGTAGCTGTATTGATAGGATGTGCTATATCCCTGTACTCGCCATCAGATGCCCTCCTGCTCGGCATCGCAATGAACATTCCCTTCTCACCTTCTATGATCTTGATGTCATGAACGACAAATTCATCATCAATGGTAATGGAGACAACTGCCTTCATCTTGCCTTCCTTCTCAACACTTCTGATTCGGATATCTGTTACCTGCACTTTGTTTACCCCCTTAACCCTGACGCACTCTGTGATCCCACACACAGATTGTCATTTGTATTATTTTGTATAAGTCCTCTTTTACGCTTTTGACTAGAGAGCGTATCTGAAGTTCTTCTCCACTATAACCTTTATATCTTCAGGCGTTCCCTGATGAACTGTATTCGCACGAAGAGTATCCCGACTCTCCACGATACAGTTCTCAATGATGGAATTGTCACCTATATTGACATCGTTCAAGATGATTGAATTCCTGATCACACAGTTATTGCCAATATAAACCTTCTTGAATATTACAGAGTTCTCCACCGTACCATTGATGATACATCCGCTTGCTATCAAGCTGTTGTTGACAACTGCATCTGCATTGTACTTTGCAGGTGGAAGATCATCTACTCTTGAGTAGATATCAGGATGCTGCTTGAAGAAGAAATCTCTTACATCTTTCTTGAGGAAATCCATATTCGCTCTGTAATACGATTCCTTTGTTCCTATATTTCTCCAATAAGTATCCATCTTGTATCCGTATATTCTCTTGACGCCCTTATATCTCACGAGAATATCTCTTACGAAGTCATTTCTTCCTTCGTTGGCGCATGTTTCAAGGAGCTCTATGAGCTGTCTTCTTCTTATTACGTATACACCGATAGAAACTGTGTTGGTTCCAGCCACGAGTGGTTTCTCCTCGAAGTCAATGATACGTCCATCGTCGTTCATCTTGACAACACCAAATCTATTGATGTCATCCTCGCCAGGTGCCATGTCCTTACATACGACTGTGATATCCGCACCATTGCTTATATGCTCCTCGAGTACCTTGTTGTAATCCAGTTTGTAGATTCCATCACCTGATGCGATAACTACATATGGCTCGTGGCTCTCCTTGAGGAACTTGATATTCTGATAAAGTGCATCCGCTGTTCCCTTGTACCAGTAGCTATTGGCTGCTGTGATGGTTGGTGTGAATATGAACAGACCTCCCTGCTTTCTTCCGAAATCCCACCATTTGCTTGAATTCAGATGCTCGTTGAGTGATCTTGTGTTGTACTGTGTAAATACCGCTACTTTCTGTATATGAGAATTGGTCATATTGGAAAGTGCGAAATCAATTGCTCTGTAGCTTCCTGTGATAGGCATAGCTGCAACGGCTCTCTTAGCTGATAAATCTCCCAGCTTATTGCTGTTACCACCTGCCAGAATAATTCCTAATGCTCTCATGTCTACTCACCTGCCTTTATAATACTACCGCCGCTTGGGAGCTGTCCGTCCGGATAATCAGATGGATCTGTATCCCCAAATATAGCAGTGTTCTTACCTATCGTTACGCCCTCAGGTATAACTGAGTTCTCACCTATAGTCACAAGGCCAAATGCGTAGATATTAGGTTTCATCTCGTTGACAGCCTCTTCGCCAACACCAAGCTTGGCATTTGCTCCAACCTTTACATTCTCAGCTATAATACCCTTTTCTATGTAAGCTCCGGCCTCGATCGTAACCCCATTCATGATAATTGAATCCTTAACGACCGCACCCTCTCCTATAGTTACACATGAACCTATAACTGAGTTTTCCACAGTACCATATATCTCGGTTCCCTCTCCGATGATACACCTTGTCACCTTCGCTGACTCGTCTATGTACTGAGGCGGTGTTGCGTCTGTCTTTGTATATATCTTCCAGAACTCCTCGTAAAGGTTGAACTCAGGAACTATATCAACAAGCTCCATATTTGCCTCCCAGTATGAGCCAAGAGTTCCTACATCCTTCCAGTAGCCCTTGAAGTCATATGCACAGATCTTGTTGCCATTCTCATGGCAATATGGAATGATGTGCTTACCAAAATCACATCCCGGCTGATCCTTCATTGTCACAAGTGCCTCGCGCAAGATCTTCCAGTTGAATATGTAAATACCCATAGATGCCTTATTACTTCTTGGGTTCTCAGGTTTCTCCTCAAACTCAGAGATCACTCCGTCATCGCCCGTAATAACGACGCCAAATCGGCTTGCCTCCTCCCAAGGAACCTGATATGTTGCAAGTGTTACATCCGCGTTCATGGACTTATGATAATCAAGCATATGCTCGTAATCCATCTTGTAGATGTGATCTCCAGAAAGTATGAGTACATACTCAGGATTGTAATAATCGATGAATTCTATATTCTGATAAATAGCGTTCGCTGTACCTGTATACCACTCGCTGTTGTTGCTCTTCTCATATGGTGGAAGCACTGTAACACCACCGATATTTCTATCCAGATCCCATGGAATACCTATTCCGATGTGCTGGTTGAGTCTGAGTGGTCTGTACTGTGTAAGTACACCAACTGTGTCAATCCCCGAGTTGATACAGTTACTCAGTGGGAAATCGATTATCTTGTATTTGCCGCCAAATGCTACGGCTGGCTTGGCAAGCTTGGATGTAAGAACCCCAAGACGGCTGCCCTGTCCGCCCGCAAGAAGCATGGCGATCATCTCTTTTTTAATCATGTAAGTCACCTCTCCATGCAAAATTATAAAGCCATTATACC
>ENA-UAOW01000902-UAOW01000902.1-human-gut-metagenome-genome-assembly--contig:-NODE-902-length-11637-cov-11.835866_pt1 | contig 11637 bp, 14 predicted proteins | sample MGYA00243470_ERZ654559 | MGnify/ENA primary metagenome ERZ654559 (study PRJEB26926, sample SAMN06164851) | human gut metagenome | biome: ENVO:00009003; feature: ENVO:2100002; material: ENVO:00002003...
ACGAGATCGCTCAGTGTCTCGTGGGCTCGGAGATGTGTATAAGAGACAGAGGTTGTACGTTGTACTTCCCCTTCCGGTATATAGTATATTGCATTATATAGGAAAATAGCCTTTTTAAGCCTTACAAGGCACCTAAAATCGATTTTATATTCTACATTGATAAAATACTTGATAACATATATAAAGTGTCTTAAAATCGAATATAAGGCGAAACTTTACATTTTTGCTTATTTGTATAAAATAAAAATAAATTGCTTAAAATTGCTTGACTTTGCGTTTTTTGCCTTGATATAATCAAGGCAACAAGGGTGGCGACCAACGCCGCACTTTACTACGGTAAAGTAAATGAGGGTAATATGGATAAGAATCTCAAGAAAGTAGCAACTTACAGTATCGACAAAACAACGTCGCTGTGCGACGTTAAAACGGCGCGCGAAAACCTTAAAGAATACAAGCCGTTTATCGTTGATGACGCTATTGACGCATTTGAATCAACGGCATTGCACGTAATGACCGCCGTTGAATATATAAGCGTTGAATCCGCAACTAGGTATGTTACCGTGTCGTGTGCCGGTTATGTGTACACAAGCCCGCGTACCGCCGGGCGGTGGTGGTTTTGCTATTTACGTGATGTTATTTCCGGTGAATCAAGCATAACAATCCTTGATAGCGACGACGAACAGCACGACTACAAGTTATAAGGCGGTGATAGATATGACGAAAAAACAACAACAAATGTTATAGCGGAATAATCCACTTTAACACAGTAAAGCATACCAAATTGGTATGCTTTACTACTATAAAGCACTTTACTACACTAAACAGGTAAACTCTACCTGTATAGTATAGTTTATCACGCTAAATTGCTAACGTGCTAAATTCTACCGGAATACTATACTTTATTACATTAAAGCGTTAGTGTATTGAAGTAATGTACGTTCGCTATAACGCGCGAAAACTTAATTTTGAAAATCTGCGTCTAAATCCTTGTTTAGAAAATTAAACAGGGTTTTGTAAAAATCGCTTGACAATTTCCCCTTGTGGGTGTAATATGGGATTATAAGGGTTGCGACCGACGCAAAAGGGCTTGCAAATGCAAGTATAGGTTATCAATTATGGCAAACATTAAGTTAGAAGTTATCGTTAGAAACAAAACTAACAGACACAACGGCAAACAGTTTAAAACTTATGCAACAAAACTGAAAGACGGTAAATGGTGTGAAGTACGTTTTACGCGTGACGTTACCGAATTGCCGGTTGCTTACAGTGAACTGATTTGTGAGAGTGAGAACGTAAATTTTGATAGACGTAATAAATATCCTATCTGTTGGATTAAGGGTGTCGTATCTATTAAACAGTTGGAACGACCGGTTGAAGATATGACACAATATTTTGAAGAAGTAAATGAGTGATTCGATAGAATACGGTGTACTTAAAATAATGCGTTACAACGCGTTAAACGGCACGTGGTACAGGATAGCGAAATATAAAGATACTTGGTATTTTGTACACGTGTCACGAAAGAAGTTATCAAGTTGTCCTTGCGGTTATACACGGAATGGTAAGAAATACTATCTTTACAAAGGCTGTTTTATCGTTTCGTCCGCGTCGACAATTGATATAATTTGATTTGCGATAGACAGAAGGTGTATAATATTGACGTGGAATGTCAACGCTTTAATTAGTCCACGCAAGTGGCACGTCGTGACAAAAAATGTTATATGCACAACGCTATCGGGTGGTGGTGGGAAAATAATTTATGGCAAAACGAGTATCTTGGCGAAAACTTGGAATAGATAGAATAATATCACAGAATATTGAGCAGAATCCGTTGATTGCAGCGAACGCAGGGAAGATTTGGGAAAATGCTTATAGGCAAGCCTTACGGCGCGCAAGAAAGGCAGGTATAAAGGATATAAATATATCGCGTGAATTATTTGTTTCAAGTTTTTATAATACAGAAAGCGCGTTATTTGAATTTAGTGAAGGCACGTCTTTTGCGGAAGTAAACCGCATACGGATTGCTGATAAATTTAAGGAAGATACACAAAAGGAATTTATTAAAGCGAGATTCGCAGGAATGGCAGAATCATACACAAAAGTCAACGAAATTCTTGACGGTTATTTAGAAGGTGATATATCTTACGAAGAATTTCGTGATAAGATAGACGAATTTCGTGAAACAGACGCGGAATATCTTATTCGGTCAGGAAGTAATTAAATATAGGCTACTTTATACTTAATAGGCGGTTACAATGTGGGAAAGCAGTAAATTTTTTAGTGATAAATATATATCAATAGGTTGGAATCTTAATTTCGCAAACAGTTTTCCCCATTGTGATTACGTCGCTTGTGACACAGAAACAAAATTATATTATGACGGTGAGTTACTGTCGGAAGATAAAGCATACGAATTATACAGGGATAACGGTCAACAATGGGTGCGTAATAATCTTGAAGTTAAAGCGTATGCTTTTATGATTTCGGACGGTGAAAACTTTGCTTTATTTCAAAACGCAACAGATTTCTTGACGTGCTTGTCAATGTTAAACGTCAAAAGGGTATTTTGGTATAACGCAAGATTCGACTTTGCAATATTCGATTATTATTTCTTGACAAATAATTGGACAGATATTTCGTCGGAAATTGAAGAATCGAAACGTTATAAGAAAATGCCGACAAATACTTTTCAATCATTAAACGGTGAATTTGGACAACGATATTCGTTAAGAGTATGGAAAGATTATATCAATAGGCGGTCACAACGTAAAGTGCATAATTTTACAATGATTGATATATGCAATATATTTTCCGGTGGTTTGAAGAAGAATCTTGAAGATTGGAAAATTAAAGACAGGCAAGGCAACGACGTTCGCAAGTTGGAAATGGATTACGTCGAAGGTAGTGTCGAAGAAGATTTACAGTATATGATAAACGACACGAAAGGGCTTTATTTGCTTGCAGAAAAAATCAATGAAACAATGAAGAAGATTACAGGCTATTCGTTGTTTGACGGTGATTATATGACAGCAGGCGGATTAGCGAAAAAGACGTTGTTAAAGCATATGTTTTGGCATAGTGATTATGACAACGTACGTGCCTTCAAAATGTGTTTTCCTATCACAGTAGACGAAGATAAGGATTTCCGTTTTAATCACCTTTATTTAGGCGGAAAATGCTTTGTGAATCCATATAAGGTAGGCAAGGCACAGGCAAATATTTACAAGTACGACGTAAATTCTATGTACTCAGACAAAATGCGTAATATGTTATATCCGGTTGGCAAGCCAACGAAATTGAAAGAATTGCCGGAAGATAGGAAAGGAAAATGTTATGTATTGAAAATTAAAAACCTTTTCGGTGCGTTGAAAGAAAATTGTGTCCCGGTGTGGCAAGACGTATTGACAGGTGATTACGTTGAAGTTATACGTGAAGACGAAATACGTTATATTTGGCTTGAAGAACTTGAAGAACTTGAAAATTGGTATTGGTTAGAATATGACGTGGTAGAAGTATTAGAATATCAAGGACGTTTTCCCCGTGGTGTCAAGAATTACGTTGATACGTTTTATGAAATGAAATGCAAGGAAAAAGGCGCAGTAAAGCAGGGTGCTAAACTTTTGTTAAATAGTGCGTACGGAAAACTTGCGCAAAAGATTGAACGTCAGCAATGCAATTACGAATTGGACGAATACGGTGTCGTACACCTTGTAAAGAAAGGTGTAGAGATTGACGAAAATGCAATGTTGTCGGTAGTAGTAGGTAGCAGAATCACAGCATTAGCACGTGTGAATCTTATGACTTTTATTCGAAAGATATGCGCGCCAAACATTAAAGAAAATTTTGTTTATTGTGATACTGATAGCGTTCACGCGCTAACGCCGTTTGACGATTGTGACGATAAAGCATTAGGCAAAATGAAATGTGAAGGTGTGTATGAACGTGGATTGTATCTTGCGCCGAAAACCTATTTAATGTATGACGGAAAGTACGAAGTGCATTGTAAAGGTGTGAATACAAACGTAGTAGCAAAAGAAGTTGAAGGCAAAAGTTTTGACGACGCGTGTGATATTTTTAAGCCTTTAAGAACGTTTAGGTGTCTTGCCGGATTAAACGTTAAAGGTGGAAAAGCATTGATATACGTCGATAAAATGATATTAAACGACAAAAATATGTTGATACAAAACGAAATTAGGGGTGAACTTGAAGAAGTATATCCCGAAGGATGGTAAAAATGGAAAGCAAATATGAAATGAAATTAAATGGTTACAGAGTGGAAGTATTCTTTGATTCGTCAGAAGGTTGGTTTGTCAGATTGGGTGACGTTAAGGAAATAATCGACCGACTGTCTTATATCAATGATAACTTGAAACACGATTGTGAAATGTGGAAGAATGGTTATCGCAAAGTATATAAAGAATTAGGCGAAGTGAAACAAAATGAACGTCAAAAATTTTTTGACGAAATTAAAAATTTGTTTAAATAATGCTTGACAAATGTATAAAAAGGTGATACTATGAAAATAGAAAGTAAATATAGTTGGTTATATGATATTTTCACGGATAAATTCTGTCAGCCGTTAGATTGTGACGAATGCCTGTGTTATCGGGATTGTCACAGAAGTGAAGGTAGCCGGTGCAGTGAAATTTGGCAAAAATACTTGAAAAGGAAGTTAGAAGAATGAGTGAAGAAATAACGTACGACGAGAAGACAGTACAGGCAATCAAAGACGCTTACGAAGAAAAGTTAGCAGAGCAGATTAAACAATTTGAAGAAGAAAAGAAAAAGGCTTTGGACGAGCAACAGGAACGGCACATTAAGGAATTGAAGGAACTTATTTTAGGTCGTGAAACAAAACCGAAAGAAGAAAGCGAAGAACTGTCGTATGAAGAAGATTTGATTTCTAAAATACGGCAAAAAATAAAAAAATAAAAGGTAGGTACAAAAATGGCAGTAGAAAACAAGTTTAAAACGGTAACAGACGGTGTCGGTTATCAACCGCAGACTGTTGAAGAATTTAACAGTATGATTGGTAAAGTTGGTAAACAAATGATTCGTGAAGTCACCGCAATGAATCCTTTGAACGTTTTCAATAAGGGTTATATGCAGAAAGGTGACACGCTTGAAGTCGTTGTTACTAAACTTGTAGAAGCAAGCGCATACGATAGGACAGGTGCTAACGCTTTGGCGCGTAACACGGTCGAAAAACTTTTGGCGCGTTACAGCAACGCTTGGTTGCGCCGTGTATTTGAAACGACTGTTGATATCCCCGAAATTCGACAAGTCCTTGTTTCCGGTAGTGATTCGTCGGATATTGCAACGAAGATTGTGTCGGAACTTGCAGAATCGCGCACGGACGACAAGTATCAACGTCTTAAAGCCCTTTTGAAATGGGGTACAACGAACGGTAGTCTTGACCAAACGCATACGGCATTTGTAAATGCAGGTGACGTTAAACAGTTGACTAACGGAACGCTTGACTATAAGGGTATTCTTAAAAAGATTAAAGATACTGTTTCCGGTATGAAATACGTCAACACGACTTTTAATGCGGTATGTCTTAAACGTAGAACTTATGCAGACGATATTTATATTGTAATGCCTTATACTATCAAGAACGCAATTGACGTTGACGAATTGGCGGGTGTTTTCAACCTTTCTAAAACTGACCTTGCCGGAAGAATCATTGAAATTGATTCGGAAGATACGTTTATTTATATCGTTGATAGAAATGCAATTATTGATATTACGCGTATTGACGAAATGATGTCGCAGAAGAACGCAAAAGGTCTTTTCGTGAACTATTTCTATCACGTAGAAGATATGATGACCATTTGTCCGTTGTTTGACGCGTGTTACTTTAATTACGCAGCACAAGCATAAGGTGAATTATGGCAACGAGTACACGACAAGCACGAAAAGACGCAGAACGCTTGCGTCAAGACTTATGTGACACTTATGATAATTGGTTTAGGTCACTGTTTTCGAACTCTGTCGTTGTCGATAATTTGCCGTTAGAATTGCCGAAACGTTACTTACTTAAAACACTATACGAGCAAGGCAGAATAGGATATGACAAACAAACTAACTTATTCTTGCCTTGCACGGGTGTAGGTGTTGACGCTTACGGTTTACCGACCGCCTATAATTTAGTTGGTTATAATGGGATAGTTTTGCACAGAAAAGCAGACGAAGTCGATATATTAAGAATCAATGATACAGCAAGCGGTTTAATGCCGTTCGTTGATTTACAAATAAATAAGATTGTAGAATTTGATATAACGATTCGTCAGAATTTAGACGCGATTAAGACAATGACGATTGCAGAAGTCGCAGACAGGGCAACGTTGTTATCAATGGCAAACATTGCAGAATCACGTCAAATAGGTGCGACGATAGCCTTTGTCAATAAGTCAGCGAATTTAGGCAATAACATTGCAACACAGCCAACAGGCGCGCAGTTTTTAGTTGATAAATTACAACAAGCAAGAGCAGAAGTTATCGACGAAGTATTGCAGTATTTAGGTACAAGCGTTGCAAATACCGAAAAGCGTGAAAGAGTACAAACGGCAGAAGTCAACGCAAGTCAAGGATTAGCCGTAGACTGTATTTCTGTTATGATTGATACGTTTAATCACGACGCAGAAATTGCCGGTTTAGACTTGCGTTTACAGGCAAATACAAGCCTTATGAAGGACAGGGCAACAGCAGAGCAGGAAGTAAAAAATGAACGAGATTAGCAAAGTTTTAATTACAGCAGTATGCACGTTAGTGCCTTGTTTTGTTGGATTTATAGTTAGTTGGATTAAGTCACGTCAGCAAAAGATAGAGCAGCAATCCGAAATTGATAGCCTTAAACAAATGCAGCGCAAGCAGGAAATTGAAATAGAGCAGGTCAAAAAGCAAGCAACGATTTTGCACCTGTTTGTAAATTGTCCGAAATGCGGTGAAGAAATTGATTTGTCGAAGGTCGAAATTAAACAACGTGGGGTGATAGAATGAATATAGGATATACACCGTCACAGTTGACGGAAAACGACGTTATTCTTGAAAAATTGAATGATATTATTGAATATCTTTCAAACCACCCGTCGTATCAAGTTTACGCTTATAATGGTGGATTTATTACAGGAACGTTGACGTACGAAATTGCAAATGTTTTAAATTCGGCAAATATCAATGTAGCAGACGTTGTAGTTTTCAATAACGGATATTACGGTATTATTTCGGAAATTACAGAAACAGCATTTACGTTGACAGCCGGTATTTCTTTGATAGGTTCACAAGGCGCAAAAGGTGATAAAGGTGATAAAGGCGATTACGGTAACGGAATTTACTTTTATTTTAAACCTATTGCACAAGACTTATATCAAATAGATATGGATTACGTTGCTAAACCGGTTGGAAGAGATTTGCAAAATGGTGATATTCTATTTTCACTTTACGACGCAACGATAGGTAATATCGGGTGGGTGTTGGAACAGTCGGGCGAATTGAGAATGGCATATGCCGGCTCGTTACAAGGTCCACCGGGAACAGAAGGTGAAAGCGGTTTATCAACATACTTTATCAATAGCCGTATAGACAGCGGAACGACAAGTGTATCACTTATTGATATAACTAATGTTACTAATAGAACTATACACGAGGGTGATATTCTTATTTCGTCACACCCGGATTCTTTCGGTGAATGTGTAGTAGTGGTACAACGTGGCTCGTCAACGGCTAATGTAAATTATATCGGTAGTTTAGACGGGGCGCAAGGTGTTTCCGTGCAATCAATTTCAATAAAGGAAGTGTAGAATTATGGCAGATAAAACTTATAAAATGACAGTAACATTGTCCGACGGTAGTACAGTTGACGCAGGTACGTTCATTGCACCGCAAGGTCCGAAGGGTGATACAGGCGCACAAGGTCCGAAGGGCGATACAGGCGCACAAGGTCCGAAGGGCGATACAGGCGCACAAGGCCCGCAAGGTCCGTCGGGTATGCTTGGCGATTGGCAAATTGCAAACGCAAACACGGAACTTGAAGACGGCACTTATTTAGTGGCGATTACGAACTTTAATGGCGCGGGCATTGTTAGAATATTAGACGGTCAAGCGCAGGCGTTTGTATCATATTACGCCGCGCCCGCGGATAACAACGTAACCGAAGTACAAATCGAGTTTTATAATAAAAAATACAGCCAAATCGTAATAGCGTTTATATCGTCGGGTAGTGTTCAAACACAGGCAATTAAAGACTTTCAAAAATATCAGTATATAAGACTGAATTAAAAGATTATGATTACACTATACACAATGACTTTTGCAGAGTTTTTGCGAAAGCACGGCGATTCGGCGCAATGGCAGAAAGTCAAAACAAAATTCGAGCAATTTCCGAACTTTACATTGGGGAATATGAACTTGAAAATGTATGACTTGCTTGTCGAAAAGTACGATATTTGGGAAATAGGAAGTGAAGACGAGAACATTTTCTATCACGAATTTAATGAAAAGGTGAATGAACTTTTAATTAAGTACGTGCCAAAGATTGAATCGTATATCGCGTCTTTCAAAGACTTACTGCAACGAAAGATAAACCTTTCACAAGGTGGTAGCACAACGAACTATTTATATCCGGTATCAACGCAAAGCGGTAAGATTTCTAACGAAGTAAAGTACAACGGAAACAAAGATTCTTTGTTACTTATTTTCAAAAGCAACGCAGAACTGTTGACACAGGTTATGAACTTAAAGGATATTTACCTTGACTGTTTGGAAGAATTTTCAAGGTGCTTTATGACTATTTACTGATATGAATATTACACTTTACAAAAAATGTATTTTATCTAATTCTTATAGTGAAGTATTCGACGTATTTCATAAAGATAGCAACGATAAGGTGGCGTTAGAACGCTACCTTGCGTCGTTGCAAAAATATGAAATAGTTGCGGATAACGTGTATGTTCCGAATAGTGGTAAAATTACGCTTGAATTAAATGAAGGTAACGTAAATATCTATGAATACAATTATATGTATTTAGAAGATACAGACAATAATTTCCGTAGGTATTGTTTCATAGACGATATTACAGTAGTCAACGGTCTTGCAGTTATTTCATTTTCGGAAGATATATGGTCGAATTACGCAAGCAGTATGGAAATTCGCAAGTCGTTGCTTGTAAGGTCACGCGCAACGAAGTACGGCAGTTGGTCGATTCCGTTCTATGCGCCGGGTATGTCATATGAAGGAAATAACCCACTTAAATTTACTGATTTAGCAGGGCAGAACTTACAATTAAGTGACACGAATAATAGAAATGTTGCTTTAATTTGTCAGTTGCAAGTTTATAATTTATCGCAGGAAGGTGTTGTAAGTGACAGAAAAGTTTATATAGTTGCAGCAAATACGCTTGATTTAGATTTGTCACAACACACCTTTTTATTTCCACTTAAAAAGACAACCGCAAAAGAAAGTGTTTACGAAATAGTTAGACAATTATATATTAAGTCAAGCGAAAAGCAATTTATTATCCCGGGCAGTGATAACCTTCCTTCTTTATATTATCAAATATCGAATGTTTTACTATTACCGGGGTATTGTGTCAGAGGGCAATCACAGACTAATTTAATAGGGCTTGTCAATATAACAAGTAGTGCTACTTGCCACTTCTATAAATTAGATATATCAATAGGTGATATTCAGTCGAATGACACAATGGTGTTTGTTAAAACATTATCGCTTGATAAAAACTTTAAACGTATTGGTATTGGGTGTATAACTAACTTACAACCGGTAGTCGAAAATGGTACGTCAATAGAAGTTAAAATAGGTATTGCACACGACGATTTTTCAGTAGGTGTTTATTTAGTATTTCAAAATAAAATAATAGAAATTACAAATGATTTCCTATTAGAAATACCTATCTCGGTACAGACGGCAGACGTGACACAACAGCAATTAGCCAACCGGGAATTAAAAAAAATGAACGCTAAACTTGGAATTGCAAGCGGTTCGATAGATATTGCAAGTGGTGTTGCAGGAACGGCAATTGGATGGGCAACCGCAGGATTAGGAATGTCGTTAGGAAATGTTGCGGACGCAGCACCGTTTGCGGGAACAGATACTGTATTAAAAGGTACAAGCGGTGTATTTAGCGGAATGGCAAAAATAGGAAAAGGGGCTTTAAGCATAATCGGCAGTCAAAAACAGTTGGAAGTTGCAAATAGAAGTATGTTTGCCACAAATAAAGGTACAAACATAAACTATAATGTAATGTTAAATGCGCATTTTGGAATCGTTATTGCTTATATAGAACCGGACAACGAAACAAAAGTACAAGCAAATATTGATAATACCGGTTATGTATGTAATGAAATTGTAGACGATTTATTTAATAAACCTATAACCGACACAGTTGCAACAGCATACAATGTAATGCGTTTTGAATTTGCAAACATATTCGGAAAATTTACACAGAATATTGCAAAAGCGTTACGTGCGATATTGTATAACGGATTTAAGATTTGGTACGACGAAACAAAGGTAAATGTTTAAGAGTTATTTTTCTGCAAAGCACGTGCTTGACAAAGGTGCATTATTTAATTACGTATTGTCAGATAGGTCAGACGGAAAGACGTTTGACTGTAAAGTACGTGCTTTGTATGACTTTAAGAATAAAGGCACAATATCAATCTATATGCGCCGGTTTAAGACAGAACTTACAGCGTCAGTTTATGAAAGTTTTTTCAACGACGTATTAGGCGATTTAAAGCCCGAAAAAGAGAAGTACAGGCAAGATTTCAAGGATTGGGAATTTCGCGGTTTTAAACGCGGTGTACAGGCTAAAAAGCCTATGTCTGATAAGTGGGAATGGATTGTATTTTTTATACCGCTTACAATGTCGGGAAAAATGAAGTCACAGTTAGATAGTTATATACAAAAAATTGAAACTATAAACTTTGACGAATACGTGCCGTTGGATAGTAGATATGCACCGAACGAAATGACGTTGTTGCTTGAATTTTGGAAGTCAGTTGACCGTGACCGTGAAAAGGTGCAATTAATTATATTGGGAAACAGAATAACGTCGTTTACACCGTTTTTTGACTATTTCGACTTGCATTTGGAAATTACACAAGACAAGATAAGAACGTATCGTAATGGCACGTTAGCGGTGCAAATATACTCAAATAAAGAACATAGGCAAGAGCGCGAAAAAGGAAAGTTTGCGTCGTTAGTAGAAGGCACAGAATACGATTCGTACAATTCCGGCGGAGTCCTTGAAACACTTCAGTTAAAAGTTGCGTCGCATATTGGAAGTAAATATTTTTCGTCTTTCAAAACAAGTTTAGGTGAAGGGACAATATGGACTAACGGAAACGGTTTTATTATATCACAGGCAAAACGCAAAGACGGTTTTGTAATTTGTGATAAAATGTATAACACAGGCCGGGAAGAATTTTTGGTAACTTACGCAAGATTCGCAACGAACTTTAAGCACATATACCGCACAGGTAGAATGTATTTTGAAGACGAAGGTGCATACCACTTATTCGAAGATATTCTAAAAAAGATTTGGTAACCGGAAATACGAAAAAAGTTGTAGGTCTTTTGACCCTGTCTCTTATACACATCTGACGCTGCCGACG
>ENA-UAOW01000910-UAOW01000910.1-human-gut-metagenome-genome-assembly--contig:-NODE-910-length-11576-cov-4.586755_pt1 | contig 11576 bp, 6 predicted proteins | sample MGYA00243470_ERZ654559 | MGnify/ENA primary metagenome ERZ654559 (study PRJEB26926, sample SAMN06164851) | human gut metagenome | biome: ENVO:00009003; feature: ENVO:2100002; material: ENVO:00002003...
TTACAAATTCGCCGTAGATTCCCGTAAAAACGGTGCATTCTGCCGGGCCGATGTGGGCATCGGCCTCTACGGCCAAGCGGGTAAGTGCATACGGATTCGCCGAAGATTTTCGATAATTCGGTGTATCCTGCCGGGCGGAGCAGAGCCCCGCCCCTACCAACTGCATTTGTTTTGCCGTTTTTTCGCATAAAACAAATGCACCGGTCTTAAGTTGATGACATTGCCCTTTATCCGTATTCAGAGGGCTTTTGTACCAAACTTTTTGCGTCAGGAAGAGAAAGCTGCAATCTGACCGCTCCTTGATCATGCTCCAGCACGCGCCGCGCCACTGGTCGGCTTCTTCGATCAGAAAGTCCGTCGAAAACCCGAGATAGACCAGTCCCGGCTTCATTTTATAGCCGCCCTTTTTGAGCTGCACGACCGGCTTATCAAAGGCCTTCGTCCTGACGATCATGCTCGTATCGCCACCCCCGCTTGGCGTCGCCCTTAGCCCCCTTTGTTGGGGGCTGTTTTTTGCGCATTTCCCAAAAAGTGCTTGCTTTTTTCTTGGAAATACGATAGACTGAAAAAGTAGATAAGATACGCAGATGAACAAAAGCGATTTTCGTCAGAATGTACAAATTCAGACAACTGAATTCAGCCGGATGAACGAATCAGGAGAGGGCATACCCGTATGCCGCCGAAGGGGAACGCGCAACGAACTCTCAGGCAAAAAAACTGATTCCGGACGGAACTCTGGAAAGCTGCATCCGCAGCACCGAAGAAGCAATCCCGGTCAGCCGGGAGAATCTTTCAGGTTTACGAACAGAGCGCGCCTTCTTTTGGCGCGCTCTGTTTTCTGTTTTTTAAGGAGAAGCATATGATCGTAACAAGAAAAAAGCCCGTGGAGCAGGTGCTTGCGATGCTGCGCGGTGTCCGCCGCGTCGCGCTGGTCGGCTGCGCCAGCTGCGCCGCAGCCTGTCAGACCGGCGGAGAAAAGGAGCTGGAGCAGATGCGCCAGCTGCTGCAGGAGCAGGGGATCGAGACAGTCGGTACGGTCTTGCCGGACGAGTGCTGCCATATGCTGCTCGTCAAGCGCGATCTCAAGCCCCTGCGCGACAGCGGCGCGGAGGCCATCGTCTGTCTGGCCTGCGGCGACGGCACACAGACTGTCGCGGCCAATACTGCGGTTCCGGTTTTCCCCGCGAACGACACGCTGTTTCTCGGGCAGATTGAACGTGCTGGCGTTTTCCGTGAGGCCTGCCGGATGTGCGGCGACTGTATGCTCGGCCAGACCGGCGGCATCTGTCCCGTGACGCAGTGCGCAAAATCGCTCGTCCACGGGCCGTGCGGCGGACAGCGGAACGGCCGCTGCGAGGTCAACCCCGAAAACGAATGCGCATGGCTGCGCATTTACCGCAAACTCAAGGAACTGGACCGGCTGGATCTGCTGGAGGCGGACCGGGCGGATAAGGATTATCGAAGCACCGCATACCCGCAGGCGCACAGCCTGCGCGAGATCAGGAAAAAGGGAGGAACACCATGAGCGAACTGAAACGAACCGTACTCTATCAGGCCCATCTGGACGCCGGGGCCACGATGGTCGACTTCGGCGGCTGGGATATGCCCATCCAGTACCCGGACGGCATCGTCGCCGAACATCTCTACTGCCGCAGCCGCTGCGCCATCTTCGACGTGTCCCATATGGGCCGTATCGACGTCGAAGGGCCGGACATGGTCCGGTTTTTGCAGCACGTCCTGTCCAGCAACGTGCAGGCGCTGGATCTCAATCAGGCGCAGTACTGCATCATCCCCGACCAGAACGGCTGCGCCATCGACGACGCATATCTCTACCGCTTTGAGGCGGAAAAGTATTTCCTCGTCATCAACGCGGGCAACATCGACAAGGACCTCGCCCATCTGACGCGCGAGGCCGAGCGTTATAACGTCACGCTTACCAACGTCTCCGACCGCTATGCCGCCATCGCCGTGCAGGGCCCGGAGGCCAAAAAGCTGCTCATGACCCTGTCGGGCGGCAAGGCGCTTACGCGGGAAAACGTCAAGAACGCGCTGGGGACGCTCACCATGGAGGGCCGTCCCGTCCGCGTTGCCAAGACCGGCTATACCGGAGAACCCATCGGCTATGAACTCTATTGTGAATCAAGGGACGCCCGGTATTTTTGGGACCGTCTGATCGAACTCGGGGCAAGACCCACCGCGCTCGGCGCGCGCGATACGCTGCGAATGGAAGCTTCTCTGCCGCTCTACGGCCATGAAATGGGGGAGTGCGAGTTTGGCGGCGAGATCCCGGTCTATGCTGTGCCGCTGGCCAAATTCGCCGTCTCGTTCGCAGAGGAAAAGGGCGATTTCATTGGCCGCGCCGCGCTGAAGCGGCAGTTCGAGGCGTTCCAGAGGATCATGAACCGCGATTATTCCGCAATTGCGGATCTTCCATACCGCATCCAGCCGGTCTATCTTGCAGGCAAGGGCGTTCTGCGCAAGGGCTTCCCGGTCTACAGCAGGGACGCATGGGCAGAGGGAAAGCCCGTCGGCTATGTGACCTCCGGCACGATGATCCCCTATTTCAAGACGGAGGGCGAGGGGCTGGAAACGGTCATCACCTCCGAGACGGGCAAGCGCTCCATCGGCCTTGCGTATCTCGATTCGCGCATCTGCCAGGACTTTGATCTTGAGATCGACATCCGCGGCAAGCGGCAGCCGGCCAAGGTCGTCGCGTGGCACATCCGGCAGGACGCCGCGCCCTATGTCCGTCCCATCCTGCCCGATCATCCTGCCCCGGCTGCGCCGCACTGTGACGCGCCGTATGCCGAAAAGGCTGCCGCGCTCCTGAAAAAAGCGCAGGAGAACCATCTCTGGCGGCAGCACCGGTGCATCAATCTCATCCCGTCCGAAAACACACAATCGCGCGCCGTGCGCCTGCTTTCGGCCTCCGATCCGTCGAACCGCTATGCCGAGCATAAAAAGCAGAAGGCGTTCTATGACGCGGAGATCTTCTATTATCAGGGCACAAACTTCATCGGCGAGGTCGAGGCACTGCTCGTTGAGGAGATGAAGAAGTTCCTCGGCGCGTCGCAGGTCGAAACGCGCGTGACCTCCGGCCAGATGTCCAATACCGCCGTCTTCTCCGCGCTCATGGACTTTAAGAACCGTGTTGACCGCAAGCGCACGCCGCAGCGGCTCGGCTGGGTCATGAACAACCATATCGTCCGCGGCGGCCATCTGTCCGCACAGCCCATGGGTGCGCTGCATGACTATATCGCCGTCGATCCCGTCACCGAAAAGCAGATGGTCGTCAATTTCCCCGTCTGCGCCGACGACCCGTACCGCATCGACACGGAGGCGGCAAAGCTGCTGCTTGCGCAGTACCGGCCGGAATTCGTGATCTTCGGCAAGTCCATGGTGCTGTACAAGGAGCCGGTCGCGGAGCTTGTAAGCTTCATTCGCGAGCAGGGCATCCGCACGACCGTCATGTACGACATGGCCCATGTGCTGGGCCTGATCGGCGACCACTTCCAGAAGCCGTTTGAAGAGGGCGCGGAGATCGTCACCGGCTCGACGCACAAGACCTTCTTCGGCCCGCAGCGCGGCGTGATCGGCGTGAATTACAAGCCGGAGGACCTCAAATGGGGCCTCTGGGAGACGATCGAAACGCGCGCCTTCCCCGGCAGCGTCTCCAACCATCACCTCGGAACGCTGCTCGGCCAGCTGATGGCCGCGTATGAAATGAACGCCTTCAAGGACGAATACCAGAGGGCCGTGATCGAGAACGCGAAGAGCTTCGCCGCCAGCCTGAAGGCCGAGGGGCTTGACGTGGCGGGCGACCCGGCCGTGGGCTACACCGAGACGCATCAGGTCATCGTCCGCGTCGGCTACGCCAGAGGCCCGGAGATCGCGAAGCGGCTCGAGGAGAACAACATCATCTGCAACTATCAGGCCACGCCCGACGAGGAGGGCTTCACTGCCTCCGGCGCGCTGCGCATGGGCGTAAACGAAATGACCCGCTTCGGCTTCGGCAGGGAGCAGTTTGCGCACCTTGCGCACCTGATCGCCGACTGCATCCTGCGCAATGCGGACGTCCGGGAAGAAGCCGCTCGCCTGCGCGAGGGCTTCACCGATATGCGCTACTGCTTCTCCGACGCGGAGACGGAAAAGCTCATTTCCGCCCTGGCCGAGGCTACGGGCATCTGAGCGGATAGAGTACACTTTATCAGAAATTTGCCCGCTCAGTGTAGGGGCCGATGCCGGTCACAGCCGTTCGCGACGAAGGAGCGTTACGGATGTGGGTCTGCCGCTTGCCGGTACACATCGGCCCGCGCAGTGTGCACCGTTTTTACGATAATCTGCGGCGAATTTGCAGCTTCCCAATGGGCCGATGTAGGCATCGGCCCCTACATCAAAACAGGCAGGTGCATACGTATGCGCCCCAGCTTTTCGCAAAACCAGTGCATTCTGCGGGCGGACAGAGTCGTCCGCCCCTACGCAGACTTTTCTTTTGTAAAACAGTCTACCACTAAACGGACGCGATTGCAATGCGGGAAATCCGCACAGTATTTACTTTTTGGTGAATTTATGTTACAATGACACAATATTTATGGGACTTTCTTTCCACCAGCCGCCCCGGCTGCGCGGAAAATGGAAGGAGAACATAGTATGGAAGACAAGTATGCAGCGCAGCCCGAACAGGAAATTGCGCCGAAAACACCGGACGCGGACGACGTCGACGCGCTTTTGCAGGATGTAAAAAGCCTGCTCGGCGAATCGGACGGCGAGACTGCGGAGCAGCCTCCCCCCGAAGACGAGCCCGTGCCGGAAGGCCCCGGCAGTGAGCCGCTGAATGCGGAGGACGTGCACATCGACTACGGCAAATTCTACGGCCCGGAGGAGCAGAAGGAGCCGGAGGCTCCGCTGACGTTCTACGAGCAGTCCAAGCCCGCGTACCAGCGTGCACGGCGCGCGGAATACGAGCGCATCCGGGAGCAGGAGCGGCTTGCAAGAGCCGAGCGCCAGCAGGCATTTGAACAGGAGCGTGCCGCGCATATGAAGCAGAAAAAGGCCGCACAGAAGCACGCGAACGCGCACAGGAGCACAGCGGAATACGCCGAATGGCTCTACACGCAGGGGCTGAGCGACGACGAGCGCAGCGCACGCGCCGAGCAGGAGGAAAAGCTTGCGCAGCCGGAATCACGGCGGCGCAGAAGGCCGGAAAAGCCGAAGCGGCGGCACGGACTGCGCATTGCGCTGGTGCTGGTTCTGCTGCTGACGATCGGCGCGGCGGTGTTTCATTTTCTGATCGCCCGCGCACCGCAGAGCGAGGCCGCGCTTTCCGCCCGCAAAAAAGGCTGCGCGACCATCCTCGTCGCAGGCACGGACGAGGGCGGCTACCGTACCGACTCCATGCTGCTGCTGAACATTGACCGCACGGAAAAGGCCATTCATCTCGTCTCCATCCCGCGCGACACGCTGATCTACTGCGAGTATTCGGTCCCGAAGATCAACTCCGCCTACGGCTGGGCCGGCGGCGGAGAGGCCGGGATGCAGGAGCTGCTGCTGCGCGTGTCGGAGATCATCGGCTTTGAGCCGGACGGCTACGCCGTGGTCGATCTGAGCGTGTTTGAGCAGCTGGTCGATCTGATGGGCGGCATCACGTTCGATGTGCCGATCGATATGCACTACTCGGACCCCACGCAGGGGCTGAATATCGATCTGCAGGCCGGGACGCAGCATTTGAACGGCGAGCAGGCCATGCAGGTCGCGCGCTTCCGCTCCGGCTACGCAACAGCCGACCTTGGGCGCATCGAGGTGCAGCGGTCGCTCGTCTCCGCGGCGCTCCGGCAGTGGGTATCGCCGAAGGGGATGCTCCATCTGTCGAAGGCCGTCAAGCTGGTGCTGGAGCACACCAACACAAATCTGACGAAGGCCAACCTTCTGTGGCTGGCGGAGAGCTTCCTGCTCTGCGGCCGCAGCGACATCGCCTCCGCGACGCTGCCCGGCTATGCCGCGAACTTCACAAGCGGGTCTTACTATGTGCTCGACGCGGGAGGCGTCGCAGACATTGTGAACCGATACTTAAATCCCTATGAGAAAGAGGTGCAGGCCGCGGAGCTCTACATCCGCAACGGCTGACAGATATGTATATCGATCCAGTACGGTACGAGGGCCGTCCGGGCAATGTCCCGGAGCGGCTGGAAAAGGAGCAGCGCTGCTATGCGCTGCTGGACGAGCTGCAAATTCCCTATGCCCGCGTCGATCACGAGCACGCGGACACCATCGAGGCCTGCGAGGCCGTCGAGCAGGTGCTCGGCGAGAAGATCTGTAAAAATCTATTCCTCTGCAACCGGCAGAAGACGCAGTTTTATCTGCTGATGCTGGAAGGCGAAAAGGTATTCAAGACGAAGGATCTTTCCAGGCAGCTGGGCGTGGCACGGCTGTCGTTTGCGGCCCCGGCGGATATGGAGAAATATCTGGACATCACGCCCGGCTCCGTCAGCGTGCTCGGCCTGATGAACGATACGGAAAACGCCGTCCAGCTCGTGCTGGACAAGCCGATCGCCGAGTCCACCCGCATCGGCTGCCACCCGTGCATCAACACCTCGACGCTGGCCGTCTCCACGCAGGATATTCTGACAAAATTCCTGCCCGCCGTCCACCACGAACCGATCATCGTCGACCTGCCGGACCCGGAGGACGCAGACTGAAGCCTCCCCCACCGGCCCTGACCGATCTCATGAACCATCCTGCAACCATCAAGAACCGGCACATACAGTTTGTGCGTGCCGGTTCTTGTCATTTTCTCCGCAAATCCGAAGCATTTTGCCGCTATTTTATCAGCACCCGGTTCCTGCGCAGCTGCGGGCGCCCTTTGCGCCGCGCCTGACAGCCGGAGGCAGCGGTCATTCGCTTGACGTTTCCAGAATAGGAATATCTTATTAAAACGCTTCTGCCGCTTATCATTTGTTAATTACATGGCTCGTTTTTTGTAATAAAATAAGAGCACAAGCAGAAAGAAAATTTAGCAGAAATGGAGAATTCATATGGATGAGATTTTTCAATTGCTGGACTATCTCGGAATCCAGTCTCAGAGCACGATCCAGACCTACGCACGGCTGGCGCAGCGGCGGCACCTGAAAAAGGGAGAATGCCTGTACTACGGCGGAGAAGACTCGACCAATCTGTATTTTCTCATTTCCGGCATCCTGCGCGGCTTTACGGTCAGCGCGAGCGGAAAGGAATATACCGAGTGTATTCTGCACAAATACGGCCATGCGCACATCGGCATGATCGGTATGGATAACCGTCAGGAATTCAAGCTCAACAAGAATCTGGAGGCGCTTACGGAGGCGGATCTGATCTATTTTGATGTCCGGCCGATCATAAAGGAGCTGCCGAACTCCATCGAGTTTCTGCGGGTCTATGTCAAGAAGCTGGAGGAGTCCTACGCGCAGATGTGGGAGGTCCGCGAGATCATGCGCGAGTCCGCGCAGGCGCGCTACGCGTGGTTCCAGAGGACCTACCCGAAGCTGCAGAACATCATGCAGCTCAAGGATGTGGCGACCTTCCTCGGCATCACGCCCGTGACGCTCAGCCGTATCCGGGCCAGAGAAACCATCAGCGCTGAAAAGGATGACGCAACATGAAGCAGTATATTCTGTACCTGAATCTTCCGGATTCCTACTGTCAGATCTTTCTGCCGACGGAAAACAACCGGAAATACGAGCTTGAGCTTTCCGCGCAGCTGCCCATTCCGGCCTGCAAGATGGAACTGGAACTGCTCGATGGGCACTGGTGGATGCTCCGGAATGCACAGATCTACTTTTCTACAGATGGGAAAGGGCCGGATTCCATGCAGCTGTCCGACCAGACGCCGGTCTACGGCCTTCTTGGGGCTGAGAGAGAAAAGTTCTCGGCGTGGATCCGGGAAACCTCGGCCCGTGAATTACAATTTGAAAAATTCAGCATCCATGGGCTGACGCGCGTCGTGGTCGGAAAAGCTGAGCAGGCTGATATCCGGCTCGACAGCCCATATATCAGCCATACGCATTTTATCCTGACAAAAAACCGCGACGGCTGGGTCATTGAGGACATGAGCCGCAACGGCGTCTATCTCGACAACCAGCGCATCCCGCCGAAAAAAAGCCTGCAGCTGCGCCCGTTCAGCCACATCTATACTGGCGGCTTCCATCTGATTTTTCTGGGAGAACTGCTTGCAATCAACTGCGCCGATCAGATTACCACGGCGCTTCCGCGCTATGCGCCGCCTGCACGGGAGGATAAGCCGCTGCCGCATGCACACGAGGCGTTTTTGCGCAGTCCCCGGTTCTTTGAGCCGCTGCCGCAGGACGTGATCGACATTGAAGCGCCGCCGCAGAAGCAGAGCCGAAAAAAACAGCCGATGCTGTTCGTGCTTGGCCCGGCGCTGACGATGCCGCTGCCGATGCTGGCGACGATGGTCCTGCGTATGGGCGTCGGAAACGGCATGGGCTCCTACTGGATCATGGGCGTGTCGGTCGTAATGAGCGCGCTGATCGGCCTCGGCTGGTCGCTGGCGCGGCGGAAATACGACGCGAAGGAGGAAACCGCAGAGGAATCCGAGCGGCAGAGCGCATACCGGTCCTATCTACAGAAGAACGAAGCGCTGCTGCAGCAGCGGCAGGCGATCTGCCGGGAACGGCTGCTGCGGCAGTATCCGTCCACGCCGGAGCTGGTCCAGAAGCTGACCGGCGGACAGGCCGCAGAGGTGCTCTGGAACCGCAACGCGCGGGCCGAGGATTTCACGACCGTGCGCCTCGGCCTCGGCCGGATGGACATTTCCTCCATGATCCGCACGCCCGCCGTCCGGTTCAGCATCCGGAGCGACGAGCTGGAGGAGCAACCGGCAAAGCTGAAGGCGGACTACCAGACGATCCTGCAGATCCCGTCCCTATTGTGCATCGGGCAGCACAAGCTGACCGGCATCATCGGTGAGCAGGCACGCGTGCAGGAGGTCGTCCGCAATATCGTCCTGCAGCTGGCCATGCTGCACAGCTACACGGACGTGCGCCTGATCGGCCTGTTCCGGGAGGGCGAGCAGGAGCTGTTCAGCTGGCTCCGCTGGCTGCCGCACGTGTTCTCGCCGGACAAATCGCACCGGCTGCTGGCCTGCTCAGAGGCAGACTATCAGGCTGTTTTGTCTTATCTGCTCGACGTACTGCGCGCAAGGGACTCCCGCGACGCGCTCCAGAGCGGCGAGGCGCTGCTTCCGGTCTATGTCGTGCTCTGCACAGACCCGAAAATTCTTTACAACCACGCCGTCTACCGCTATCTGACCGACGGCGGCAGCTATAACGTCTTTTTCCTGCTGGCCTATGGGCATATGGAATTTCTGCCGAACGAATGCAAATACCTCGTTCAGGCGGATGGCCGCTTCTCCGGCGCGTTCCGGATGGACCAGAACCGCAGCGAGACGGATCTTGTGTCGTTTGATCCCGCGGCTGCGTCCATGGCCGAGCAGACCGCCCGGCAGATCAGCCGCTACTGGGTCAACGAGATCGCCAACGGCGAGATCCCGAACCAGATCGGCTTTCTGGAAATGTACCATCTGGCCGACATCCGCAGCTGGGACCTGCTCAAACAATGGAAAACGCACCGGGCGTATGAAAGCATCCGCGCGCAGATCGGCGTCAGCTACGGCGCGCAGCCGGTATATCTGGATATCCATGAAAAGCAGCACGGCCCGCACGGGCTTGTCGCCGGTACGACCGGCTCCGGCAAGAGCGAGCTGATCCAGACGTTCATTCTCTCCCTGATGCTGAACTATCACCCGGACGAGGTCGCATTTATCCTGATCGACTACAAAGGCGGCGGCATGGCGAATCTGTTCGGCGGCACGCCGCACGTTGCCGGCGTCATTACGAATATCTCCGAATCCGGGCACGGCGAGGAAAAGAGTGCATCTGCCAGCGTCAACCAGACGCAGCGGGCGCTGCTTTCGCTGAAAAGTGAGATCAAGCGGCGGCAGAAGATCTTCAGCGAGTTCGGTGTCAATCACATTGACCAATACAGCAAGCTCTACCGGCAGGGCACGGCAGCGGAGCCGCTGCCGCACCTGATCATCATCAGCGATGAATTTGCCGAGCTGAAAAAGGAGCAGCCGGAGTTCATCAAGGAACTGGTCAGTACCGCCCGTGTGGGCAGAAGCCTCGGCATCCACCTGATCCTTGCCACGCAGAAGCCCTCCGGCGTCGTCGACGACGAGATCTGGAGCAACGCGCGCTTCAAGCTCTGCCTGAAGGTGCAGGACCGGCAGGACAGCATGGAAATGCTCAAGCGGCCGGAGGCTGCCGATCTGACGCGCATCGGGCGCGGCTATCTGCAGATCGGCAACGACGAGCTGTTCGAGCTGTTCCAGTCCGGATATTCCGGCGCGGAATACCAGCCGGAGCTGGAGCCGGAGGAGCTGCAGCTGAACCAGATCGAGCTGCTTGCGCTGGACGGCACGCGCATGCATAGGCGCACGCAGCGCCCGGCCGGTTCGCAGAGCGTCTCCCAGCTTGACGCCTGCGTCGCCTATATCTCGGAAACGGCGCAGAGCGCCGGGGTCCATCCGGCCAGAAAGCTCTGGCTGCCGATGCTCCGCAGCGAGATCACGCTTGAGCCGCTGCTGGACCAGCTTCCCGACAGGCCGTATTCCGCCATTCTCGGCAGGATCGACTATCCGGAGCAGCAGGCGCAGCCGCTTTATACGCTCAGCTTCCCGCGCTGCGGCAATGTGCTGATCGTCGGCAGCGCAGGCTCCGGCAAGAGCACGCTGATGCACCTGCTCCAGCGCCTGTACGACGTGGACGAGGGGCGCGGCGCCATCCGCATCGGCGGAACGGACATCCGCAGGATTCGCAAGTCGCACCTTCGAAGCCGCATCGGCCTGATCCTTCAGGAGCCGTTCCTGTATTCCCGAACGGTGAAGGACAACATCGGCATCGCCGTGCGCGAGCCGAGCGACGAGCAGATTTTCGAAGCGGCGCGCACGGCCAGCGCGCACGAGTTCATCACCGGCTTTGAAAACGGCTACGACACCATCGTGGGCGAGCGCGGCGTAACGCTGTCCGGCGGACAGAAGCAGCGCGTGGCCATCGCCCGCACGCTGATTCGCGAAAACGACATTCTGATCTTTGACGACTCGCTGTCCGCTGTGGACACCGAGACCGACAAGGCCATCCGCGAGGCGCTGCGCGAAAGCCGCGCCGAGGGCGGGAAGGGCGCGACGACGTTCATCATCTCGCACCGCCTGACCACGCTGTCCGAGGCCGACAGGATCATTGTTCTACAGAACGGCCGCGTGGCGCAGACGGGCACGCACGAGGAGCTCATCCACCAGGACGGCCTGTACCGGCGCATCTACCTCATCCAGTCCGCGCTGGAGGAGGAGCTGAACGCCGCCGAAGAAAGCGCGTAAGGGAGGGAAACGAACGTGCAATATCAGGAAGAACAGGATTATACCAAACGATTTGACGCATCCCTCTGGCGAAAGCTGTTCAAATACGCAAAGCCCTATCACTGTCTCTTATACACATCTGACGCTGCCGACGATCGCATAAGTGTAG
>ENA-UAOW01000921-UAOW01000921.1-human-gut-metagenome-genome-assembly--contig:-NODE-921-length-11485-cov-5.559580_pt1 | contig 11485 bp, 11 predicted proteins | sample MGYA00243470_ERZ654559 | MGnify/ENA primary metagenome ERZ654559 (study PRJEB26926, sample SAMN06164851) | human gut metagenome | biome: ENVO:00009003; feature: ENVO:2100002; material: ENVO:00002003...
ACGAGATCGCTCAGTGTCTCGTGGGCTCGGAGATGTGTATAAGAGACAGGTCGAGACGTCCGGCTTTCAACATGCTGCGGAGCTGCTCTTCATCATAAGGGCCTTCATGCTTTCCTTGCTTGTTGTAAATGTAATAGGACATGATTGTTAATTGTTTGAATTTAGTAATATCTCCTTTGCCTCAAAGCATCCTTTATGGTTTCAGCTTGGGGATTGCCATACACTCTTCCCTGTCCGCCGCAGTTGGGACAGACGGAACGGAATCCATTGGAATATAAAATACCGGTACCGTCACATTGCAGGCATGGTAAGGCCTGTTGAGGTACTGCCTGGCGTTGCGCTTGGGTCGCCATGCCTGCTCCTATCAACATTCCTATGGCAGCCGCTTCATCATTGGACATGGATGGGGAATAAGACGACTGAGGGAATGAAGATGAATATCCACGATCATAATAAGGTTGTCGGCTTGGTTCATTGCCTGCCAAAAGGATAATGAAAAGAAGCGCGACAAAACCAATGCCAGCTCCTATGATTATTTTCATTTTTTTAGTCAGGTTGAAACCTGAAGGCGGATTTACCTGATGATTGCGCCAGCTGCTCTGAGAATGAATATCATCAAGAACTTTGTATAGAGGCATCCATTGATTCATTCCCTCACACCAAACGAGAGCCGCTCCAGGAATTTCCTTTCTTTCCATCATGGATACAATTTGGGCAGGAGAATATGGACCGTCCGGTTGTCTCCCGGCCCGGTAGATGTAATAGGCTTTCATAGTTTACTCATGGATGCTAATTGTTATAGAAGAGGCCTTTCCGCTTCCCGGAGGGAAAAGAGCCTGTTTCGTCTTTCTTCTTCGAGAAACTGCCGAACCCATGGTTCTATTTCCATGGATGCCGAGGGATCGAAAACGGACAAGCTCTCTTCAGAGAGAAAAGGAGGCGTATTCCAATGCTCCCTGAAAAATTCGTCTTCGGAGAACGTTTTAAGCTGTTGTTCAAAGGTGAGAAGCGAACAGGAGCAACACAGCATTTGTTCCTTTTGGGCATTGGCAACCATGATTTTTCCTATTTGCATGGCCGTAAATCCCAGGAAAGCTCCAGCCGTGAAATACCCCGAAGCTGAACTGAGTGCTCCCAGAAGAGCTGATCTGGCCGATGTTCCGAGAAGGGCCCTACAAAGGGCATCCTTATCCTTCTTCCTGTTCAGTGCATAGGAAAACCCAGCTCCCAGAATAGCGGCGGTTATCGAATGCCCAAAAAACGAAGCAGGATCAACGTAGTCGGTAAAGGTTTTCAGAGTAGAGACACAACCGGCCAGGATGTTTTCTATCCCCGCTCCGATTAACAAAGGATTTTGGGTAGAGTACCCCAATACCAATTCTATCCCACCCTCTCCGAATGTATCAAAAGCCGTCCACGCATCCATAGGGACATCCCCGGACATAGCGGAAATTAGATCGCCGGAACCTTCTCCCACAGCTAATAAGCCGATGCCGGCATCCATCATGTTGAGCGATAGATATCCTTTCGGTATTCCGATATCAACCAGCAGGGAACCCAAACCTGATTGTGAAAAACCGGGAATGGGAATCCCTGCCTTGGTGGGGAAATCTGTCAGGAGGATATGCCCCGCTTGTTTGACCGCATGAACTGGGCGCCGGAAAAACTGACCGATGATATCCATAATCAGATCATGGCCATGCACCCATCTATGGCCAAATCCCGAAACGGCATCAGCTACTGCGTTCTTGGCCAAGGAGGGAAACAGCCCATCTACCGTATTTCGCAAGACATCAGCGGGGATGTGCATGTAGGCACATTGAGTTCCGCCAGCTGCCGATTTTATGCAGACTTCCCATAAATCTGATGGAGACATATGATAGGAGGATTATTAATTATCCGACAAATAACGATTTCCCAATTGGCCTCCTCGCTCCTTCCAGTATTCAGTCAAGGCTCCTCTGATCCCCTTGCGCAGGGCATCAATGGCTTTGTTTGACAGAGTTGGTGCATCGTTGTCAAAAATGAAATACCCGGCAATAACGGCCAGCATGGCGCCTCCAGCCATAGCAGCGATGGGCCCCAACATGGATGTTCCAATGAAAAAAGCAGTAACGGTCGTGACAATGCCCGCCCCCCATCCCAAAGCAGCCCCTACGCCGGCCAGGATGATAGCTATTCCCGTCGTTCCGGATGTAAGAGAAATAACCTGCTTCATCAATTTGAGCTTCGCTTTTTTATCAGGAGCCAGCACTGCTTCGGCTAAATAGCAGGCCATTTCCACTCCCTGGGGAACCTCGTTGAATTGCTTGACGCAAGCGCTCTTCACAACAAGACAGACTTCCTGCATATCGCGCCAGTTCAGGTAGTGTTGATCCTGTGGTTTGGAGGAAAGAATCTCCGATGCCTTGGCATTGATGAGCTGTTCCATCCCGACGGTAATTTGATCCAATGTCATAGCTGTTAATGGGGTATTGCTGAATGTTCAGAAGAACGCGATCGAGATATCAGGATTGCCTTGTTGGGTATCTCCATTTGATTGGCAATGTAGTAGGCTATTTCCCGAAGCGCGTCGGTAAGAGGAAGAGATCGCCATGCTGCATACCTGAGCAAGAAAAGCCTGGCTTCATTGCTAAGCTTTCCCAACAGCTCCAGAACATCGCATTGACTGTTCTCCATATGGCAAAACTATGACGCATCAAAAATATCCGTCAAGATATTTTTGATAGAAATAAACCACGCAAAATATCCACGACGCTCAATAGTGTAGCTTCCCTGCAAGTCTTTGAATAGCACTTTATCTCTATGAAAAGCTCCAGAATTGACTTGCTTAGCAAAAAAGATAGTATCGAGAAAATGACTCCAGAACTCCGACCACAACAAGACTTGAAAGCCGACGTAAAACGTTGGCTGAAAGCCCGTGGTTTGGACTACAAATGGTTGGCTGAAAAATGCTTTGTCAGTGAAGTGACAGTTTACAACTGGATGGCCAAAAAAAGGATACCGGAAGTCAAAGAACACATCATTCGTTCTTTGATGGCTGAATTGCCCGTCACCCTGCCGTCCGTCAAGGTAGAGACAGAGTCGCGTGTAATCCTCCAACTCCCTTCAGATGTCCAAGCGGCATTGGAACGCAAAGCACTCGACAGCAAAATGACATTGACCGATTTTCTGGCGACAAAAATCAATGAGATCGTTCACAACGATACCTTGTCCGGATATCCTATCGCTGATATGGCTGAACATAATGAATTTTCGGAAGACGAGAATTAATGCTAATATATTTGATGGAGGACAATTAAAATTGCTGAATCGAACTTCCGCACTTGATTGTATGAACTCTTCAGGCGGCACGAATAAAAAACAACGGAATTTTCGTAGTCTGTGATTCGCAAAATAAAAATTCGGGCAACTTCAGGTGGCATTCATTTGTTCAATCGCGCAACTGGAATAAATGTGTTAATTGATGAGATTTGCTCAGAACCCGAAAATTTTTCATTGGCGCCAAGACAAGTCTCTATCGCATTGACGAATGCTTGTAACCTGAGTTGTGCATACTGCTATGCACCTAAGACGCCAGCTAGTCTTTCCTTCGAAGCTCTAGTGGCTTGGCTCCGAGAACTTGATGAGAATGGTACTGTCGGCGTTGGTTTTGGGGGAGGTGAGCCTACTCTCTATCCCCGACTCGAAGAACTCTGTAAATTTGTGACTACCGAAACGAGCATGGCTGTTACTCTCACAACTAATGCTCATAGACTTAACGAACAACTTTTCCAATCTCTTCAAGGAAATATTAATTTTATCCGAGTGAGTATGGACGGAGTAGGTTCAACCTATGAAGCGAATCGTAAAAGTAGTTTTGATGATTTCATTGAGAATATCAAATTGCTCCGTGATATTGCTCCTCTTGGAATAAACTATGTGGTCAATTCGGATACGATTTCTAATTTAGACAAGGCACTTGAAGTAGCCACAGCATTGGCGGCTCGTGAATTCCTTCTTCTCCCAGAAATGCCTACATTTCGGAGGCCCGGCATGGATGAGCGCACCAGTCGAACTCTGGTCTCTTGGGTTAAGAGTTATAGCGGAGTGGTCCCTCTTGCTGTTAGTGAAAACAACGCTGACGGTTTACCTACGTGTGATCCGTTCTCGTTTGAAAAGGGATTAGCTGCCTTTGTACATATTGATGCTACGGGAATGCTAAAACATTCGTCATATGATAATTTAGGTGTACAAATCGAATCTACTGGAATCATCTCTGCATTAAAAAATCTTGAAAAGAAAACTTACAATACTGAATTATGAAAATCTGGAACGGTTATGGATCTGAACACTCGGCGAATCTTGTAATGATTGGCCACTTCAAAAGTGAGGAAGATGCAAAGGAAACTCAGAGAATCATCGATAAACTTTCTGCCGAATTGGCAGAACAAATTGAAATAGGGAATCCTCGTGATCACTTTGGTAAGGAAGTTCTTGATATGTTGAGGGCTTTAAATTGTTATTATTTAAGTCCTTGGGAGCTCGAGCATTTTCTTTACGATGTCAGTACCTGTGTCAAAGGAGATAGTATTGTTCTTACAACAGATGAAACTGAGGTTTCTGCATTTTTTAAACTCATGATCGAGCACGGAGCTAAAGTTGAAATCTATTCTGCTCATGATTACCCAAAATGTGAAAATGACCAAGACAAGTAAGTTAATTTTTATAGTTAATTCTTGAACGATGTCACAATTAGATTGGGTTAAATTTAACGCACTCGCAGGTAGCCGCCCCCAAAACTTCGAGAACCTCTGCCGGGGGTTAATGCATCTACATTTCGAAAGCGTAGGTGAATTTCGCGCTCTGAAGAATCAACCTGGAGTTGAAATGCACCTGAAGCTTACGTGCTATTCTCCTACGCTGGGTTTACCTCCTCGATGGTGGGGATGGCAATGCAAAGTCTACGCACGAACAAGCGAAGGGAATTTGCTCCCTGCGGGTAGAGAGGGTATTGAAAAATCTTTAAGAAAAACCGAAGAGTATCTACCTGAGCTAACAGACTGGGTTCTATGGACTCCGTATACTCTTAGCAAAAAAGATCAAGAATGGTTCTATGGATTAAAGACAGCCATGGTTTTGCATCTGTGGACAGCAGAAGAGGTAAATACCTATCTGAGCGGCCCAGGAAGCATTCTTCGAAATACATATTTTGGTGACTTAATTGCAACTTTCGAGGAACTAGCTAAACGTCATCAAGAATCTATTCAGCCAATAAAAGAAAGATGGTTTGAACCGGTTCATCAAATAACGGAAACAGAGAGAACACTGCGGTGTATGCTTGGCGAACCAAAAGCGTGGGCGCATCTGTTAGAAGTAGGGGAACGTCTCCAAAATGCAGCTGTAATCATGGCGGAATCTGTCAATTCCGTTGATTCGTTCCCTAAAGAAATCATCACAAAATTTATAGAATCATGCCAATCATTCAGCGAAACGATTTCACAATTTTATAAAGAATTAGTAAATGGGGATATTGAGACAGTAAAACAACAGCTTAAAGATTATCAATTCTTCCTTGATGACGATATAAAATCTACGCCACGTCTTTTACGTAGATTCAATGCGCCAATATCTCTTGATGCAACCAATGCTTTGTACGACATGCGCATGGGTCATAAACTTTTAGATGAAGTCGAAGATTTTCTATCTATTGGGCTTGTCGCAGTATTGGCTGACGCTGGAGGGGGGAAAACTCAACTATCTGCTGCTATCACTACATCTGAGAAAACAAAACCGGCGGGTATATTTCTTCATGGTAGAAATCTTCATCGCGGTCAAAATCTTAATGATTTGGCAAAAACTTATACATTGAACGGCAAACCTATCGAGAGTTTTGAACAACTACTTGCGGCCCTTGACGCTGCTGCAAAGAGATATTGTTGCCGTTTACCCGTTGTTATTGATGGTTTGAATGAAGCCGAAAACCCTAAAGACTGGAGGGCCCCACTTGCTTCTCTCGAACAAACGGTCAAGTCCTACCCCAATGTCCTAGTCATATGCACGCTTCGAACGGGTGAACATAAACGGAAAAGATCAATAGGTGTTAATGATTCTCATGCAAATACAAGAGAATCATTCGCTGTGATGGCCCTTCCCATGGGGATAAGACGAATTGAAAGCGAAGGTTTTGGGGCTGATACAGAGGAAGCAATTGCAAAGTATTTTTCTCATTTCAACATTGATGCAGATGATGCCGAGATTCCTATGGAATTCCTCGAACATCCACTTACTCTTCGAATTTTTTGTCAAGTTACCAACCCCAGCCGACAATCCATAGTTCACGTCCATTACTTTCCAGCATCACTTACTTCCCTATTTGAAAAATACCTTGAAAGTTCAGCACAACGTATAGCTGAACTACCCAATCTCAGTTATTCTTATAGTGAAGATGATGTTCTAAAAGTCCTCCACTACTTTGGCCAGATGCTCTGGGAACAAGGTGCTCGCGAAATTAAAGAAGAAGATCTCATAAACGCTGCAGGATATTCTAGGAAACCTTGGCAAAGTAGTATAATCAATTTGCTAGTTCAAGAGGGTCTCATTTTTCGAAATCCGGGAGAGACCCCTTATGATTACGTGATAACACCGGCTTATGATGCACTCGGTGGTTTCATGATTGCTCGCTCGCTCCTCCAAACTAATGTAAGGGATAGGTCATTCAACTGGTTTAGACTTTCTAAAACCATCGACTTATTCGTACATGAAGACCAAAGTCATCCGTTGGCGTTGGATATCTTTAGAGCACTTGTGTCATTAACTCCCGTAAGGACGCGACAACAATTATGGAGAGTCGCCCCCGAAAATTTGAGAAATGCCGCACTTTTGTTTGCCATTGAACTTGATCCACAATACTTGGATAGCGAGACGGTGGAAGCTCTTCGTTTGTTCTTTGCAGAAAATCCTGAGAAACGATTCCGGTTTTTTTCACGAATATTTTCAACTCGTGCCGTGGTTGAACATCCATTGAATTCAGAATTTTTAGACAAAATTCTTCGATCAATAACATCAGTGGGAGAGCGTGACCTATCATGGTCTGAATGGATACGCCAGTCTCGTGAAAAAAGGCTAGCTGATGTTATAGCCTTGGAAAAAAAATGGGAATTGCATGTAGACAGAAAAGAATCTGATCGGTTGAAGTTAAAATGGCTTATGTGGCATTTGACAAGCACAGATAGAGAATTGCGAGACATAGTAACTCGTGCTCTATATTGGTTTGGACGAAAGGCTCCTTCAGTTCTTTTTGATGAGACAATAAAATCATTGGACATCAACGATCCATACATTCCTGAGCGTATGCTGGCAGCTAGTTATGGAGTTGCGATGGCTCATCAAGGGAATTTCGAGTATGCATCGTTTACGTCACATGAACTATCAAGGTTTGCAAGAGAAGTGTACAATTCCATTTTCTCTGAAGGAGCACCTTATAAAACAACGCATATTTTACTTCGCGAGTATGCAATGCGAATCGTAGAGCTTACCAATTTTTATGATTCTACCTTTTTTTCAGATGAAGAGATGACGAGGGCTACTCCTCCATTTCAAATGGCGGATTTCGATCAATGGGGGATGAAGGATGATCCTGTTTATCCTGCATCCTCTCCGTTCCGAATGGATTTTGAGAATTATACGATAGGACGCTTAGTCCCCAACCGCAGCAATTACGATTACGAACATGCAGGGTATAAAGCTACTAAGGCTCGTATTTTGTGGAGAATTGAGCAACTCGGATGGTTTTCTGGTAATTTTGATCAAATCGATCGCCAAATTGTGGAAGATCAAAATTGGGGTCGGACCGATCTCGAACCCAAAAAAATCGATCGGTATGGTAAGAAATATTCTTGGATTGCTTACTTCGAAATATCAGGGTTACTACATGATCTGAAACTGATTGATCGAACTCATGATCGAGAGAGGATTGCTGATGTCGATATTGATCCGAGTTTCCCGACGCAAGTTCAAAAAGCTATTTTTTTTGATGGTAATCTCTTAGGTTCAGCTGACTTGAAAGTCGTCGACTGGATTTCAACTGAAGCTCAGATTGACATGTCTCCCTATCTCAGAGCGGATAAAATAGGAGAGAATGACGGTCCTTGGGTCACTTTAGATGGTTATATCGGTCAAACAGATAAAAGACTTGGGCGTAGGTCGTTTTGTTTTGTGAGGAGTTTCATTGTGAAAAACATAATCGCAGAAGAATTTTTAAAGTATTTGTCTCATCAGGATATTGGTGGACGATGGGTCCCAGAAAAACCATCTGTTTATTATACTTTTGCAGGAGAAATACCATGGTGTACGACATATTCAGAATCGGGGGAAATAAATTTCTCATTTGTGAAAAACGAGAAAATCGTGAAAGTTGAAAAGACACATGATGAACTATATCTTGATGACCGAAAACTGAATATCTCTAAATTCGATTTAATTAGCCGAAAAATATTTGGGACAAGTCTAGAAAATAGAGACGTAAATGTTCTGTCAGAAGCAGATATCGAAAGGATAGAAGTACGGCAAGTCCCATTCGAGGCTGATGAGTTGCAACAAGAATTCGCGGAATATGAAGCAATAATGCCTGGTTGTGACTTTGAGTGGGAACGTTACCATTCTGTAACGAATGATTCCGGTCATGCCGTTATCCTTACAAAAGAAATTGCAGATGATCTTAATTTAATTAATCGAGCCCAAGAATTCGATTTATTTACGAAAGAAGGCACTAGAGCTACTTTAAATATTTCAGACCATAGTGGGGATTTCTACAATCAACAATCATTTTTCTTTCTTAGAGAAGATCTCCTACAATTGTACTTAAAGAAAAATGATTCAACTCTAATTTGGATAATCTGGGGAGAACGACAGTATTCTTCAAGGCGGGATGATATTGTATTTTGTGATAAAAATTACCCAGATAATATGCACGGAGATATAAAAATTGTTATGGTGTATCCTTTAAAATAAATCTGCAAAATGTTTGTGATAAATAAGGAGATGAAAATTGGGAGCTAAAATTTCCCTTGAAATCCCCCTCTATTTTTTATAAATATTGATGACCATTTTTTAGTAAAAGCTTGGGATATCAGATTACTCTAGCTTTGTTTCCTCTCCTTCTTGTCAAAGTAACCTCAAAAATAGAAAGATCCAACATCATGATGGAAATTTATAAATTAATGAGCATTTTTGCTTTGGAAGTTATGGGTGCTGGTGCAGAGCTTCTGCAAGGATAGGTTTGGGTTGGAGTAATCTACCCTTTTGGGGGTCTCCCGGAGAAGCTCTCAAGGTTCGATTCCTTGGCCTTGCATCCAACGTATATTAGCTAAAAAAGAGGGAGTCGATTCGACTCTCTCTTGAACTCCCTCCTCAGACAACATGTCGTCTTGGAAGGCATATCTCATCGTCGGGCGATGAGATTGTAAATGGCCTGTAGCAGTTGGGCGAGGATCATGGAATCAGCGAGGTGGATGTTGAGACCAGGGATCTTCCTCTTCTTCTTCGTAAAAGGAAGGAGGACGAGGGCCGCTCCTCTGCTTGTTCCGGATGAACTCGCCGACTTTGTCGGAGGCGTAGCCCAGCAGGAGGCGGGTGAGCTCGAACAGGATGATTTTGATCATGGGCATGGTGGTTGTGGTTTGGTGACGGCGTCGATGAGGATTTGCTCCAAAGCCTGGACAATGGCCTCGGCGCCTTTTTTGTACACGACGACGGCGAGCAGTTTTCCATTGTGATGGAGTACCGCCCAGTAGCGTGTGTCCTTATATTTTACGATGTGGTACATGGTTCCGGTGTCTGGATGAATGTCTCTTCAAAGAATGCAGAACCACAGAAGCAGCCCTGCCACCATCAAGCCGAAGGCCAGCACGATTCCCCATTTGAGGAGCGCGAACAGCCAGGGGAACAGGAACCAGCCTGCAACGGTCACGAGGAGGATTGTCAACATACGGAGGAGGGGTTATGGTGAACTTCCTGTTCGATGACTATCCGGGAACCGTTTGATTCCGGAGTATTCCTGCCAACCAGCCGGATGTTGCCCAAATAGGCGGCCCATTCCAGCAGGGCTATTCGACCGTCCCAGGTGGGATGCCAGGTGCGGGGGAAGACGAAGGGATCGTCTTCCCCCGTTTGGCGGATGAGCAGCCCCCTGCGCTCCAGCAAGCGAATGATTTGCCTGACTCTCCCCCGTTCTTCTGAGTGGAAGGAGCCAATCAATTCATCGCTCGTTTGCCCGGATACGGATTGCGCGAGGATCAGGACTGCGGCTTGCGTTCCCGTCAATGAGTAGGATGGATTCATGAGATGTTTCCTTTCCTGTTTTTTAACTACGCTCAGGCGATCAGTCCGCAGACGGAATCGCACAGGCCGTGCAGGGCCTGGCTCCGCTTGGCGACCACATGCGGGTTGACGGCCTTGAACTGCTCCGTGAAGGCGTTGAACAGGCTCCAGACGGTACGGGATCGGAATTCTTCATGAAGGGGCTCCCGCCAGTACCGGATGACTTCCGGTAGGACGGTCGGCGTGATAGCCCGACAGTCGACCGCACGAATCAGAAGATCATGCGCCGCCTTGTCGGTCAGCCTCTGCTTTTTGTAGGCAGCAATCCGTTCGTCTTCGCGATGGAATTGCTCTCCCAACCTGCCGACAGCCCGGGAGGTCATGAAGCGCAGATCCCGTACGGCGAATCTCGTATGCTTCCGGGAGAGTTTCACTTCTCCGTTGAAGGCAAGGTTGTCGCAAACGAACACACGCGTTCCCATGACCAGAGAGGCCGGGAAAGTCTTATCGTGGGAGTTGCGGATGCCGACGATCCACGAGTAGTCGCCGGGGCCGTCGTCTGGACGCAGGATTTGGAGAACTCCGAAATACCGTTTCCCTTCATGGCTGAGGGCGTGGGTGGTTTCCCCAATCCCGAAGCCGTGGGCGGTGAGCTGGGATTCCACTTCCTTCAGCAGGAAGTCATGCGGAAGCGGGAACCATGATTCCGTGCAGGACGGGGTTTCCACATGAGACAGCGTTCCCCTGTCGACGGCTTCAGCCCCGCAATGGAGGAGAAGCCCCTTACGGAATACGGTCGGAGGAACTACCGGAGCCGCTGCCGGTTCCGGCATGACGTTTCTCCGTTGGAGGTGAACTGCCTGTCTGGTATCTTCCAAAGGCAGGATATGCCGGACTGACGCCGGAGGATGAGGCAATGCGATGATAGGATGCATATTGATGATGAATGTGGGTTGAAACGAAAACACCCGCTTCCCAGCGAAGGGGAAACGGGCGTTGAGGAATGAAGGCAGAAGCTAAATGCCTGTCTTCAAGTCTATATAACGGGCAGCCAGCAAGAATTGCTGCCTACCGCCAACCGTATGAGTGAATAGAAGGATGTCGGGACTGTTCACCTGAACTTGTGCGGTACTTGTATCTGTCTCTTATACACATCTCCGAGCCCACGAGACACTGAGCGATCTCG
>ENA-UAOW01000930-UAOW01000930.1-human-gut-metagenome-genome-assembly--contig:-NODE-930-length-11342-cov-5.343670_pt1 | contig 11342 bp, 7 predicted proteins | sample MGYA00243470_ERZ654559 | MGnify/ENA primary metagenome ERZ654559 (study PRJEB26926, sample SAMN06164851) | human gut metagenome | biome: ENVO:00009003; feature: ENVO:2100002; material: ENVO:00002003...
CGGAGGGGACGGTTTGTTTACAAACCCGCGAATAGTCGCCCGGAGCCAGCGTTAGACCGTTCCGGGCAGGCGGAGGTATCGTCGGAGAGTTTTTGTGGCACTTTTTGCGGAAAAAAGTGCCGGAATCTGCGGAGTTTATTCTGCGATAAAAAGGAATTTTGTTTATGAAGGTACTGGTTATCGGCGGCGGAGGCCGCGAACACGCCATTGTCGACGCGCTGTCGCGTTCGCCGCAGGTTGAAAAAATTTACTGCGCACCCGGGAATGCGGGCATCGCCCGGCAGGCCGAGTGCGTGGCCATTCGTGAAACCGAGGTGGAACGCCTGCGTGACTTTGCCGCGGAGCGGGGCATCGGCCTCACGGTCGTGGGTCCCGAAGTGGCGCTGGCGGCGGGTGTCGTCGACTGCTTCAGGGCCGCGGGGCTGCGCATCTTCGGTCCGACGAAGGCTGCGGCGCGCATCGAGTCGTCGAAGGAGTTCGCCAAACGGCTGATGGCTAAATATGCCATCCCGACAGCCGGATTCCGCGCATTCACCGACTATGCCGGGGCGCTGGCCTATGTGCAGGGGCGTCCTCTGCCCGCAGTGCTGAAATACGACGGACTGGCCGCCGGAAAAGGCGTGGTGATCGCCCGGACGATGGCCGAGGCCGAAGCGGCGTTGCGGGATATGTTGCTCGACGATAAGTTCGGCGAGGGCAAGGTGGTCGTCGAGGATTACCTCGAAGGTCCCGAGTTTTCGTTCATGTGCTTCGTTTCGGGACACAAGGTGTGGCCGATGGCGCTGGCGCAGGACCACAAACGGGCCTACGACGGTGACGAGGGTCCCAATACGGGCGGTATGGGCGCCTATTCGCCCCTGCCGTTCGTGACGGCGGAGGACGAACGCTATGCGCTGGAGAAGATCATGCAGCCCGTGGCCGACGCGATGATCGCCGAGGGGTGTCCCTTCGAGGGCGTGCTCTACGGCGGACTGATGAAGACTGCGCGGGGTATCGAGGTCATCGAGTTCAACGCCCGTTTCGGCGATCCCGAGACCGAGGTGGTGCTGCCGCGCCTGAAGAGCGACATCGTCGACATCTTCTGTGCCGTGGCCGAGGGCCGCGATACGCAGTTGGAGTGGCACGATTTCGCCGCGCTGGGCATCGTGCTGGCCTCGAAGGGCTATCCGGGCGACTACGAAAAAGGACACGAGATCAAGGGCCTGGACCGCGTCGAAGGGGCTGTTTATCACATGGGAACCCGGGCCGACGGCGGGCGGATTCTCACCAACGGAGGCCGCGTGCTGTTCGTGGTGGGCAAGGGCAGGGACCTGGCCGAAGCGCGGAGGAATGCGCTGGCCGACGTGGCCCGCATCGACTGCGACAATCTGTTCCACCGCACCGACATCGGCCACCGGGCTTTCGACGATTTGGAAAGATAATACGAGCGATATATGGCAAAAATAATCAGCGGAAAAGAACTTTCAGCGAAACTGAAACTTGAAATGGCGGACGAGGTGAAGACCTTCCCCGCGAAATACGGGCGTGTGCCCCATCTGGTGGTGATTCTGGTGGGCGAAGACCCCGGCAGCGTCTCCTACGTCACGGGCAAGGCCCGCGCCGCCGAGGAGGTGGGGATTCGCAACACCACGATCCGCCGCAGCGCGGAGATCGGCGAGGGGGAGTTGCTGGAGATCATCGCGCAGCTCAACGCCGACTCCGACGTGGACGGCATCCTGGTGCAGCTGCCCCTGCCCAAGCATATCGACGAGGACAAGGTGATCGCCGCCATCGACAAACAGAAGGATGTCGACGGCTTCCATCCCCTGAACGTTGCGGCGCTGTGGCAGAAACAGCCCTGCACGCTCCCCTGCACCCCGAAAGGCATTCTCAAGATGCTGCGGGCCGCAGGCGTGGAGATCGCCGGCAAGCGCGCCGTGGTGATCGGCCGCAGCAATATCGTGGGGCTTCCCGTGTCTAAACTGCTCTTGGACGCGAACGCTACGGTGACGATGGCCCACAGTCGTACGCGCAACCTCGCCGAAGTGACGCGCGGGGCGGAGATTCTGGTGGTGGCCATCGGTCGGCCGAAGTTCGTCACGGCGGAGATGGTGTCGCCGGGCGCCGTGGTGATCGACGTGGGGGTGAACCGCGACCCGGAGACGGGCAAACTGTGCGGCGATGTCGATTTTGCAGCCATCGAACCCAAGGCCTCGGTGATCACGCCCGTGCCGGGCGGCGTCGGGCCTATGACGATCTGCTGCCTGATGGAGAACACGATCGAGTGTTTCCTCCGGCGAGCGGGCCGGTAGCCGGCGGAACGGAGCGAAAACTTCGGTTTTTTTTGCGCCTCCGCTGAAAAAAATCAGCCGTTGACTCACGGGTCAACGGCTGATTTCGTTTTACAGGGTTCCTGTTATCAGAGTTTGATCGGTTCGGATATTTTGATATTGTCGAGGAACCAGCGGTTGGCTGTTCCGACTTCCCACTGCGTCTGCGTAATGGTGATCTTCGTATCCTTGTTGACCGTAATGCCCTTCAGGCTGACTTCGGCGCGAACCCATTCGAGCTTGTGACCATCCTCCCATCCCAGTTCGGGTATGTCGATCTGCACTTTGTCGCTGCCGTTCTCGAAGATGACGATCAGATTGACGGGGTCGATCTTGCCGGACCCCTGGCGCATTCCGCACCAGTCGAACGAGAGTGTCACATTGTCCTTTGCTTCGGGAACCCCGTCTATCGGAGGAAGAATGATACCTGCGTGATTGCCGGTCTTGCCGAATTTGAGGTAGTTCTGCTGGAGGTAGATGCGTTTGTTGTCGTTCTTGTCGTAGATAAACTTGTAACCGAGTTTTTCGACAGCGTCGAATGCAGTCACTCCATCGACAGTTATGGAGGTAAGCGCTGTCGCTTTTGCATCGAGGTTATCCGTCTCGACCGTTTGGCCGACACCGCTTGCTACGGACCACGGTTCGAGCCATTCGAAGTTCTCCAGGAAATAGACGATCTCGTTCAGGCCGTTGTCCTCGACATCGGTGGCCATGATGCGCTGTACAGGCTCGGCCAAACCGGCGTAGTAGCCGGTGACGGTTACGATATGGCCGGTCAGGGCGGAAAGGCCCAGACTCGACGGGGCGTCCACGACGCTGACCGAGTACTTGGCATCCTCCGAAACGGTGAGGGTGCTGCCGTTGAAAACGCCCTTGACGGTGACGTAGCCCCGTTTGGAGGAGGTGTAGTCGTCGATCTTTGCGCTGATGTCCTCCGGTTCGGGGTAGTTCACCGCTCCGCCGGACAGAACCGTCACCTCGTCGCAGTCGATTACCGTAGCGAGTTTCTGCGAGTCGGACGACTTGGTGCCCAAGAGCGAAATCTTGTCGCCGACGGCAACCGTCGTGGCGTCCGAGACGAAGATATTGTCCGTGTTTTTGTCGTCGCTGATGACGAAGCCTTTGGTCGTCACGGCCACGACGATCGCCGACGGTACGGAAATGACCGTTTCGTCCGCCAGGGCGGCGAGTTCACCTGCCGTGTACTCCTTCACATCGCGGTATTTGTCTCCGTTCTGCGTGATGAGCACCTGTGCGCGGCTTGCAAGAGTCCGTCCCTTGAAGACGAGGGTGGCCTTGCGGGGGTTGTCCTCCGCGCCGTCGCGCATGTTGTCGGTCACCGAAACCGTCACGTCCATGACGCCGGTTCCCGAGTTGGGCGTGACCGTCACCCAGTCGGGGACTTCCGTCACCCAGTCGGCGTCGGCATAGATGGTGATGATCTTTTCCGCCGCTCTTTCCGCTTCGAAATTCAAGGTGTTGGCGCTCGCCAGAACAGCTTCGGAAAGGTGGTCCTCATCCTTGTCGCAGCCCCAGAAGGAACACAGGGCCGCCATGAGGATCGGGGCTGTCATATATTTTACAAATCTCATAATCTTGTTTTTTAGGTTATTTCCGACTTAAAAATCGAGTCCGTCGCTCCATCCCGGATTCTGCGTGAGGTTCGGGTTGAGCGAACGCTCGCCGCTGGGAATCGGGTAGAGGTAATCGCGTTCCTCGTTGAACGGAGTGCGCAGATTCTCTACGGTTTTGTGATAGTAGACATAGCCTTTGTTTCCCTCGGAGAGGATGATGTCCGAACCGAGTTCGTATACCGAAACTCCTTCGCCGGCTTGGGGTTTGGTATCTCCTGCCTTATAGAGAATCAGATCGGCCGTTTCTTTGCCCGCAAGCTTGTAGTCGCCGGGGCCCGGGAAATACATGCCGGAAATGGCCTGGTCGATGCAATAGCCGGCTTTCCAGCGATACAGATCCTGAAGGCGGAAACCCTCCTGGATCAGCTCGACGGCCCGTTCGCGGCGGATTTCCAGAATGACGCCCTTGTTGGCGCCGGTCACGTTGGGATAGCCGTACTCTTTGGACTCAAGATACCAGTCGATATTTTTGTTGGCTTCGTTCATGTCGAGGCCCCGCATTCCCACCCGGCTTCGGATTTCGTTGACGGTGATAACCAGATCGTTCTGCGTGAGCGTTCCCAGTTCGGCCTTGGCTTCGGCATAGTTGAGCAGCACTTCGGCATAGCGGAAAACCGGCATGTCGCAGGTCGAACGGTCGTTGCGGTCGATCTGTCCTCCCGAGGCCGTCGTGTCCTGAACGAATTTGATGGGTTGGTAGCCGGTGATCGTGACGCCGAGATCGGGACCCTGCACCCGCTTGGCGCCGATGCGTTTGTAACCCGGGGTGCGGATCGACTGCGCCAGGCGCGGGTCGCGGTCCTTCACCTCCTCGGTGAAAGGCATTGTTTGCCACTCTTTCTTAAATTTGTCGGTGAATGCCGTGCCGTCCTTCATCAGGTACATGTTGATGAATTTGCGGGTGTAGCCCGGGCGGCCCTGTGTCGGCAGCAGCGTGTAGGCCGTCGCATTGTGGTAGACCTGGGCCTCGTAGCTGTTTCGGATGGCGAGGATATACTCTTCGGTGCTGGCATTCTCCTGTGCGAAGAGCATCATGTAGTCCTTGTCCGGAGTTTTGGTGGAGTAGAGCTTGTAGGGACCTTCGTCGATGATCGTTTTGGCGGCCTTGGCGGCTTCCTCCAGATAATAGGTGTAGTCATGTCCTTCGAGGTTGATGCCGTGGTATTTGCGGTAGGTTCCCTCGAAGAGGCAGAACCGCGCTTTCAGCGCCAGCGCCGCCCATTTGTTGACGCGGTAGGTCGATATATCCTCCGTAAGACCGCCGCTGTTGATGGCTTCGTCGATATCCTTGATCATATTGGTCATGATCAGTTCGCGTGAATCGCGCGGTTTGTAGAGCGCTTCGTCGGCCGAGCCGAGCTGCACCTCGTACCAGGGCACGTCGCCGAAGCGTTTCACCTTGTCGAAATAGAAGGCGGCGCGGAAGAATTTGGCCAGGGCCGTATACTCGGTCACAGCCTTCTTGTCCTCGCATTGATCGACATATTCCAGCAGGGTGTTTATGCGGCGCAGGTTGCCCCACGACCAGCCGCCGCCGGTGTTCGGAACGGTGCGCTTGTCGCCTCCGTAGAGAACATCGGAGAGGGTCATCTGAACGAGCAGGTCGTTCTGCTCATCGTAGGGCGTCTTGTCCAGCAGGTTGTCGTAAAAGGGATTGGAGAAGAGTTCCAGGTCGCTTCTCGTCTTGAAGTAGTCGAACTGCGTCACCCGATCCAACGGTTCTTTGTCCAGCAGGGAGTCGCAGGCCGATAATCCTGCAATCAGCGTTGCTGCCAGTATGATTAATCGCTTCATGGTATTCGGATTTTGAAATTATTAGAAGGTGATGTCGATGCCGAACATGAACGTCTTGGCCCACGGATAGTAGGCGTTGTTGTTCACGCCGGAACGGTTGATAGCCGCTTCGGGATCGACGTACTTGGAGTTCTTTTTGAGCGGCGACCAGTAGCAAAGGTTCTCGCCCGAGAAATAGATGCGGATCTGGTCGATGCCGGCCTTCTTGGTGAGGGTCGCGGGGATCGTGTAGCCGACGGTCAGGTTTTTCAGGCGCAGGTAGCGGATATTTTGCAGGTAACGGTCGTTGACCTTGCTCAGATAACCTCCCGATGAAGAATAGGCTCTTGCGCGCGGGAAATAGGAGTTGGGATTGTCCTCCGCCCATACCTTGCCGAGGAAATCCGTCGGGAGGTAGGAGAGGTAGGGATAGGAATAGCAGCCCCAGAAAGGCATCATTTCTCCGTGGGGATACCAGTAGTGGTTGCCGGTTCCCTGGAAGAAGACCGAAGCGTCGAAGCCCATCCAGCGGATCGAGGCGTTGATGCCGTAGGAGAGCGTCGGGAGCGAGTTGCCCAGGATCGTCCGGTCGCCCGGCTTGTCGACGGTGTCGTTGCCGACTCCCCAGACGCCGTTGCCGTCGAGGTCGACGAACTTCAGGTCGCCGGCCTGCCAGCCGCCGGTCAGACGGCCCGTGCTGTAACTCAGGTCGACCTCTTTGGCATAGGCCTGCGCCTCTTCGGTGGTCTTGAAGAACCCGTCGGTCTTGAAGCCCCAGATTTCGCCGATCTCCATGCCGACGTAATAATCTCCCTTTGTCAGGTTGGTCAATGACTTGTTCGGGTTGTTGTCGTATTTGGTGATGACGCTCTTGTAGTCGCTGAGGTTGAAACCGACGCTGTATTCGAACGGTTTGCCGGCGAGTTTGAACTGGTCGCGCCAGCTGACGGAGAGTTCATAACCCTTCGTGCGCAGTTCGGCGGAGTTCATGCTGGGCGAATCGGCCCCGTATACGCCGGGCAGCGCCATTCCGTCGGTCAGCATGTCCTTCGTGTCGCGGATGTAGACGTCGCCGGTGAAGTTGAGCCGGTTGTTCAGCATGGTGAGATCCAGACCCAGGTCCCACTGCTGGGCGGTTTCCCAGGTCAGGTCGGAGGCTACGGGGGCGCCCAGCGAGGAGTATTTGCCCTTTATGCTGCCGTCGAAGGTGTAGTTGCTGAAATCCTTGTTCGTGATCAGGCGCATGTAGGTGTAGTAGGACGACACGTTCTGGTTGCCCAGGCTGCCGAACGAAGCGCGCAGCTTGAGGTTGTCCACCAGGTCTTTGGCGTTGCCGAAGAACGGCTCCTCGGAGATGCGCCATCCGGCCGATGCCGAGGGGAACAGGCCCCAGCGGTTGCCCGGTGCGAAACGCGACGATCCGTCGTAGCGTCCGCTCACCTCGAAGAGGTAGCGCCCTTTGTAGTCGTAGTTGATACGGGCGAAGAAACCTGCCAGGGCGTATTCGTTCTGGCCGCCGCCGTAAGCGCCCTCCGTGGGAGAGCCTGTTGCCAGATTCAGGTCGTCGAGGTTTATGGAGGAGAGGTTGATGCCTGCCACCGAGACGTTCTTGCTGGCCCACGTTTCGTAGTTGAATCCGGCGGTTGCCGACACGTGGTGCGCCTCGCCGAACGTTTCGTCGTAGTTGGCGTAGACATTGGCCGAATAGTAGTTGCGCGTCTGAACCACTTCGTCGAGCTGGTTCATGCCGGCGCCCGTGTCGTAGGCGAGCAGCGGCCCGTCGGGGTATTCGCGGTAGTTCATTGCGGAACTGCGGCTCGTATTGCGGTTCTGGTAGAGGCGGTAGGTGAAGTCACCCGTGATGCTCAACGTCTTGAACGGCGTGATGACCAGGCGTGTCGTGTTCGAGAAGTCGTTCGAGCGGTCGACGTTGCGGTGCGTGCCCTCGTTGAGCAGGATGTGGCGTCCGTTGGCGATCTTGTAATCGAGATACGGCGTGCTGTAAAGCCACGATCCGTCGGGGTTCTTCATGGGGAAGTTGGCCAGTGCGTGGCGGGCGCTGTAAGCGATGGTGTTGTCTACGCTGCCGTCTCCCAGAGACTTGTAATTCGACGAGAAGAACGACGTGTTGTTCGAGAGCGTTGCCCACCGGTTGATCCGAAAATCGAGTTTCGCACGCAGGTTGTACTTGTTATACACGTCGGGATGTGCGCGCTGAATACCTTCCTGGCGGTCATAGGCGCCCGAGACGAGGTATTTGATGTCCTTCGTGCCGCCGCTGAGCGAGATGTTGTGCTGCTGCACGGGCCGACGCTGCTGGAAGAGCATGTCCCACCAGTCGTAGTTGCCGTAGTAGACCCACTGTTTGCGGCCGTTGCGGATCTCTTCGACGACCCACGGACGGTCGGGATGCTCGGTCCTGTCGTTCACGCGCGCCAGCAGCTGCTGCATGTCGTGATCGTTGTATTTGACATAGTTCGTTCCGGAGTCGGCCTGCCAGAACTTGTTGACCGTATAGACCGACCAGTAACCGCGGTTCTCGTAGTCGGTCGAGGTCGTGGCCTCCTCCCAGCCGAAACGGCCGCTGTAACGCACCGTCGCCTTGCCGTCCTGGGCCGAGCCGTTCTTGGTGGTGACCAGGATGACGCCGAAGGCTGCGCGGGCGCCGTAGACGGCTGCCGCCGAAGCGTCCTTGATGACCGAGATCGACTCCACGTCGTTGGGGTTGACGCGGTTCAGGTCGCCCACCACGCCGTCGATCAGCACGAGCGGGTCGGCCGAGTTGATCGAGTTGACGCCGCGGATGTTGATCGCCGGCGTGCTGCCGGGTTTACCCGAGGAGGTGGTGATGTTGAGACCCGCTACGGAACCCTGCAACATGCTGCCCAGCGAATGGGTGACGCGGTTTTCGAGCTCCTTGCTCCCTACGGTCGCAACGGCGCCGGTCAGGTTGACTTTTTTCTGCGTACCGTAGCCGATTACGACGGTTGCATCGAGCATGATGGCGTCCTCTTGCAGGTAGATCGTGATGCTGTTCCGGCTTGAGGGAACCGTCACTTTCTGGGGCAGGTAACCCAGGCAGGTGACCTGGAGAACGGCTTCTCCCGACGGAACCTGGATTTTGAAGGTGCCGTTTTCAGAGGTTGTGACGCCTTTGGTCGTACCATCGACCAGAACGACTACACCCACGAGCGGCTGTTGATTGGCGTCGAGGACTTTTCCCGACACCTCCCTGTTCTGGGCCGAAAGGGCTGTTATTCCCCCTCCCAATACCAGAAGAAGAGATAGAACCAGTGGTCTTAATACTCTCATAAGATCTGTGTTTGTTGGTTAGTAAATGATGATTGTGGTTGGGTATGTAGCGAAAATCACTTGCGTCGGTAGGCATCCGTGGAGAATGCTTTCGGCCGCTGCATGTTTTCGGTCCACTCGTTTCCGAATTCGTCCTTGACGGTGATCACAAGGTCGGTGTCCGCATCGTCCGCCTTCACCTTGAAGAAGTGCGTGAACTTGTCGGTGATGAACGACGGGGTCGACTTGAGTCCCGCGTTGTTGAACCGCTTGACCGAGAGCGCCGCGATATGGAGCGGGTCGTAGGCCCAGACTTCGGTGTAGGGCAGCGTCTTGCGGTTTTCGTCGACGACGCTCAACGTCCAGTCCGAATTCCAGTTCCAGATGTTGATCAGCACCTCGTTGTCGTTGTTCTGCGGATAGGCGTTGACATATTGCATATAGGCGTTCTTGACCGAAGCGGAGATGTCGGAAGGCATCAGCGGAACGTCGGCCATCGAAAAATGCACGTTGTTCAGGTCGTAGCTGCGGAACTGGTACTCTTCGGGCCATCCGGTCGATTTGTAGAGACATTGGAAATCGGTTCCCGTGACATCCCAGATGCCGTAGCCGCCCGGAGTTCCGTCGGTTCCGATGTGGATTCCGGGCGTGAGGTTGCCGGACCACCACCACGAAGCGCATACCGAGCCGGAGTTATACTCCCGGAAGTTATGCCCGTCCACGATCGGGGCGTCGGGCGTCACGTTGAAAAGTTTGTGGGTATGCCCCGTCACGAAGCGGACGGTATATCCGTCGAGGATGTCGAAAAGCCGCAGGGTGTTGACCGGATCATGGTCGATCTTGAATCCCGATGTGGTCGGATAGAACACCTGCGCATGCATGGCAACGACGACGGGGGTCGTCTTGGCCACGTACGACAGGTCTTTCGCCAGCCAGTCCAGCTGCTCGGCGGAGAGGCTGGCGACATAGTTGCGGGAAGTGCTCCCGTCGTAGCTGCTGCAATCAATGTCGTCCATGACGACGTAATGGACCTTGCCGATGTTGAATGAATAGTAGGTCGGGCAGATCTGATCCACATATTTGACCGCCGCATCGTAGTCCGACCTGGTCTGGAAGTCGTTGTCATGGTTGCCCATGGTGTGGAAGATCTGCAGATTCTTGATCTGGCTGTTGACGGTGTTCAGGTACTGGGGGAAATAGTAGCTGTTCGAATACCAGTAGAGGTCCCAGGTCATGTCCCCGAGGGTGAGCGCATACATCTTCTCGCCCTTGTGGCGGGTCATGTAGTCCGTAAGGTCGGAGGTGAACTGGGCGAACTGTCCCAGGTCGCCCGTTCGGTTGGCGAGGTGCATGTCGCCCAGCATGAAGATCTTGTAGGAGTCCTGTCCGTCGACCTTTTCGAGCTTGAAGTCGGCCCGTTCGACGACGTCGGCGCTGTTTTTGAGCGCGCGGTGGAACTGCGGGAGCACCCCGACGGACGGAACTTCGTAGCCGCTCGGGACGGAGATGAAGACATATCCCCACTTTTTGGCCGATTTGAGCTGGTAGATGCCCTTCTCGTTCGTGACGGTCACCTCCGCGCCGTCGGAGACCACGACGTTCTCCACGCCGACGCCGGCCGACGACACGATCCCGTAGACCGTGGTGCCTGCATCCGGTTTGAAATCTATGTCTTCGACGATGTTGATGTAGATTCTTCCGAACGATTTTTTGCGCGCGTCTCTTTTGACGAAGACTTTGTAGTAACCCGTTTCACACCCGTCGGCCAGGCGTACGGTGAAACTGTCGGAAGAGGTGTTGACGATGGGGCAGACGTAGGAGATGCCTGCGTCCGACTCAAGAATGAATGTGTCTGTGGTCAGGGGCGATTTCCCCCCCCCACTTACGGCGAAAGTGCACTCGCCGCCTTCGGTGACGTCTACCGACCCCGGAACCGTGAATTGCACGTCGAAATTATCCGCGGGGGTCTTTTCGTCATCGCTGCCGCCGCAGGCGAAGAGTTGCGAGACGGCGATGAGTGCCAGTAACAGATACTTTAATACGTTTTTCATTTTAAGTTCTTCGATTATAATTTTTTTATTTGTCCGCGTTTTGTAAATCCGGTTGTTTGGACACCTCGAAGGCCCGGAAAGACCCGGTCGGGGACTCCGTCCCGAAGTCTCCGTTTGCGGCCCTGCCGGCCTTCGCATCTTCCATTATATATATGGTAACCATCTGTTTACCGTGTCGCTTCTGTCTGAAAAACTTTTCAAATATAACTTGTTTGTGTTTCGATTGTGTTTCGAATACATTTCAAAATTAAACCTGTCTCTTATACACATCTGACGCTGCCGAC
>ENA-UAOW01000934-UAOW01000934.1-human-gut-metagenome-genome-assembly--contig:-NODE-934-length-11279-cov-31.287865_pt1 | contig 11279 bp, 9 predicted proteins | sample MGYA00243470_ERZ654559 | MGnify/ENA primary metagenome ERZ654559 (study PRJEB26926, sample SAMN06164851) | human gut metagenome | biome: ENVO:00009003; feature: ENVO:2100002; material: ENVO:00002003...
GCGTCAGATGTGTATAAGAGACAGATGCAAAACCTCAGATGTACCGCCCAATGCAGGATGCCAATGCACTTGTCCTTGATGCGGTTAATATTGATCTTATGACTATGCATAAAGCAGATAATGATATATTGCAACAGATGGTTCTTGATTTTGTATCTGCTTATGGATTCCTTGGTTTTATGACAGCACTGCCGACAACGGTACAGTTTGTTACATATGAATCCGTATATCTTCCTAAAAACCACTTTATAAAAGAAGAAACTCTTTCAACAGAGGATTATCTTACTTACTTCTACCCTTTTGAAAAGCTTGATTTTCACAAGAAAGGTACGGAATCCGGATGGTCTGTTGCAGATAAAGATGAAATTGCTGTTGTGATGGCAATGGGTAACAGATGTGCTTTTCTTTTATGCTGACTGATGAAAGCTGTGAAATGAAATTGTGTAAGCACTGTGGTAAAGCATTTATCGCAAGCCGAAAGGGAAATGAGTTCTGCTCTCCGAAATGTAAAAATCAATATAATGTGTATAAGACAAGAGCTAAAAAGAATAATACTGATGAATAAAATCGTTTTTATAATGTTCAGGAGGTTTGCACGCAATGAGTGAAATCATTAAAACTAATACAGAATATTCAAAGTGGATTAAAGAAGTTTCTTTAAGATTCCGCAACAGCCAGATAAAAGCTGCAACAAAAGTTAATAGAGAAATGCTGTTATTTTACTGGTCTATCGGGCATGATATATCAGAGAATTACAATGAAGTCAAATACGGAAAATCTTTTTTCAAAAATCTTTTTAAGAACTTCGCGTCTCGGGAAATCGGGCTTACACAGAGCTTTAAGCTCCTTTATTGTAAACTTTCAGCCTTCGTAAGAACAACCGTTTTTCTCAAACGCGGATGCAAAGGTAGCGACTTTTTCCGAACCTGCAAATATTTGCGCATCTTTTTTTGAAAAATCTTCAATTTTACCCGATAAAGCCGATACTACCTATATATATTAATAGAGGCAGAAAAACGGCGGCTCCGCACGGAACCGCCGCAGGACATACCGGGGAGGAAAGCCGGTCAAAGCCATCCGCCGTTGGCGGCCAGTCCGGCACGGGAAACGACGGCGAATTCGCGCACGAACTCCGTATCGCCCGACACCGCGCTTATCCGAAGCATGGAAGTTCCCGGTTCGGGACAGTCGAAAGTGATCTTCGTACCGTCGAACACCGCCTTCGAAGAGGACAGCCCCAGGTTGCCCGGCGATACGAACGACGCGGCAGTCAGCGCAACCCGGCTCCGGTCGCCCCCGAAATAACGCGCGAAGTCCACGGTCACCGGCTCTCCGGTCCTCACATAGACGGCGGGAGTCCCCTTGACGGCAAACAGCAGTTTCAGGGCGTCGATACAGCCTCCGCCCATTTTATTCTTATAGACGGCCATATCGGCAATAGGACCCAGCTCCCCGTCCTTCGAGCCGGCGAAGCAGTCGTCGATGCCGTAAACGGAACTCAATAGCAGGGCCTTGAATTCGGCCGGCGTATATTTCTTTCCGTTCTGCGCCGCGTAAGCAAGCCCCAGGGCCGCAACGCCCGAAACGTGCGGGCACGCCATCGAAGTCCCCTGCATAAAACCGTAGCCGTACATCCCGCCATCCTTGCGTCCGTCCTGATAAGCGATCGCATCGTCGCAGAGGATCGTGCTCAAAATCTGCGCATTGCTATAAAAGACCGTCCTCCCGTCGGAAGCGGTCCGCGTCGTCTTTCCGGAATAGCGGTCGCCTCCCGGGGCCGCGATGTCGACCCACGGTCCGTAGTCGGTATAATAGGCCGGGCGGAAACTCCAGTCCATCGCCCCGACGGCGATCACCGGATCGTAGGCGGCCGGATAGATCCGGACGTCGCCGTAAACGTCGCCCTCGTTGCCGGCGGCGAAAATCACAAGCCCGCCCTGCAACGGGGAGTTCGGGTTCCGGGTCCCCGCCCCGCGGACAAAGGTGTCGATGGCGTCGCGCATGATGCCATAATTGCTCTTCCACTCCCGCTCGAACTCCTCGGGGGTGATCTTCGTGCCGTCCGCCGTTTCGAGATTGTATCCCCAACTGTTCTGGGCGATGATCGCACCGTTGGTCCAGGCATATTCGAAGGCCTTGACCGTCGGGTTTCCCTTGCCGCCGGTCGTGCTGTTGCCCATGATCTGGCACGACATGATCCGCACGCCGCCGCTGTTGCTCCGCCCGCCGGCGATGCCGCAAACGCCCCGGCCGTTGTTGTTCACGGCGGCGATGACGCCTGCGACATGCGTTCCGTGGTCCGCGTATTCCGGATTGCGGTCATTCCCGCCGACCGATTTCCAGTCGAGTTCGGGGGAGTCGTCCCAGAAATTGTAGCCGTGTTCCTGCGAATTCTTCGGATTCGACCAGATGTTCGCCCGCAGGTCGGGATGGGTGATCTGCACGGGTTCGTCGATCACCGCGACGATAACCTCCTCGCTGCCCGTGCAGAGCTGCCAGGCATCCAGCAGGTCGATGTCGGCCCCCGCCTCCGGCTTGACGGCGACATCCGGAAAGAGGCCTCCGCCCGGGTTGTCGTAATTCCACTGAAAAGGCAGCATCGGATCGTTCATCGCCTTCGCGGCGCGGGTCTCGCCCACACGGGAAAACATGCCCTCGGAAGCCGGAACGGCAGGGCCTTCGCTCATCGGACGGATATAGCGGGGATCAATCCCGTACTCCACGACCGCAACGCCGGGCAACGCCGCCAGCCGTTCGCCGACCTCGGAGAGTTGAATTTCGTCGTCGAACGCGATCGTATACCAGCGGTTGATGCCCGTCTCCTCGTAAACGTCCTCCCACTCGGGATTGTATGCGACGACACGTTCGAAACGCCCGGCGTCGATTTCATGCAGGATTGCGTCGATGCCGCCGACACCCGAACGGGTCGCGACACCGCTGCGTGTCGCGGGCCGCTGCGCCTGCGCAGCGGCAACCGCCTGTGCCGTTTCGGGCGACAGCTTTACGGAAAGACTCCCCCGCAACGCCAGCCGCGAAGTCGGGGAACCCAGCACCCGGGCCTTCCGTCCGCCATTGCCGCCGGCAGAGTCCGCAGGCTCTTCCGTACAGGCAAATACCGCCAACAGCCCGCAGAGGAGTAGCAATTTTTTCATAGATCGTCAAACTTTTCGATTTTCCAAAGATATGATTTTTCCGCCAAAGTGCATGACCCGGGAGGTAAAATCGCCCCGGAGTTCCAAAAAAGGAGATTTTTTTACTATTTTTGCAACCGAATACCACTACGATTATGAATTTCAAGAAAATATCGCTGCTCATCGTGCTGCTGCTCATCGCAGACCAGGCGCTCAAAATCTGGATCAAGACCCACATGCACCTCGACGAGTCGATCGTCGTCTTCCCCGACTGGTTCCAGCTGCGGTTCATCGAGAACAACGGCGCGGCCTTCGGCATGCACATCGCCTCGCGCGGAGGCTTCGACTGGGGCAAGCTGCTGCTGGGCGTCTTCCGGATCGTCATGGTCGGATTCATCGGCTGGCTGATGCACCACCTCTGCACCAAACGCCAAGACACGCCCAAGGGAGTGATCGTCGGCCTCGCGCTGATCTTCGCCGGCGCCATGGGCAACATCCTCGACAGCGCATTCTACGGATTGATCTTCTCCGAATCGACGCCCTACACGGTGGCTCAATTCGGGGGGCACTACGCCGGGTTTATGATGGGCAAAGTGGTCGACATGTTCTATTTCCCGCTGTTCCAATGGAACGGCGTACCCCGCCTGCTGCGGTTTCTGGTCGACAGCAACAACTATTTCTTCGGCGCGATCTTCAATCTGGCCGATGCCTACATCTCGGTGGCAGTCGTCTATCTGCTTCTGTTTCAGCACAAGTTCTTCAGCAAGTAGATTTTTTTTGAAAAAAGAGTTGGTGTTTCAGAAAAAAGTATTACTTTTGCACACCGCAATTCCAGAAATGCCCAGGTGGCGGAATAGGTAGACGCGCACGTTTCAGGTGCGTGTGCCGCAAGGCGTGCAGGTTCGATTCCTGTCCTGGGCACAAAAAATCCCGTTAGAGGAAACTCTGAGGGGATTTTTCTTTTTCCGTGTCCGCATCGTGTCCGCAATTTCATGGAGAAGGGCTCTGATTTTTCCCTGCCAGAAAGACAAAACCAGATTATTTTTGTAATTTTGTATAAACCGATTCCAAACAAACGACGAACTATCCAGATTCTGATGTAATCCCTATGTTTACAATCAGAGTTGACTGCGATGAAAGCGGATAGATGAAAAAGCTATCGAGATTTTGGTTAGATTAAAGTTGCGAGACCTTTACTAACTAAAACGACGATAGCCATGAGAGAACGAAGAAATGAAATTATTTCAAAGGACAAAAGATTTATGTAGGAATCGACGTCCATTTGAAGAGTTGGTCGGTAACGGTCTTGTCCGCGACCTCTGTACTGAAGAAATTCAGTCAAAATCCGGCCCCGGAAGCGTTGCACGGATTTCTGACGAGGAGTTTATCCGGGAGCCGAGTATCATTCGGTGTACGAAGCGGGCTTTTGCGGATTCTGGATACACGAACGCCTGACGGCATTGGGGATCGACAACATCGTGGTCAACCCGGCCGACGTACCGACCAAGAGCAGCGAAAAGCTGCGTAAGAGTGACGCCGTGGACAGCGGCAAGCTGGCGCGGAGTTTAAGAGCCAACGAACTGAAAGGCATTTATACGCCGGACAGTGTATCGTTGGAAATGCGTTCCTTGATAAGATTGAAGAACTCGATCACCAAAGACACGACCCGTCAGAAGAACCGGATCAAGTCCCAGTTACGGTGTTTAGGCATCGGGATTCCGCAGGAGTTCCTCGAACCTTTCTCCAACTGATCGAAACGCTTTTTCGCATGGCTGAAAGAGGTTGAGACACTCACTCCGAGCGATCGTCAGGCCCTCGACATTCAGCTCCGGCATCTGGAGGAACTACGCCGTCAGAAGTTGGAGATGACACGGGCTTTACGGGCCTTGGCCAAGGCGGACCGATTCCGCGAACCGCAGCGGTTGATTATGAGCGTTCCGGGGTTCGGGCAGACTACGGGAATGGCGTTTCTGTCGGAGATATGCGACATAACCCGTTTCCGCAATGCCGAACAACTGGCCGCCTATATCGGGATGATCCCGATGTGCCATAGCAGCGGAGAGAAAGACGGAACAGGAGACATTACCGTGCGAAAACACGCCGTCATGCGCTGTAATCTGATAGAGGCTGCATGGGTGGCTATACGCCAAGATCCCGCGATGAATCTGTTTTATACAGAACAATGCAAGCGGATGCCCAAGAGCAAGGCCATCGTAAAGGTCGCCCGCAAACTGGTAAATAGACTATACTTCGTGTTGAAACACCAGACCGAATATGTCAATAGTGTCGTGTCATAAGCAACCCCTTCCGGTAAACGGATTTTCCCAGAGAGAATACTACATATTGCGTGCGGCTTTGGAGTCCGCTTAATGTAAAATGCTCCTCTGGCCTTTGTAAACTAATACAGGAACATGCGGCAGAATACTGACCGCTGTGGAAAGTCTGTCTACCGAAGGATTTTTACGGGTTCTGAAATCACGGCTTTCGCAAGAGCCAAAGGTCAAAGCACATCGTGACTCCGCACCGACTCGATCGAAGGCCGGCGGAGACACGCTGTGCCTTGACCTTTGGCCGGGAAACTCATCAAGAATCGCAATGTATTGCAAATGAAATAAAAACAAATTTAACCGAAAACTTTGATCCAGATTTATTTGGATTGTAACAGGAAACGGCAGCATGGGGCCGGAACATTGTCCCCGGTCTCGTAGACCAATGAAATTTCGGACTTATTCCATGCTCTGATGTCTTTATTTCCTCAAAGTTATAATCATTAAAGTGAATATACGAATGACACTCCTGATCAGCATCGAATACCGTACCCGCTGGGGCGAACAGCTCGTACTCCGCCTCGGCAAGCGGCGCATCGCCCTGCAATACGCCGACGGCGGCGTCTGGACCTGCGCCGTAGAGCGGTACGCCCCTGCGGCGCAGCCGGCAGAATACCGTTACGAAGTCGAGCGCGAGGGCGTGTGCATCCGCAGCGAATGGCGGCCGCACACGCTGCGGATCCCGTCCCGGGAGGGGGTGCGTACGCTGCGCATTCGCGACCGCTGGCAGGAGATGCCCTCCGACACGCCGTTCTACTCCTCGGCATTCACCCGGGGCATCTTCGGCCGCGGGAAAACCGGTAATCCGAAGAAAGCAGCCGGCAACATCACCCTGCGCGTCATCCTGCCCACCCTGCGGCCGGACGAAACGCTCGCCGTCGCCGGCAGCGGCCGTGAACTGGGCGACTGGAAACGAATCGTCCCGATGGACGACAGCCGCTTCCCGGAATGGGAACTCACGCTACATACCGCACACCGGTTCGAATACAAATTCCTGATCGCCGACCGCAAGACCCTCACCCCCATCCTGTGGGAGGAGGGTGCCAACCGCACCTGGGGCGAACTGCCCGGCGCCGGCGAACACGCCCTCGACGCCGCGGCGTACCCGCGGTTCCCCGAACGCAGATGGCAGGGCGCCGGGACGGCGATCCCGGTCTTCTCGCTCCGTACGGAAGAGGATTTCGGCGTCGGTGAGTTCTACGACCTGAAACGGCTCATCGACTGGGCGGCCGCCACCGGGCAGTGCGTCATCCAGGTACTGCCGATCAACGATACCACCATGACCGGTACATGGGAAGACTCCTACCCCTACAACGCCAATTCGACCTTCGCCCTGCACCCGCAGTTCATCCGGCTGCCGGCCGCGGGCGTCGTGGAGGACGACGAGTACCGCACCCTGCGCAACGAACTGAACGCACTCCCCGAAATAGACTACGAACGGGTCAACCGGCACAAACTGCGGCTGCTCCGCCGGGCGTTCGAACGCCACGGAACCCGCACTGCGGCACGCCGCGACTACAAGGACTTCATCGCCGCCAATAGACACTGGCTCATCCCCTATGCCGCCTTCTGCACGCTGCGCGACGAAACGGGCACGCCCGACTTCACCCGCTGGGGCGGCTTCGCCCGCTATGACCGCAAAACCGTCGACGCCTACTGCCGCAGCCACAGCCGCGACATCGCATTCCACTGCTATGTCCAATACCACCTGCATACGCAGTTGTCCGAGGTCTGCGCCTACGCCCGCGACCACGGCATCGTCCTCAAGGGCGACCTGCCCATCGGCATCAGCCGCACGAGCGTCGACGCATGGCTCTACCCGCACCTGTTCCACATGGACTCGCAGGCCGGGGCTCCGCCCGACGCATTCTCGGCCGTCGGGCAGAACTGGGGATTCCCGACTTACAACTGGGCACGCATGGCACGCGACGGCTACGCCTGGTGGCGGGCACGCATGGCCAAGATGGCCGAATACTTCGACGCCTTCCGCATCGACCACATCCTCGGGTTCTTCCGCATCTGGGAGATTCCCACGCATGCCGTACACGGGTTGCTGGGCTATTTCAACCCCGCCCTGCCCTATTCCGCAGATGAACTGCGCGGCATGGGCTTCGACACGCAGGACGGACGCTACACCACCCCGGCGCCCGACGAACACATGCTCGGGGAACTGTTCGGCGACCTGGCCGGCGAAGTCCGCGCCACCTGCATGAAGGAGGGGCGGTTACTGCCCGCCTATGCCACCCAGCGCAAGGTCGCAGCCCGCTTCCCGGGCGACGACGAACGCCAGACCCGGCTGCGGGAAGGGCTCATGGCATTGCTCGACGACGTGCTCTTCATCGAAGACCCGCGCCGCAAGGGCTATTTCCACCCCCGCATCGCCCCCCACTCGACGCACGCCTACCGCCGGCTCGACGGAGAGCGCCGTGCAGCTTTCGACCGGCTCTATACCGACTTCTTCTACCACCGGCACAACCGTTTCTGGCAGGAATCCGCCCTGCGCAAGCTCCCGGTGCTCCTCTCGGCGACCGAGATGCTGACCTGCGGCGAAGACCTGGGCATGATTCCCGACAGCGTCCCCGAGACGATGCACGAACTGCAAATCCTCTCGCTCGAAATCCAGCGCATGCCCAAGACGCCGGGGGAACTCTTCGCCGACCCGGCGCACTACCCCTATTTCTCGGTCTGCACCACTTCGACGCACGACATGAACCCGCTGCGGGCATGGTGAGAGGAAGACCGCGAACTCACGGCGCGCTTCTACCACGAAGCACTCGGCATCGGGGGCGACGTTCCCTATTTCTGCGAGCCGTGGATATGCCGGCGCATCCTCGACATGCACCTCAATTCCCCGGCGATGCTCACCATCCTGCCGTTGCAGGACTGGTTCTCGACCGACGGGGAACTGCGCTACCCCGACCCGGCCAAGGAACGCATCAACGTCCCGGCCGTCGCCCGATACTACTGGCGTTACCGAATGCACCTCCCGCTCGAGGAACTGCTGCACAAGGAGACTTTCAACGAGTCGCTGCACGACATGATCGCCTGCAGCGGGCGCCGCTGACGGGCAGACTGCGGCAGCGCCGACCCCGGCCGCAAAAATAAGGGGCGCCCCGGAATTTCCGGAGCGCCCCTTTTATCATGCCGCCGCGCCATCCTCCCGGGTGCCCCTGCGGAAACCTTCCACGGGAATCCCTTCCTGGGATCTCTCAACCGAAGCCCTCGAAGGACGCCTCCGGAGGAACGCCCGCAGCATGATCCTTCAAAGTGAACTTTCAGTCCTCGGCGGAAAATTCCAGAGGAACTCCTCTGCGGAACTCCCCTCTCCCGCCGGAACCGGAGCCCCCGCCCGCCGCAGGAACGGTAACCCGGAAGGCCGGAGGACAAAACCCGGAAACGGAGGGGGGGGGCCGAAGACCTGCCCGTCGCGACCAAGGCTCAGCCATTCCCCTCCAGCCACTTCAGGAAGTCGTCGACCCGCGACCGGCTCACCACCATCTCGAACTCCGGACGCGGACGTGCCGTGATCTTCAGCCGGTTGCCCAGGTATTTCACGATGCTGACGATCGCCGGCATGGCGATGATGCAGCTGCGCGATATGCGGAAAAACCGCCCGGGATCCAGTTCGTCCGAAAGGACGTCGAGCGACTGATCCATGATGTAGCGGTTGTTGTCGTTCGTGACAAGGTAGGTGTTTTTCTCTTCCGAGTAGAAATAGGCGATGTCGGTGGTCTGCACCGGGACGATCCGGTCGTTGAAACGCACGACATAGCGCTGTTTGTATTCGCGCGGGCTGCGGATTGCGTTCAGCAATACGTCGGGGTCGATGCCCCCGCTCCGCACACGGCAACGTTCCACGGCACGCCGCAGCGCCGCGAGGTCGATCGGTTTGAGCAGGTAGTCGATGCTGTTGACCTCGAACGCCCGCACGGCGTAATTGTCATATGCGGTGGTCATGATGACCCGCGCCGTTACGTCCGCCTGGCGGAATATCTCGAAGCAATCCCCGTCGGAGAGTTCCACGTCCATGAAAATCACATCGGCACTGTTCCCCGGCGTGCGCAGCCAGAGCACCGTTTCCCTGACCGAGCCGGTCGTCCCGACGATCCGTACGTCGGGAAAATGCTGGGTCAGCGCTCGCGCCAGGTTTGCCTGGGCCATCATTTCGTCTTCTACGATCAGTACGTTCATATTACAGCAACGGTAAGGTGACACAATATTCGGTATCGGTACGGCGTATCCCGATCGGGATGCCCGACAGGTCGAGGTACTGCTGGCGGATGTAGTTCAGCCCCACACGGGTCGAGGGGTTGCCGGATACCTTCAGCTGAAGGTTGTTCGACACCGTCACGGCCTCGGCCACGGCGACGATGCGGATCACCAGCGGCCGGTCGGCCCCCACCGAGTTATGCTTGATGGCGTTTTCGATCAGCAACTGCACCGAGCAGGGCAGGACATGGCGGTTCATGGCCTCATCCGAAATGTCGGTCTCCACGCGGAACCCTTCGGGGAAACGCACCTGTAACAGGTCGACGTACATCCCCACGAAGGCCATCTCCTCGCGCAGGCGCACGAGTGTCTCCTCCTCGTTCTGGAGCATGTAACGGTAAATGCCCGCCAGTTTATGGATGTAGGCGCTGGCCTGCTCCGTGCGCTGCTCGCAGACCAGGCAGTCGAGGATATTGAGCGAGTTGAACAGGAAATGGGGGTTGACCTGCTGTTTGAGTTTCATGTAACGGAACTGCGCCTGGTGCGCCTTGCCGCGCTCGGCACGCAGCACGGCACGTGCGACCAGGGCGTAATCGACCATAAATACGACCGAATAGAGGGTCACCTCGACCAGCAGGGTGACGATCCACAGTTGCAGGAACTCCCGTGCGGTGAACGAGCGGTCGAAGGCGAACGGCAGGTGCAGCCCCGTAATGAGCGCCACGCAGGCCGACGTGAGCAGCACGAACAGAAGGAAGGCCGCGATTTCGGCGATCGGGCCGTGTCGGGTTTCACGCCTGCGCGTATGCCGGACATAGATGATATTGACGCACAGCAGGATAATCAGTGCCGCGGAATTGGAAGCCAGCAAGTCGGCCATGTGGTAGAGGCGGTCTGTGGAAAAGGAGGGCGAGGCGAAAAGCTCGACATAGGCCAGCCTCAGCACGAAAATCACCCCCACGGCCAGCAGCAGCAACCCGATGCGGGGCGTCCAGGCCGAGGAGCGGCTCGCCGTGTCGTCGCCGCGGCGGAACAACTTGGTGAACCACACGATGCTCCAGCCCAGGATCTCGGTGGTGATGAAGGTCGAGACGGCATGCACCACGGGCGGGGCGTGCAATAACAGCTCGATCAACTGCGCACCGCCCGTACCCAGCAGGTAGCCGATCACGTTGACGACGATCACGCTGGCAGCGGTGAACTCCACGTTCAGTCCCCGTTTGAGGCAGATCAGCACGATCAGCACGATCGTCAGCAGCGTCAGCACCAACTCGTCGTTGATCCCCGCCAGATGGCACGAAAGGGCGACCACGGCATGGAGCACGGCGAACAGGTGGATGATTCCGGACACTTTGAGCGATCGCATATAGGCTGACTGAGGCTGTATTAAAGTATATACGGGTTTCGTTTATTACGAATAAAGGTAGTGTTTTTCCGCGGAAATTCCAAATCGTCCCCCGCGGGCTACCGTTCGTCGCAAAAATCCGCCCGTTCATCCGGCTGAACCTTCCGTTCGTCGCCCTGCGGTTCGCCGTCCGGATTTTTTTTATTAAAATTACCCGTTGGTTGAATTAAAATAAAGCATCTTTAACAAGACCAATTTTACGATGGT
>ENA-UAOW01000947-UAOW01000947.1-human-gut-metagenome-genome-assembly--contig:-NODE-947-length-11164-cov-4.972275_pt1 | contig 11164 bp, 11 predicted proteins | sample MGYA00243470_ERZ654559 | MGnify/ENA primary metagenome ERZ654559 (study PRJEB26926, sample SAMN06164851) | human gut metagenome | biome: ENVO:00009003; feature: ENVO:2100002; material: ENVO:00002003...
GCGTCCACGATTTCGCAGGTTCGCCTGGTACACCGCCTGTCCTTTTTCCGGGTCGTATTTGGGCCGCTTGTTCTGGTCCAGTTCGCCGGTGTCTCCCCGTTTCAACTCCTGATAGATGGCAGCAGGGGAGAACCCCAGTTCAACCGCGATGTTCACAGCGCCGTCTCCGGCTGCCCATCTTTCCGCCAGAACCTGCCTGTCCCTCATGGTCAGGGTCCTCTGTTTGCTCATGTTCTCACCTCGTTTCCGCCGGAACCGCCGCCGGCTGTAAAAAAAATAATGCAGAAAAAGGTCGTTAAACCTTTTCTGCATTTAATGTACTATCTCACAGCTGGAGAAAAGAGAAGCGGCGTCCCTTGCGTTTTGGGCAAAAATTTGCTATGATAAAGTATCTTGCAATCACACCTGGAGGGAACCGATATGCTGAACAGTAAGCGCGAGGGCGTCTATTACAAAAACGGCGCCTTTCTCCCGGCCCGGGAAGGCCCCGCCGCCGGGCTGCCCGCACCGGAGGAAGCCAAAAAGGGGACCATGGCCTATGCCATCCTGTCCAAGCACAACACGGCGCGGGGCATGGAAGAGCTGGCGATCCGATTTGACGCCATGGCCTCCCACGACATTACCTATGTGGGCATCATCCAGACGGCCCGTGCCTCCGGCATGACGGAATTCCCGGTGCCCTATGTGCTGACCAACTGTCACAATTCTCTGTGCGCCGTGGGCGGTACCATCAACGAGGACGATCACGTCTTCGGCCTGTCCGCCGCCAAGAAGTACGGCGGCGAGTTCGTCCCCGCCCACCAGAGCGTGATCCACTCCTATATGCGGGAACGCTACGCCGCCCCCGGCAAAATGATCCTGGGATCCGATTCCCACACCCGTTACGGCGCTTACGGGACGATGGCCATCGGCGAGGGCGGGCCCGAGCTGGCCCGGCAGCTGCTGAAAAAAACCTATAACATCGCCTATCCGAAGGTGATCGCCATCTACCTCACCGGGGCGCCCCGGCCCGGCGTGGGCCCGCAGGACGTGGCGCTGGCGCTGGTGAAGGCCACCTTCCAGCAGGGCGTGGTGAAGAACGCCGTCATGGAGTTCTTTGGACCGGGCGTAAAGAGCCTGTCCATGGATTACCGCTCCGGGATCGACGTGATGACCACCGAGACCACCTGCCTGTCCTCCGTGTGGGAGACCGACGACACCCTCAGGGACCATCTGACCGTACTGGGCCGCGGGGACGCGTACCAGCGTCAGGCGCCGGCCGAGGGCGCGTACTATGACGGAGTCATCGAGGTGGCGCTGGACCGGATCGAGCCCATGATCGCTCTGCCGTTCCACCCCTCCAACGCATATACCATCCGGGAGTTCAAAGCCAATCTGGACGAGCTGCTCCATCAGGTGGACGAGGATGCCGTGCGGCAGCTGGGCCTCAAGCACAGGCCGGCCTCTCTGCGGGAGAAGATCGTGGACGGCAAATTCCGGGTGGATCAGGGCGTCATCGCCGGCTGCTCCGGCGGCACGTACCAGAATATCGTCCGGGCGGCCCAGATCCTGGACGGCCACGCCATCGGCTCGGATGAGTTCTGGCTGTCCGTCTACCCCACCAGCCAGCCGGTGAACCTGGAGCTGACCCGCAAGGGGTATATCGCCTCCCTTATGGCCGCCGGCGCGTCCATCCGGTCCTGTTTCTGCGGCCCCTGCTTCGGCGCGGGGGACGTGCCCGCCAACGGGGCCTTCTCCATCCGGCACTCCACCCGGAATTTCCCCAACCGGGAGGGGAGCAAGCCCTCCGATGGACAGGTGTCCTATGTGGCGCTGATGGACGCGCGAAGCATTGCCGCCACCGCACGGAACGGCGGCGTGCTCACCGGCGCGGACGAGCTGCCCGAGATCCCGGCGGACCCGGCGGTGGAGCCCTTCGCCTATGACGACACGCCCTACAAGGCACGGGTCTATTTCGGCGTGGGCAAACCCGATCCGGCGCAGGAGCTGGTGTTCGGCCCCAACATCGCCGACTGGCCGGAGCAGGTGGCCCTGCCGGAAAACCTGCTGCTGACCGTGTGCTCGGCCATCTACGATCCGGTCACCACCACCGATGAGCTCATCCCCTCCGGGGAGACCTCTTCTTACCGCTCCAACCCCATCAAGCTCTCCGAGTTTGCCCTGAGCCGCAAGGATCCCCAGTATGTGCCCCGGGCCAAACAGGTGCTGGCGGTGGAGCGCCTGCGCCGCGCCGACCCCGCCGCCCCTGAGGTCCGGCAGGCCCTGATGGGCCACGACCCCGCCGCCACTGGACTGGGCTCCCTGGTCATGGCCCTCAAGCCCGGCGACGGCTCCGCCCGGGAGCAGGCCGCCTCCTGCCAGCGGGTGCTGGGCGGCGCGGCCAACCTGGCCGCCGAGTATGCCACCAAGCGTTACCGCTCCAACGTGGTCAACTGGGGCATGCTGCCCTTCATCGCCGAAGGTGTGAAGGACTGGGATATCCAGCCCGGCGACAAGCTGTATATCCCCAGTGTCCGGGCCGCCGTGGACGGCGGGGCGGAGGAGATCGACGCTACCCTGATCCAGCACGGAGCGGAAAAGCACGTCACCCTCAAGCTCCCCGGCATGACCCGCGAGGAGCGGGATATCGTTTTGGCCGGCTGCCTGATCAACTACTACGCCAAGTAAAGCCTTCCGTTCGGAAAGGAGGCCCCTATGAAGCGTATCCAGCGTCTCCTCCTCTGCGTCCTGCTCTGCCTGGCGGTGTTGCCGGTCAGCGCCTCCGCCGACACGGGCCCCAAGCCTGCGGTGACCATCACCGTGGTCAACGCCCCGGCGGGGGACTACTACCTGGATCTGCTGATCCAAGACCCGGGGGACTATCCCAACATCGACCCCGAGGACTACGACCCCACCCTGCTGGACGGTCTGCGGAGCTGGGAGGGGGAGGGGTGGTGGCCCGCCCTGCTGGAGGGCACGGATGTACCTCTCTTCGGTGACCTGACGCCGGGGGAGGACGGCACCCACCGCTTCACCTACCACGGCCTGCCCAGGACCTTCCGCATCGCCGTCTCATCCGCCCAGGGGGCCCAGGCCACGGAGAGCTCCTTCACCCGTACGGTGTTCTATACCCACCTGACCTACAACTGGGCCACCAACACCATCACGAAGGCCACCTCCACGGTGGGCTTCTACCTGACCCAGTTCCTCTCCACCCTCATTCCCACCCTGCTGGTGGAGGGGGCGCTGCTGTGGCTGTTCGGCTTCCGCAGCCGGCAGGACTGGCTGGTGTTCGCTCTGGTCAACCTAGCCACCCAGCTGGGGCTCCATGCGGCGCTGGGCTCCACCATGATGGCCACGGGGGGACACTACTTCTACTATCTGATGATACTCCCCTTGGAGGCGATCGTCCTCGTGGTGGAGATCGTGGCCTACCGCATCCTCCTCCAGGAGCACAGCACGGGCCGGCGGGTGGGATATGCCGTGTGCGCCAATGCGGCCAGCTATGCTGTGGGTTACCTGCCTCTCCACTTGGCCGTGTCCTTTTTGGCCCGGTAGGCCAAGAATCATTTTACAGGACGCGGAAAACGCGGTATAATAGGGTATGCCGGGCCATGCGGCCCGGCATACCGTCTTTTTGGAATAGGAGAACTCTATGAAAAAGATCCTTGGGCCGCTCCTGGCCCTGACGCTGCTCATCTCCGCCTGCGGCGCGCCCGCCGCGCCGGAGCAGGACGATACCCTCCATGTGCTGGCCACCACCTACCCGGTCTACCTCTTCACCACGGCGGTGACCGAGGGGGTGGAGGGGGTGGAGGTGAGTCTGCTGGTCAACCAGCAGACCTCTTGCCTGCACGACTATACCCTTACCGTCGGCGACATGAAGGCCATCGAGAGGGCCGACGTGATCGTCAGGAACGGCGCGGGGCTGGAGGACTTCATGGATGACGCCCTGGCCGCCTCGGACGCGCCCGTGATCGACTGCTCGGCGGGCGTCGAGCTGCTGCCCGCCCAGGGTCACGAAGGCCATGACCACGATACCGAGTACGATCCCCACATCTGGATGGATCCCAGCTATGTCCAGGGGATGCTCAGCGCCATCTCTATGGGGCTGGGGGAGCTGGTCTACGGCGACGACTGGGCCTCTCACGGAGAATTCCATACCGGACAGTTGGCGGCAAAGGACATGTTGGAGCAGGCCAGACAGCGCTGGCAGGAGCAGATGGAGCCCCTGCAGGGAAATGGCCTGATCACCTTCCACGACGGTTTCCGGTACTTTGCCCAGGCCTTCGGCCTGGATCTGCTCAAGGCCATCGAGGAGGAGGAGGGCAGCGAGGCCTCCGCCGCTGAGATCAAGGAGATCGTCTCCCTCGTGGAGGAGTACGATATCCCCGCGATCTTTACGGAGGTCAACGGCTCCGACGCCACCGCTCAGGCCATCGCCCGGGAGACCGGCTGTGAGGTGTATGCGCTGGACATGATCATGAGCGGCGACGGCACGGGCATGCAGCCCTATCTCGACGCCATGCAGAAGAACCTTGACACCATCGTGGAGGCATTGGGATGAGCGTACGCAAGCACGAAAACGCGGGAAGCGGCTGCGCGGGCGCCTGCTGCCTGAAGGTGGAGGGGCTGGGTGTGCACTTCGGCGGGGAAGAAGTGCTCCAAAACGTGTCCTTTCACCTTCACTGCGGGGAGATCGTGGCCCTGATCGGCCCCAACGGGGCGGGGAAGAGTTCCCTGTTCCGCACCATTCTGGGACAGGTGCCCCACAGCGGGAGCATCGTGTTCCAGCGCGCGGGGGGCGGCAGGGCGCGGCCCCTGATCGGGTATGTGCCCCAGTCCCCCAGCTTCGACCGGGGGGACCCGGTGAGCGTCCTGGACTTTTTCTCCGCCGCCATTTCGGACTGGCCGGTCTTTCTGCCCACGCCCAGACGCCTGCGCGCACGGGTGCTGGAGTGCCTTGCGCGGGTACATGGGGACAGCCTGATCGACAAACGCCTGGGCGCGCTCTCCGGCGGCGAGCTGCAGCGGGTGCTGCTGGCCCTGGCGCTGGAGCCCCTGCCCCATATCCTCATTTTGGACGAGCCGCTCTCTGGGGTGGACATCGATGGGGAGCGCCAACTGCTGGATATGCTGGACGAGATCCGCAGCCAGTACGACCTGTCCATCCTGCTGTCCACCCACGACTTTGCCACGCTGGATCAGTATGCCGACCAGGTGATCCTGCTGAAAAATTCCGTGCTGCGGGTGGGGCCGCCGGAGCAGGTCCTCTCCTCGCCGGAATTCCGCGCCGTGTTCCACCTGGACCTGGGGAAGGGGGGGACGCGCTGATGGGCGTCTGGAACGTTTTGATGGACCTGCTGCCCTTTGAGTGGGCCGACCACGGCTTTATGCGCTCGGCCCTGCTGGCGGTGCTGGTCATCTCGCCCCTGTTCGGCCTGCTCTCCACCATGGTGGTGGAAAGCCGCATGTCCTTCTTTTCCGATGCGCTGGGGCATTCGGCCTTTACCGGCATCGCCGTGGGCGTGCTGTGCGGCCTGAGCGACCCCATGTGGTGCGCGGTCCTGCTGGCGCTGGTCTTTGCCGTGCTGTTCACCTATGTCCGGCGCAAGTCCAATATGGCCAGCGATACGGTCATCGGCGTCTTTTCTTCCACAGCCGTGGCTTTGGGCATCTTTATCGCGACGCTCAATGGAGGCAGCTTTACGAGATTCAACAGCATTCTCATCGGCGATATCCTCAGCGTGGAGGCGGGGAAGATCGCCCTTCTGGCCGTCATCCTGGCCGTGGTCGTGGTGCTGTGGGTATGCTCCTTCAACCAGCTGATGCTCGCCTCGGTGCACCCCGCCCTGGCGGACAGCCGCGGGATCAAGGTCTTCTGGCAGGAGGCGGTCTTTTCCGCCGCCATCGCCGTGGTGGTCACGGTGGCCATGACCTGGGTGGGACTGCTGGTCATTAACGCTCTGCTGGTGCTCCCAGCGGCGGCGGGGCGCAATCTGGCGAAGAATATGCGGCAGTACCACCTGTTTTCCCTCCTAGGAGCCGTTGCGGCGGGAATCGCGGGACTGATGACCTCCTATTATATCGGCGCCTCCGCCGGGGCCTCCATCACCTTGTATCTGGCGGCCTTCTTCGCCGTGACCTTCCTGTTCCGGAAGCGGCGGATGTAAGACGTGATGTCTCGGGCCGCAGCGTGAGGACCTGCGCCGGCCCGGGAGCCCGGCGTACCGGAAAAAGGGGGCCTGAGGTTGTTGCGCCGCCTGCCTGCACCCGCAGGCGCGTTTCGCAGCGCAGCCGCCGCAGGGCGCCTCCCGGCGCGGAGGTGACGGCGAAGCTCCGCGAGGCGCTCCTGCAGGAGGCGTTTTCGACAAGCGGAACGGCCGGACAGCATTTGCTGTCCGGCCGTTTTTGGGATTGGCGTGTGTTATTTTGTACCGAAAATGCGGTCGCCCGCGTCGCCCAGGCCGGGCACGATGTAGCCGTGGTCGTTGAGCTTTTCATCCAGAGCGGCGCAGTAAATCTCCACGTCGGGATGATCGTGGCGCACCCGCTCGATGCCCTCGGGGGCGGCGATGATGTTCATCAGCTTGATGTGCTTGACCTCGTAGTTTTTGATGAACTGGATGGCCGCGGAGGCGGAGCCGCCGGTGGCCAGCATGGGGTCCAGGATGATCACGTCGCGCTCGGCGATATCGGTGGGCATCTTGCAGTAGTATTCCACCGGTTCCAGGGTCTCCGGGTCCCGGTAAAGGCCGATGTGGCCCACCTTGGCGGAGGGGATGAGGGTGAGGATGCCGTCCACCATGCCCAGACCGGCCCGCAGCACCGGAACGATGGCCAGCTTTTTGCCGGCGATGCTCTTGAAGGTAGCGGTGGTGATGGGCGTCTTGATCTCCACGTCCTCCAGCGGCAGGTCGCGGGTGGCCTCATAGCACATCAGGGTGGCGATCTCGGAGACGACCTCGCGGAAGTCCTTGACGCCGGTGTTCTCATCTCGCAGGATGGAGAGCTTGTGCTGGAGCAGCGGGTGATCCAGAATGTGTACCTTTTCCATGTTCATGGCGCTATTCCCCTTTGTTTTGTTCTTTTGCCAGCCGCTCCCGTTCGGCCTGGGAGAGCCGGTGATAGTCCGGTGAGAGGCTCGCCGCGTCGGTGAGCCGCCCCGTCCTGACCTGCTCCAGCGCACAGCGGGCAACGCCCCAGGCGCTCTGGAAACGCAGATGCGGCGGCGCCAGGCGGACGTCCAGCCCCGATTCCTTGAGGGTAGTATAGCATAAAACCGCGCCGTCTCCAACCAAAATTTGCGGTTTTCCGCTGGTTTTTAATTCTTCGGCCAGTTCGGCCAGGGCGACGGCACGGTCGGGACACAGGCGGAGGAGGCCGTCGCCGGTGGAGCGAAAGCGGGCGTTATAGACCTGATTGCGCCGGGCGTCCATCACGGCGCAGAGCTCCATGCCGGTGTGAGCCAGGCACCAGGCCATGGATTCCAGTGTGGAGCAGGCCGCACAGGGCTTTTCGTCGGGCCAGGCCAGACCCTTTGCTGCGGATACGCCGATCCGAAGCCCCGTAAAGGAGCCGGGGCCGGCCGCTACCGCCACTACGTCCACCTCCGCCAGGGTATGGCCGCAGTGCTCCAGCATGGACTGTACCATGGGCATCAGGGTGCGGGAGTGGGTCAGGCCGCTGTTTTGGAAGGATTGCGCCAGCAAAAATTCGTCCTCGCACAAGGCCGCGGAGCAGGCCGCGGCAGAGGACTCCAGAGCCAGTATCTTCATATTCCATCCACCCCCTGGATCGTGATCACACGCTGTCCGTCTTCCGCGCCCCGGCGCAGGTCTACCCGGACGGTGTCTCTCTCCAGCGCGCCGGCGGCGTTTTCGCTCCACTCCACCGCACACACGCCCCCCCGGCGGAGATAGTCCTCCCAGCCGATCTCAAACAGCTCGTCGGAGGAGGCGAGACGGTACAGATCGAAGTGGAAGAGAGGCAGGCGGCCGCCCTCATACTCGTTGACGATGGTAAAGGTGGGGCTGGTCACCCGCCCGGCCACACCAAGGCCCTGGGCCATCCCGCGTACAAAGGCGGTCTTGCCCGCCCCCAGGTCCCCGGTAAAGGCCACCACTGCGCCCGGCCAAAGCAGTTTGGCCAAAGCCGCGCCGAGCGCCTCGGTTTCCCCGGGGGAATTGGATCGATATTCCATGGAACACCTCAAATGTGAAATTTAACTTAAATATTGTACCACACCCGTTTACCAAATGCAAAAAAGATGATAAACTAAATCCGCTTTCCGATCCAAAGCCGGAAGCGCTGATCCCGGTACAGCCCCAACGCGCAGTCCGCAGTCCAGAGAAAAGGGAGGTGAGAGCGGTTGTCCTGGTTTTCTGATTCCATCCGTGCATTTTTCCGCAAAGGAGACCTGCTGCTGCTCTGCCTGTGTATCCTCGCCAGCGGATACGGCCTGGTCCTGATTTACAGCGCCACCCGCTACCTGGAGTTCAACCGCAACCGCAACATGATCGTCCAGACTGCGGCCATCCTCCTGGGTATCCTGGTCTACGTGGTCATGTCGTCGGTGGATATTGAGCTTTTTACGGAAAAATCCTGGAAGCTGATGCTCCTGTTCAACGCCGCCATCAACGTGCTGGTCCGCACGCCGCTGGGGGTGGAGGTGGGCGGCAACCGCAGCTGGGTCCACATCCCCGGCTTTCCGGTGAATCTCCAGCCTGCGGAGCTTGCCAAGCTCACCTTTGTTCTTCTGCTGGCCTGGCAGATGACCCGCCTGGGCGAACGGGGAATCAGCCGCCCCTGGTCTGTGTTCCAGCTGGCGGGACACACCCTGTTCATGTTCGCCCTCATTGCCGTTACCTCCGGGGATTTTGGCATGGGCCTGACGTATCTGTTGATTTTCGTTATCATGGCCTGGGCGGGCGGGGTGAAAAAGCGCTGGTTTCTGCTGGCTGTGATCCTGGGTGTGATCGCGGTGGCGGTGATCTGGCCCCACATCAGCGACAAATATTTTGCCAAGCGCATCCTGGTGGTGGTAGACCGCCTGCGGGGCAATACGGAGACTCTCTGGGAGCAGACCCAGGGCGCGGGCTGGCAGCAGTATCGCAGCATTCTGGCCATCGGCAGCGGAGGGCTTACCGGCCTGGGTTATCTCCAGGGGATCCAGACCCAGAGCGTCTACGAGAGCTCCCTGCCCGCCCGTGAGACCGATGAGATCTTCGCGGTCTGCGGCGAGGAGTTTGGCCTGGCCGGCTGCCTGCTGCTGCTTTTGATCCTGGCGGCCATCATCCTGCGCTGCATCTGGGTGGCCCGGAGGGCCTGTTCCCCCCAATCGGCACTGATCGCCATGGGCTATGCGGGCATGCTGATGGTACAGGTCGGCGTCAATGTGGGCATGTGCCTGTATGTGTTCCCGGTCGTAGGGCTGACCTTGCCGTTCATCAGCTATGGAGGCTCCTCCATCGTTACCATGTACGCCGCCATGGGCGTGGTTTCCAGCATCAAGATGCGCAGCCTGCCCAGCTGGCTGCGGGACCGCAGCAGGATTTGACACGACCGGGGCGCACGGAGATCCTCCGTGCGCCCCGGCTGCATATTCTCCTTTCTTTGGCAAAGACTATGACTACAGTCTCTACCAAATAAGGAGGTCATTCCCTTGAAACACCGTGTTCTTCTGCGCCGTGCGCTCCCCGCGGCGGCACTGGCGGCCGTCCTGCTCTCCGCGTCGCTTCCCGCGTCCGCGCTTCTCTTTCGCAATGAGGAGGCGGCTCCTACCGTAGCCGCTTTCTCCAAAAACGGCCCTGTTACCGGCGCCATCTCCTTCACACAAGCGGATTTTCGTGTGGAGGACGGTAAGACCACGCTGGACTCCATCGTCATCAGCTCGCTGCCCGACCCGGCGGCCGGCGCCCTCACACTGGGCGGACAGGCGGTGGGCATAGGCGACGTGGTGACGATGAACGCTGTGGACGGACTGCGCTTTACGCCCCTGGCCGCGGCCACAGTCTCCTCCGCCGCATTCTCTTTTGTCCCGATCTTTTCCGACGGCCGGCAGGGGAGCGGCGTGAGTGTGGGTCTCTATCTGCTTGCAGCGGAAAACAGCGCGCCGATTGCAGAAAATCTGGAATTGAGCACCTATAAAAATGTAGCGATTACCGCACAGTTTGCCGCCGTAGACCCGGAAGGGGATCTGCTGACGTTCCACATCGTCGGCAAACCTGCCCGAGGCGCCGTGACCCTATCGGAGGATGGGAGCGGCGAGTTTGTCTACACGCCCTACGAAAACAAGACGGGAAAGGACAGCTTCACGTATGTGGCGGTGGATACCGTGGGCAACTCCTCCGATCCCGCCACGGTCAAGATCCGGATCGCGAAGGCCGATACGAAGGTCACCTACGCGGATCTCTCGGGCCATCCCGCGCACAAAGCCGCTATCCGCCTGGCGGAGGAGGGGATTTTTGTGGGCGAGCGTATGGGCGCGCAGTATTTCTTCCAGCCGGACACGCCGGTCACCCGGAGCCAGTTCGTGGCTATGGCCATGGAGTGCGCCGGAGCGAAAGTACTGGAGGGGGTGGAGCGTACCGGCTTTTATGACGATGACGCCATCCCGACCTGGGCCAAGGGCTATGTATCCTCCGCTTTAAAATCCGGGCTGGTTCAGGGGAGCCGGGATGCGCAGGGACGGGTGGTCTTCAACGCCGGAGACGGCATCACCCGTGCCGAGGCCGCGGTCCTGCTGGATCGGGCTCTCCAGGTCACCGATGTGAGCGCGCCTACGATGGATACGGATGCCGTTCCGACCTGGGCCAGCCAGTCGGCGGCAAATTTGGCCACCTGCGGCGTGCTTCCGGTGAATGGAAGCAGCGCACAGGCCCTGTCGGAAGTCCTGACCCGCGGCGAGGCTGCACAAATGCTGTGTGCCGCGCTGGAACTGATGGATAATCGGGACAACGGCGGCTGGCTTCAGTGGTGAAGACGTTCCCAATGGGGAGTGCGGCAGGGTCGCGCTCCCCATTTTTAAAAATTGCGGGAAGAAATCGTGAAATTGTGTTGACAAACCTACGGGGATTTGCTAAAATAATATGCGTTCGGTCGAGAAAACGGTGTGCGCCGAACGTCATGTGGGGGTATAGCTCAGCTGGGAGAGCGCTTGAATGGCATTCAAGAGGTCAGCGGT
>ENA-UAOW01000960-UAOW01000960.1-human-gut-metagenome-genome-assembly--contig:-NODE-960-length-11026-cov-8.194057_pt1 | contig 11026 bp, 9 predicted proteins | sample MGYA00243470_ERZ654559 | MGnify/ENA primary metagenome ERZ654559 (study PRJEB26926, sample SAMN06164851) | human gut metagenome | biome: ENVO:00009003; feature: ENVO:2100002; material: ENVO:00002003...
AAGGGAGTTCCTCCCTTGACCCTTTCGCGCGATTCAGTTGGTAACACTTTCATACAATGCCCGCGTGTTTATTGGGGGAACCCAAGGGGCGCTGCCCCTTGACCTTGCAAGGGAGTTCCTCCCTTGACCCTTTCGCGCGATTCAGTTGGTGACACTTTCATACAATGCCCGCGTGTTTATACAGGGGTTTCGCCTCTGCGGAGGCGATTTCCCCCCGCACCATGAAAAATCAAGCCGCATAAAAAATTCCCCCTCGCCTGTATTAACACAGCACGAGGGGGAATATACATATTGATGCAATCACTTGTTGTCCACAATGATTTCCTTCAAATCATTCACCACGCTCGCCATCGACGGATCGTTCTTGATGGCGTTGGCAATCTGGTTGCAGCCATGCAGCACCGTCGTATGGTCGCGGTTGCCGAACACCTGCCCAATCTGCGGCAGGGAGAGGTTCGTCAGGTCGCGCGTGATGTACATCGCAATTTGGCGCGGAACAGCAATTTCGCGGCGGCGCGTGGGGCGAATCAGGTCATCCACCGTGATGGAGTAGTAGTTCGCCACCGCCTGCATGATGACCTGCGCCGTCACTTCCTTGCGCACCTTCTTGGCGAAAATGTCGTGCAGCGCCTCTTCGCACAGCTGCACGGTAATCGGGCGATTCGTCAGCTGCGCATAGGCGACAAGGCGGGTCAGGCTGCCTTCCAGTTCACGGATGTTGGATTCGACGCGCGTCGCAATGGCCTCGTACACGTCCTCATCCATCGTGATGTTTTCCTGCCGTGCCTTTTCGCGCAGGATGGCGATTCGTGTTTCCACGTCCGGTTTCTTGATATCGCAGGTCAGCCCCCACGCAAAGCGGCTCTTCAGGCGATCCTCAAGGCGGGCAATTTCCTGCGGCGGACGGTCGGATGTAAGGATAATCTGCTTTCCGGCGGTATGCAGGGTATTGAAGGTGTGGAAAAATTCTTCCTGTGTGGATTCTTTGCCGGCAATGAACTGAATATCGTCCACCATCAGCACATCAACGCTGCGGAAGCGGTTGCGGAACTGAATATTCCGCCCCTGCTGGATAGCGGAAATCAACTCGTTGGTGAAGGTTTCACCGGGGATATAGAGGATGCGTTTGCTGGGGTCATGCTCGCGGATGAAGTTGCCGACAGCGTGCATGAGGTGCGTTTTGCCAAGACCTACACCGCCGTAGATAAACAGCGGGTTGTAGGAATGAGCCGGGTCAGTGGCGACGGACAGCGCGGCGGCATGGGCAAAACGGTTGCCGCTGCCGACAACGAACGTCTCGAAGGTGTACTTCGGGTTCAGGGCGACCGAGCTTTCCAGCACCGTCTCCTGCTCCTCCACCGCCTTCTGCTTCAGCTGCGGACGCGCCTCGATTTCCTCCTGCGTCAGGATTTCCACATCCATCTGATGGCCCGCCACCTGGCTGAGCGCACGGACAATCGTCGAATACCACTGGTTGGTAATCAGCAGCTTCAGATTGTCCATCACCACGCGAAGCACAAGCGTATCGCCGTCAAGCAGCGCCGGAACGAGGTTGTTGCTGCCCAGCAGAGAATTGTACACTACGGCGTTGACTTCCGCGCGAAGCACCTCGCGTGTCTTTGACCACAGCTCTTCCATGTCCATCAGGGGATTCCTCCGTATTCTTTGCGCGGACGCATTGTCCGACCGGCTTTTTTGTCCGCGTTGGGGACGCAAGGGGGCGAAAAAGGCGCACGACCGACCTGCGGCCGTGAGCCTGCGATGCTTTTGCATTCATGTCCATTCGCATCCTTTTGTATCATACCACAGGTTCGCCAAAATCGCAAGCATTCCGATTCCGTCATTTTTGTGCATGACCCATGCCGTTTTGCAGCCCGGCGGAACAAAATCTTGTGGAAAGAAGCTATGTTCTCCACAAGTTCCTGTGGATAATTTCATGCGGCGGCGAATTTTATGCTGAATCCTGCATATTTTTCTGGGAATTACCGCCCGAAAAAAAGTGCAAAAAAAGTTTGGAAACAAGGGATTTTGCCTTTGGATGTCGAAATGAAAAGGGCGGGGATTCTGCATCTCCCCCCAAAGGAGGACAGGCTATGGCGATTGCAATTCCGCTTGACCGGGTGCAGCAGGTGCTGGCGATGCGAATCGGGACAGCGTTGGCGCATTCCGGGGTCGGAACACATGCGGCAGAACGGCTGCGGCACTACCGCGTGGGCGACGACCTTTCCGCCTTGTGCGAAGCGCTTCGCGATGGCTTGTTCCGCGATTTATACGCCATTCTTGGCCCGCAGATGCGCGTTTCCATGCCGGACGGACGAACCCGCCGTTTCCGCATGGAGGAGTTTCCCCTGCTGGCGGATGAGCTGCTTGCCGTCCTCTTTGAATCCCTCGGCACAACCGGAATGCCGAAGGACACGCTGATGGCGTTCGCCATGACCTCCGGCAGCCTGTGCGCTATGCGGACGCTGATGCAATTTTACCCGCTGTCATCGGCGGAAAAAGCGCTGATGGAGCGAATCCTTCGGGAAAATGCGCCGCAGGCAGCCACTGCCTCCCCCAATCAACCACTGTTTTAGGAAGGAATCATCATCACATGAAAACCAAAAAGCTGCTTGCAGCCCTTTTGACGCTGCTCATCTTCCTCTCCCCCACCTTCGCGGCGGCGGAAACCGTCGTCACGTCGTTCTATCCCATCTACCTCTTCGCCCTCAACCTCACGCAGGGCATCGACGGCATCACCATCCGCAACCTCGCCGCGCCGAACACCGGCTGCCTGCATGATTATCAGCTTTCCACCGGCGATATGAAGGTGCTGAACAAGGCGGATGTATTCCTCATCAACGGCGCGGGCATGGAAAGCTACCTCACCCGCGTGATGGACACGTTCCCGAAGCTGCCCGTGGTGGATGCGTCCGCCGGCATCACGCTGCTGACCGAGGACGGCATGGACGAGTATGTGGACGACCATGACCATGACCACGAGGAGGAAGACTCCGACGACCACGGGCATCACCACGCGGGCGAAGCGAACGCCCATATCTGGCTTGATGCGCAGAACGCCATCCAGATGGTGGACAACCTGGCGGACGGGCTTATCAGCGCCATGCCGCAGTACGAAGCGCAGATTGAGCAGAACCGCGCGGATTATGTGTCGCGCTTGACGGCGCTGGATGAGGAGCTGAAAGCCATCCTTGCAGCCGTGCCGAACAAGAACATCGTCACCTTCCACGAGGCATTCCCGTATTTTGCGCGGGCGTATGGCTTGACAGTCGCCGCCGTCGTCAACCACGAGCCGGGCGACGCGCTGTCCCCCGCGCAATTGGCGGAGCTGGTGCGCACTATCCGTGAGCTGAACAATCCGCCGCTGTTCACCGAGCCGCAGTACGATGATATGGCGGCGCAGACGATTTCCCGCGAGACGGGCGCGCCGATTTACACGCTTGACCCCGTTGTGACCGGCCCGGAAACCGACGTGCCGCTGACTTACTATGAGGATCGGATGCGCGAGAACATGCAGACGCTCGTGGTCGCGCTGACCCCTGCGGAAGGAGAATAACCATGCACTTTCTGATTGTGAACGATGACGGCATCAACAGCCCGTTTCTGCCGATTCTGACGCGGGCGGTCAAGCGTGCCGGGCATCGGGTGACGGTCTGCGTGCCAGCGACGCAGCAGAGCGCAAAGGCACATGCATTCAGCATCGAGCAGCCGATTCTGGCGGAGAAGCGCGAAGTGCCCGATGCGGATGAAGCGTGGGCAATTTTCGGTACGCCGGTGGACAGCTGCCGCATCGGAGCAATGAACCTTGCGCCGGACGCGGACGCCGTCATCAGCGGCATCAATTTGGGCTACAACGTCGGCATGTCGGTGTATGTGTCCGGAACCGTCGGTGCGGCACGGGAAGCGACATTCCTGCACAAGCCGGGCATTGCCGTATCCGCCGAGAAGCAGACGCCGCACGACACGCTGGCGTACCTGTCCGACTGGGCCGTAGAGATGGCGGAGAAGCTGGTCACGCGCGGCGCGCCGGAACTGACGGTGTGCAACCTGAACGCGCCGCCGATTCCCCGTGCGGAGCTGAAAAGTCAGGTGCTGTGCCCGCTGAACCGCGCCGGCTACCGCGACAGCTACGAGCAGCGCATCAGTCCGCGCAAGCAGACGTACTTCTGGCTCTCCCCAATGAAGCAGGATCCGCCGCTGCCGGGCAGTGACCAGGCGTACCTCGATGCTGGGCATCCGACGTGCACGTTCCTGACGATTGACGGGCAGTCGCAGGAAGAATTTGCGGACTGGCTAAAATAATATCATGCAATTGAAAACCCATACAGGGCATTTACGCGCCCCGTATGGGTTTTTAATTGGTTCTTCACGGAATCTTGGGGGAAGAGCAACTTGGGGGGCGCGTCTGCGGACGCGCAAAGTTAGGGGCAGGGACGCTGCGCTGCCTGCACCTTTGTTGGCGGCTTCCTTGGAATTGGTCGGACGCGGAACAGTTGGGGCGTTGCCCCAAACCCCACAAGGGACGCTGTCCCTTGACCCTGCAAGGGGCAGACGAAAAGGGACGAAGTCCCCCCCTTGACCCCTCTGCGCGATTGAGTTGGTCGCACTTTCATGCTCCTTCCGCGTGCAGCTTTTGGTGGCTTCGCCTAAGCCCTTGTTTGCTTCCCAAACTTTCCGTGAAGAACCTTTTAATTTACCTTCTGCGCTTCGGGCGGTGCGTTCCAATCAGCAGGAACGCCATCACGCCTGCCGCAATGCCACCGTACAGCTTGAGCTCGTGGCTCCAGCCGTATCCGGCAATCACCGCTTTCGCCTGCAGGCGCTGACCAAAGTTCAGTTCCTTCCCCAGCAAATCGGACAGGGAGACATGCCCTAATCCCGGCAAATCAACGCCGCCATCAATCAGGGCATTCAGCGAGAAGTTAAATTCACCGACACCGGGCAGGTTGCCATCCACATGAATCGCCATCACGTCCTTCACCGTGTCAGGGTCAATGTCGTGACCCACGGCGGTGCGGAAAACAGGGTTCAGCACGCGGTAGTAGTCGCTGGTTTCAAACGTATCAGCGGCATAAAAGCCCAGCGCACACGCCAGCACACCCAGAATCAGGATAAGCGCAAATAGTTTTCTCATTTGCTTTATTCCTTATCTGTTGGGCATGTTATAGCGGGACATGAAGTCCTTCTTGATGGCTTCCAGCTTCGCCTGATCCTGCGCGCGCTGCGTGCGGGCGCTCTCCTGAATCTTCTTCGTTTCGTCCAGCCCCGTCATAATGGTGCGCCAAGTGGTTTCCAGCGTATCCGCCTTGATAGAACTGCCAGAGGCAAGGCGCGTGGTGATTTTCGCCTGCTCCACCGTGTTGCGGGCGTTCTTCAGCAGCATTTCGTTCGTCCGCTCATCCAGTGCGGAAATAGCATCCGCCTGAATCTTCTGCCGCTTGAGCATAATCGCCTGCGCAAGCGCCTGCTTAAAGACAGGCAGCGTGACGATAAACGCCGAGTTAATCTTGCGGACAAGGTTCATGTTGCTGAACTGGATGGTCTTAATCATGGGGATGGACTGCAAAGCGACGCTCTCCGCCGTGCGCAGGTCCTGCGTGCGCTGCTCCAGCATCGCCAGCGCCTGCTGAAGCGACTGCAATTCAAACGTGATGGACTGGTCGCCCGTTGCTTCCATCTGCTGCTGAAGCTGGGTCATGTAGTTCTGAATTTCCTGACAGCCCTGATCGCCCGCGACAATGTACTTCTCCAGCTCGTGGAAGTAGCCCACGTTGGCTTGGAACATCGTCTCCAGCTTTTGATTCGACTGCTTGATTTCCCCCTCATACTGCTTCAGCTGGACGTAGATTTTGTCCACTTCGTTGCCCATCGTGTTGTACTTCGCCAGAATCTTGTCCAGCTGCTTGCGCAGGTTGCCGAACAGCTTGCCAAACAGCGACGGGTTGTCACGAATCTCGTTGATATCAAACTGATCCATGATTTTCGCCAGCGAATTGAGCATCTTGCTGGATTCATCCAGCTGGCTCATGTTCATGCTGCGCAGGACAACATCCGATGCCTTGGAGATTTCTTCCGCCGAGTGGCTGCCGAAGGTAACAATCGTGTTCAAGTCGTTGACGTCGATGCTGGCAGTCAGCGACTCAATTTCAGGCGAATGGGCAAGCTGCTTCTGCGTCGCCTGCTGATCCGCAATGATGTCATAGGGCTGCACTTCCATCAGCGCCGTTTCCGGCTTGGCAGCGACGGCCGTGGTCGGTGCGCCTGCGGGACGGTTGAAATTCATTGCCATTGTCAGTTACCTCTTTTCAGTATGTTTTCAAGCCACGAACGTTTGACTGGGGTCAGTGCGTTAAAATCCGGCACTTGCAAATCGTAGACGTATTCGCCGATTTGGTGCTCCACCGGATAATTCCCATTGAGGTAGCGCTCAATCGTCTGATAACCGGTCGGGACAAAGAGCGCAATGTCAAAGCCCACCAGATTCAGGAATGTCATCAGGATTGCATCCTCCAGCGAACACGGCTGCTCGCCCGTACACAGCACGACCATCTTGGGATTCTTCTTCGTAAAATCGAAACTTTGCAGCCGCCGGACGATATCGCGGTTCATGTTCAGCACCGTCGCCAGCACCGTGTATTCCGTGCCGTTGGTGAACGTGCCTTTGATTATCCGCTCATCCAGCATCAGCTGCACCTTGTCAAACATATGCTCCTGCAGTTCTTCGCGCAGCAGAGCGAACGGATATTGGCGGTCTGCCTTGATTTCCTCGCGCTTCAGCCTGCCGTTTCGCAGCGTTTTCACCGCCAGCGGCTGAAACTGGTTGGCTGCGCCGGTTACAACATAGGGCAGCGAGGGAATCAGCATCGTGTCATCTCCCAGCAGAAGTTTGATTTTCTGCCAGTATGCCTCCACCTTGCCATCCTCCACGCCGGAAACCTTTGCATACACCACGGGCATGTTGACCACTTGATTCACCGTGCTGAAATTCGCGCGGTATTTGAGTTCCTGTCCCCAGAGGATGAACACCTCGTCGTAGGTGGTTTGCAGCGTAATCGCGTCCGCCCGCGAGAACTGACGATTGCGGTAAATGCCTGAATCGGTGTAGAGAATCGACGTTAAGTCCTGCTCGGCGTTCGAGGCCATTGTGCGCATCTGCACGCTGCCGCCGTCACGCGGGAATTTCGGCACGGGCATGGAGTCCTTGCCCGTCAATTCCAGCAGCTGGTCGCTCTGCACGGTGCACGGGCGGCTCAAATCGCACGCGAGAATCAGGATATCCACGGGGAGCTGGGCAAGGTACTGCACAAACAGCGCGTCATGCTGATTTCTGCACCCGCCCATCAGCACAAAGCACGGAATTTCGCTGCCCTTGTAGCCCTGAAACAGCGCCGCCTGATACTGCCGAATCCAGCAAAGCAGATACACGGCGGAAATCAGGAGGCGATTCAGGTTCGGTTCGGCTTTTGCCGCCGCCATCATCGTCCGGACGAACGCCTGCTGCATCAGCCGCTGCAGCTCCACGTTCGCACACGCGGGCAGATTCCCGGCAATGTCAATCATCAGCTCCTCCGGCGAGCGGTACGGGTGACGGCGGATTTGCGCCGCTTCCTCCGGGCCGGGCAGGGATAATCCGTCGTCGACAATGGCGATTCTGCGCCCCGTGCTGCGGAACTTCTGGTAGAACTGGAACAGGTCGCTGATGTACGTCTGCTTATCCGGCACGCCTTTTAAGCGGATGAACGCATGGTAGAACAGGCGGAAGTCGTCGCCGCGTTCCGCAATGGGGGTCAGGATTTCCTCATAGGATGCTTCCTTCATCCACGCATTCGTGCACGCCATCCGCGACGGCTTCGGGAAGTATGTTTCGGGGTCGCGCCGCTGCGGAACAGCGGGTGGCGTTGTCCGCGTCGGCTGGTTCGGCGCTATCGCCGGACGCGGCACAGCGGGGGCAGGCTGGCGCATCGGCTGCGCGGATGTCACCGGGCGCGGCGCAGGCTGCGACGGTGGGCGCATGTTTCCCGCCGCTGCCGCCGCCATTTCCTTGCGGAACTGCTTGAGTGTGAAATCCTTCGCGAAGGGCATCCCCTGAACAATCAGCAGCTGCGACCATGCCGATGCTGCATCCTGTTTCAAGTACGCCGCGTCGCCCTGCGGCTCCAGCAGCAGTATGTCCGTCCCCATCATCGACAAAATGCGCAGGAGAATCAGCTCATGCGCCGTAACCGCATTGCATTCGTAGAGAATACGGGGCGGATTGTCGTCGCCCAGAAAGGGCATCAGGCGCTCGAATTTGTAGTACAGCCAGCACATCACCTTCATGTAGATGTTCCGGATGATACTGTCTGTTTTTCCCTTCCGCTTCAGTTCATCCATCTGGGCGCACATTGCTTCGGCAAACGAAACGCGATTTGCCTGACTCATGCGCGGCATCCACTTTTGCAGCGCTTGGGTAATGAACGCCGGATTCGGTTCAAACGCACTGCCCAGCATTTCCATCAGGTAACTCAGCTGCCGCTCATCCGGATTGCCGATTTGCCCCTCAATGATAACGCCCTTTGCGCGCGCCGCTTCGTGGTAGCGCCAGAGAAAATCCTTAATTTCTGGGCTCCATTGGCACAGGCGCACAAAGTATACCCCCGGTGCATTTCCTCTTTGGCGCATGGGCAGGAGCAAATCAGAAAGATTGCTTGCGTTGATTCTGTTAGCCATGGCTGCCTCGTTCATAACGGCTCATTTTATACTTGTTCATCACAAATCCCAGCACCGAGCCGATCATGCCGCCCACGATATGCGCCATCTGCGAGATGTTATCCGCCGTGAAAAGCCCTTGATACGCCTGCTGCCCGATGTAAATCGCGGCAACAAGAATGAACGAAAGCGGAATCGTATGCTCTTCCGTGATGGTAATGGATGAGAGCAGAATCATCGCGAACACGATGCCGCTCGCCCCCAGCAGGCGAATGTTCGGGAAGAAAATCAGGTTCGCAAGCCCCGTCGCCAGCGCCGTCACCAGCATGATGAACACCATGTTGGACGTGCCGTACTTTTCCTCCAGCATCGGCCCCAGAATCAGGATATACATCATGTTGCCCATCAGGTGATTCCAGTTTGCGTGGCCAAAGACGTGGCAGACGCAGCGCAGATACGCCAGCGGATCGAGAAACGAGGAACGATAGACGCTGAACACAGCCCGATTGCTTGCCCCTTTTGTCAGGACATTCAGCAGCTGCACCGCAAAGCAAATCAGGACAAAGGACAAGATAGCGGGGGCGTTGTAACTAATCCGAAGGCGTTTGCTGTTCTTCATGCTCCTATTTTCCTCCGCAGACGCGCTGTATTTTGAAAAAAAGAGGAGGAAACGGGGTACGTCTCTTCCTCTGTCAGGTTATTTCCGCACCGTTATACATTCACGCCGAAGTTGATGCAGAGTGCTTCGAGTCCGCCCTGGAAACCGCTGCCGATGGCATTGAACTTCCATTCACCGTTGTGGCGATAGATTTCCGCAACAACAATCGCCGTTTCAATGGAGAAATCCTCCTCCAAATCGTAGCGAATCAGCTCCATACCCGTGGATTCATCCACAACGCGGACGTACGCATTGCTGACCTGCCCGAAGTTCTGGCGGCGCTCGGCGGCGTCGTAGATGGTCACGGTGAAGTCAATCTTCTCCACGTTCGCCGGAACCGTGGCGAGGTCAACGAAAATCGTCTCGTCGTCGCCCTCCCCAGCGCCGGTTCTGTTGTCGCCGCCGTACCGTACCGCGCCGGATGGATCAGCCGGGTTGCTGTAAAACACGAAGTTCGAATCGTTCGCAACCTTGCCATTCGCGCCCAGCAGAAATGCAGAGGCATCCAAGTCAAAGTCATGTCCGCCGTCGTAGCGGTTCACGTCCCAGCCCAAGCCGACCATGATTTTGCTCAAGCCGGGGTTGCCCTTCGTCAAATCAACCTTCTGACCCTTCTTCAAATTCACTGCCATGATAATTCCTCCTTTTTTATCGTCCGATGTCAGACCTTCTCTTTCAAGCAGCGCGTCGTTCACCGGAGAACATCATTCTGCTTTCATTATACACCTTTATTTCCATTTTTTCAAGCAATTCAACAGCCATTCCGAAAAAAGAACGACGCAAAAAACGGGCAGGCGTATGTGCCTGCCCGGAGAAAATTCGCGTCCAGCGCGCCGCCGAGTTGTGCGATGTCGCCTATACCCGATTATCCTTCCGCCCTTCCCGTCCCGCTGTGATCCGTCGCGAACGTGACCTCTTTCACCTGCTTTTTCCTTGAATGCAGGCGTTTTTCCGCCAGAAGCCGCGCAAATTCGCCCTCGTCAATCGGCAGGGATACGGGCTTGCCTGTCCACGAGGAAAGGTGCATGGCGTTGGACAGCATCAGCGCGCGGATACCTTCCGCCCCGTCCGCCACCAGCGGCGTGCCGTGCAGGATATGCGCCGCAAAAGCGTTCAGCACACCGACGTGCTGCGGATTTTCCCCGTCCAGCGGCAGAGTCTCCACCTGCGTCTCAGCGTGGGGGTATGCGGATGCGCTGTGGCGGTAATAGGCGGACTCGCTCTGCGGCAAGCGCCATAGCGTCAGCTGACCGTTTTCGCAGACGACTTTGCCGCGGTCACAGGCGATTTCCAGCCGATTCGTGCCGGGCAGCTCCCCGGTAGAGGCGATAAAAACGCCCGTCGCGCCGCCCGGAAATTCCAGATAGGCGGTCACGTCGTCCTCCACCTCAATGTCGTGCCATTTGCCCTCGTGGCAGAACGCGCGCACCGTTGTCGGCAGTCCGCAGAGCCATTGCAGCAAATCCAGCTGATGCGGGCATTGGTTGAGCAGCACGCCGCCGCCCTCGCCCGTCCACGTTGCGCGCCAAGCCCCGGAATCGTAATACGCCTGTGAACGATACCAGTCCGTCACCACCCACGTCACACGCTTCAGCGCGCCTAATTCGCCGGAATCCAGCAGCGCTTTCAGGCGGCGGTAGACGCAGTTCGTGCGCTGGTTGAACATGAGCGCATACGTCC
>ENA-UAOW01000976-UAOW01000976.1-human-gut-metagenome-genome-assembly--contig:-NODE-976-length-10891-cov-6.636859_pt1 | contig 10891 bp, 12 predicted proteins | sample MGYA00243470_ERZ654559 | MGnify/ENA primary metagenome ERZ654559 (study PRJEB26926, sample SAMN06164851) | human gut metagenome | biome: ENVO:00009003; feature: ENVO:2100002; material: ENVO:00002003...
TTTTAAGAGACTTCTCAATCGACTGATAAAGAAGTCTCTTAGAGCATACAACACCGGCAGCCAATTTGAATTTGCGGTACTGCTTCACAGCGAAGTGGTCCGGGTGCTCCTTCTCCAGCTTGGCGAACAGAATATCCACGGGCGACTGAAATTCCTCGTCGTCCTCTCTGGCCTCCGATGCGTTGATGAGCTCCAGCAGCGTGAGAAAGTTCTTTTCCTCCGGCTCCGCCTCGTACCAGATGTACCCGATCAGAGCGCAGTACAAAAGCCGCTCGGCCTTCACCCAAAAATCTTCCGAGGATTTTTCTCCGTCGCCTTTGGTGTTGGCAATGATGACATTGACCAATTTGAGGATGTCTTTCTCCGACCGGATATAGGCGAAGGGGTTGTATTTCATGCTCTTTTTGAAGTTGATGGTGTTGAGGACCTTGATGCGGTACGGCTCATAGATGACTTTCCCACGGGCGTCCCGCATGGGCTTTCCGTTCTCGTCCAGCTTGGGGGCGCCTCTCCGCAGCATGGTCCCCACCTCGGACAAAAGCTGTCCTTTGGGATCAGTGACCACATAGCTGCTGTGCATCTGCATGAGGGAGGGTTTGACGAAGAACCGGGTCTTGCCGCTGCCGCTGCCGCCGATGACCAGGATGTTTTTGTTCCGGGCGTACTTGGGATTTTTCGGGCGGCTGGACATGGTGAGTTTTTCCGTCTGGGTCAGAGGGATGTTCCAGTCGGAGACCGGATCGACATAGGGGGCAATATCGGCCGCCGTGCCCCATCGGGCGCTGCCGTATTCGATGCCCTTGCGATATTTGCGGGCGTTTTTCCCTTTGGCGTACACCGCCAGCCGGACGATGACCGCCCCGGCGATGCCCACCAGCAGGTCCAGCGGATGCAGGCTGGGCGGCCCAGAAGAAAACGCCTCCGTAAAGCCCTGACTCAAATGCAGGAACTTTTCAGAGACGTCAAGGCCGGGTGCAAGGCGCACCGCCTGGCAGAGCTTATCAAAGACATACACGAACAGCAGATACGGGAGGTTGAGGATGAGAGCTTTTTTCCAGGTGTCGGTCATAATTCCACACCCCGGTCTTTGGCCTTGACCTTCTCCCGCTGGCGGTGCTGGGTTTTGGCCTGCTGCTTTGCCTGGTCCAGTTCCTTGCGGATGGAGGGCTTTTTCTCTTTCTCCAGGTTCTTTGCGGAGAACTCCCGGAAGGCCGCCGTGATGACGTCCGCATCCCGGCCCTTGAAGAACACCAGGTAGCGGGGTATCTCTCCGCTGGTGTGCTTTTTCAGCGCGAAGTCAATGCCGTACTTCTTGGCGGTGGCGGAAAAGGCCCGGATGTTCTGGTCGGTGATCTCGATGTTGGAAACACCGGTGTTGTGCTTCATAAGCTGCCGGAGGGTCTGCTTTCCGTGGTGCAGTTTGCTCTTGTGGCCGGTCACTCCTTTCTGCATCTCGTCCAGCACTTTTTTCATGGCCTGTTGCAGCATCCCGGCGGAGAGCTTGGTGGCCTCCACGCAGAGAGCAACGGTGCGCTGGGTGACTTCTTCCTGCATAAGCGATTACCTCCTTTCTCCGCCGCCGTACAGGTCGTGGTTCACCAGGGACGCATAGTAGCTGTCAATGGTGGCCGGGGCGTTATACAGGGCAGCCAGCAGATATTTCTTGATGTTGCGGACATAGGTGGTGTTGTCCCGCATACGGTCCAACACATACTCGATGTGGGAACTATTCAGCTTCAGGAACCGGGATTTGACCACCTCCGCCGGATAGTCGTCTCCGGCAATGCGAATCATCTCCCGGTGGGAGCAGACTGTGTCCACCATGAGCTCCACTAGTTCATCCAGACGGTCACGGTCCAGGCGCTCATTCTGTACGAGGATGTCATACTCGATGTTCTCCAAAATCAGTTCCCGATAACTCTCTCGCTCCCGCATCCAGTCCCGTCCGGTCCGTTTGGCCCCTGCGGGGGTTTGTGGGCTTGATTGGACAGGATTTGATCCTTCCGTACTTGATGAATCAGTATTTTGTTCTTCAGGATTTCTTTTCTCTTTATTTAATTGCGGCCGGTTTTCCAGACATGGGTTATCCATATCCGGGTTTTCCGTATCTGGACAAGCCGTATCCGGCTCGCCCTCACACGGCTGGCCCGCGTCCGGGGGATGGGGCGTTTCGTAGATGACATACTCCACATCCACGATCTTGCCCTTGCTGTCCCGCAGCCGGTTGCGGACTATGTATCCGGCGCGCTCCAGCTCCTTCAGGGCGGAACCAATGCTGTCCGTGCCCTCCTTGCAGATTTTTGCCAGCCCCCTGGTGGTGTAGTTCCAGTCCTCCGGCAAGGATAGCATCATGGAGAGCAGCCCTTTGGATTTTAGGGACAGCTCCGCATTGCGCAGGTGATGATTGGACATCACCGTGTAATCGCGGGTTTTCTCAATGCGAAATACCGCCATCAAATCACCTCCTTTCGGCGGTCTGGAAAAGTGTTCGTTTTCGGGGAAAAGACAGCCTCTATGCCGACCAGATACCCCGGAGAGGAAAACCTATGGGCGGTGGCCTTCTGGCTGATTGTAGAGGGAAAAACATTGAATTTTCGACTCATTTAGGAGTATTTCTAGGCATGAAAAAACGCCATAGGCATTGGCTTATGGCGTCACAATAGGGTGTAATTGAATAGAAAGCAAAATCATGATATGCTTAATATATTATCTGATAATCGGAGGTATGGTTGTGCTAACGGAAATGTTGCTTGTACTTCTTGGTGGTGTGTTGGCTATTGCTGGTGGAGCAATTCAAACTTTCATCACGGCTAAAAGCGCCGCAGCTCAAAAGCATAAAGAAGCTCGTGAAAATGCCTATCTGGGCTATATTGATGCTCTACTCAAAATAAGAGTAGACGATCAATATGGTACGGTAAAAACACAAGAATTTTGGGAGTCATTTCGTGGTATACAGGCAAAGCTCAGATTATATGGCAGTGTAAATATAATACATAAAGCCGAAGATTTTGAGGGGCATCTCTATGAATGTTGGGAATGTGGCAATATTGATGTTGGAAATACAGAGGAATTGAAAATGAATCTGATTGCTTCTATGCGAAAAGAATTGCATATCGACTAGGAAGTAGAGGAACAAAAATAATGAAAATCTCAATGAAAAGATTTGGTCTACCCTTTAATCCCAGAAAGGAAAAAAGGATGAAAAACAAAATAACTAAACATATTATCATATTCCTCATATTGTTTATGATCTGCGCAATAATATTTACTTTGCGTTTTGAATGGTGGATGCGCACCCAAATTTCTTGCTTATCTGTGGATGAATCCATAAACTCGACATGGATTGGTTCTCTTGCATCTTACTGGGGAGGAATTATTGGAGGTGTAATTTCAGGTGTACTTGCGTTCTTTGGTGTATTCTACACTATTAAGTATTACAAGGAGTCTGATATACAGAAAGAAAGGGCAGCAATTCAACCGTTTTTGTTGGTGACTTTAGATGCTAATAAGCAGGCCTCAAGGGGCTTTTTACTGGGGTCTAGGGAAACCAGAGAAGTGGCGACCAAACAAATAAATGTAACGATAAAGAATATTGGAAACGGCTTTGCAAACACATTGGTTATACATACTGGATTGAATTTCGGTGGACAAGCATATCGCAAAGTGATTTCGGTAAGCGAATCCGAACATCTTTTTTTCAAGGTTGATCCTAATGCTTTGCCAGAAGGGGTATCGTTTTCAATCCAATATATTGATTCAATGCGAAATGAGTACATACAAGAATATGAAATAACAGAAAAGAATGGAACTATAGATATTGATTGCGGGTATCCCGGATTTTTAGAACAATAAAGGTCGCCATAGGATTTGCAGCCTATGACGACCCTGCCAGTTATTCAGTTCCTTCCTCTGGTTCCTCCATAGCCAGCCAGTCCTCAAACGACTTTCTGGAAATACGGATCGCATAACCGATGCGAATTGTTTTGAACTCTCCAGAGTTTACCAGACGGTATGCGGTGGATTTTGCAATACCAAGGATTGCGGCAATATCATCCACGGTGTAGGTTCTGTTGCTGGGCAGCTTCTTTTCCTGCGATGTACTCATAGTTTTGCCTCCCATTTTTCGTAGGCATTTTGACTATGCCTATCTGATTTTACTTGTGGCGAAGGGGCTTTCTGCCATCATCCGTGCTAAGAATTTGCTAATTTGACATTCTGAACAGGCCGTAACGAGGCGGCATTTTGCGGATTTTTGTGCAGATTGACCAGTAACCACACAATGTCATAACGAATCAAACATAATGGGAAGTTATGATGGGTATATCGCACAAAAAGAAACGCCAAACTCCTAAGCGACAGGCCACTGGTTCGAACCCAGCCGGGGGTGCCAAAAATGACCGCTGTGATCCGTTTTTTGATGGTTTACAGCGGTTTTTGTTATTATTTCCTCGGAGCGTTCTTTCCGCTCCACCGGAACGATTTTATACATTTTCCGCTGTATGCCTGCTAATTGGCTTCGAACTATTTTTCCGGCCTTGCTAATAAAAAACGCCGATTTGCTAATACGATTTTCCCGCCCTATTTTTCGGATGGGGCCGACGCCAGCAATGCGGCCAATGTGTTGGCCAGTTCCGGCGACTTGCGAAGCTGTTCCACCAGGGCCTCCAAATCCAATGTGGCGGGCACCGGTTCCTTTGGTTCCTCCGGGGGACGAACCGAACGCAGGTCAGGATTGGCATAGAAGGCGCTCTCAAACTTCTGGGCGTTGATCTTGTGGTCCTCGTCCAGAATGTGCGCATACACGCTGGTGATCATGTCGATCTGGGCGTGTCCGGTATCGCCCTGGGTGGCCTTCAGGTCGCCGTGGTTGAGCTTCAGCTTATAGGTGGTACTGGAATGGCGTAGGGAGTGAAAGACCACTTTGGGTAGCCCTGCCTTCTCCCGCAGCTTTTCGAACGACTTCAGGATGATACGGTCCTCACAGGGGCGGCCATTGGCCAGCGCCACCACCAGATCGTAGTCCTGATACTCGTCGCGGAGCAGCGCCCGCAGCTCGTCTTGCGCGGATTTCCATTCTCGCAGGATATAAGCCAGAGTCTTGGGCAACCACACCTTGCGGATACTGGAATCAGTCTTGGGCTTCTTCAAAATGATCCTGGTGCTGGTGTTGGGAAACAGAGGCGTGAACACATGGTAGATGTCTTTTTGCCCCAGCATCTCAATGGCTCGCTTAGAGGCCCGCGCCAGCTCCTTGTCGATGTAGACATAGGCGTTGTCGTCAGCGATTTCTTCATCGGAGATGTGGACATTGCTCCAGGTCAGTCCTAGAATCTCACCCATGCGCAGCGAACAGGCAAAGGCCAGGTTCATTGCCACATAGAGTTTGCTGTCCGTACACTGGTCCAGGGCGGTGCGGATCATATCGGCGGTCCAGATGTCCCGCTTCTTGTATTCCACTTTGGGCAACACCACATTATCAAAGGGGTTCTTGGCAACCAGCTCCCACCGAACCGCCTGCTTGAAGGCACAGCGGAGAAGTTTGATGATCTTCTCGATGGTAGCGTTGGTCACGAACTCCGTTTTGGCGTGGTGCGTCCTGGTGTTCACCGCAGGGGTTTTCTGCAAGGTCTGGATGTACTTGTCCACCACCCGCGTGGTGATGTCCTGCACCTTCATATCCCCGATGATGGGGTTGATGTAGTTGGCAATCAGCGAGTTTTGGCTGTCGTACATGGACACACCCCACCGTTTTTCACCATAGAGGGAGACGAAGTCCGACAGGAACTCCGTAATATTCTGATTGGTGGGCGGAAGAAAGGAGTTGGAGCTTTTCTGGCTCTCGATCTCTGCCTTGCGCTTCAATGCCTCCTGATAGGAAGTGCGGGTTTCCCACTTCTGTTTGGTCTCGCCGTTCTCGTCCACATGAGTGGAGTCGGTGGCTGCCAGCCGTCCGCTGGCCAGACCTTTCTTGATGCACTGACGCACCACTTCCTCAAACAGCCGGCGGAAAACCTTGCGGAAAGAAAGCTTGCGACGGCGCAGTTGAGAGATGGTGCTGTGGTCCGGTACCCGGTCAAACAGCTCCAGACCCAGATACCACCGCAGGGCCACATCCGTCTGAATCCGCTGCTCGATCTGCCGTTCCGATGGGATTCCGTACAGGTATCCTACCATCAGATACTTCACCAGCATCACTGGGGCGATGGACGGGCGGCCATACCTGGGGCTGTACAAATAGGCTGTTTCTTCACGCACGAAGGACAAGTCCAGCGTGGCTTCCAGTTTTCGCAGAAAGTGTCCCTCAGGGACCAAATCTTCTATCGTCACCATGTGCAGCTTCAGTTGCATTCCCATCCCCCTCTCCGCTCTTTTTTCATTATATCATATTTCCAGTGATACGCGGGCTTTGTCAACAGCCCCATGGTATCCAGAAGTTTTCTTTTCAGGGCTTTTGGGTAGTTCCTCATCGGCGTAATCTCCTCGAAATTGCTCTCAAGGCGTAGCCGCCGATTCTTTCTGTTTTGTCTAGATTGTGTCTACACGAGTTATGCCAAGATGTCCAGCCAAATGACAATGCATCTGACTTGAACAGCAGTGACAAAGGCATCAAGTGTTTTTGCATAGCGTATGGCTATGCCACGCCGCTGTTTTAACGCAAGAAAAGCGTTCTCAACCAAGTGACGCGTCCGGTACAGATATTTATCATACTCGCGTAGTTCCTTCCGATTGCGTTTCGGTGGAATAACCGGCTCCATGCCTGCATCGAGAGCATAGGAAATGATCTCATCGGTGTCATATCCCCGATCCGCCAGCAGTGCTTCTGCGTCAATGCCTTTGATCAGATGGATAGCTTCTTTACAATCTGCCCGGGTACCTTCTGTAACAATAATTTGGACTGGCATACCATGCACATCCACGGCCAGATGTATCTTGGTGTTGAGCCCCCTTTTGTCTTTGCCATGGCTTGATTACCGCCACGAGCCCCTGCTGCATGGGGATGCACTTTTACATGGCTCGCATCTATCATCAGCCATTCAAAGTCAGGCTCATCAATCAAGATTTCCAGAAGTTTCTCCCAAGTCCCTTTTCTGCGCCAGCGGATAAACCGCTGGTGTACCGTACCCCATTTCCCATAGGCGGGTGGAAGATCGCGCCAAGGCGCTCCGGTGCGTAGCACCCAAAGGACTGCATTGATGAATCTGCGATTATCCTCGGCTATTCCACCCCATTGGCCACGCTGACCAGGGAGGTAAGGCGCGATGAGTTCCCATGCTGCGTCACTGATGTCGTGCCTATGGTAGGATGCATCCATATCTTTAGCCTCCAACTGCTTCAGTTGCAACTATTATATCTCAAACTTCGCACCCTTAAAAAATACAACTTTTTAAGTAAGATAAAAACAAAAATGTGCAGGCCCAATATGTGTTAAAATGAAGTTACCACACATCACCAAACACATAAAAAGAGGGTCTGCACAATGAAGAGTATAGCATTTGATGAAGAAAATGGGAAGCAGACTTCCGCAAGGATCCAGGAATTTTTCAAGCGGTATCAGCTAAGTGAAATTCTGCGAAAAAGCAATGCCTACAAGCAGCAAGGCGTGTCCGTCATGGCCATCATGAGCTACCTGTTTTGCCTGGTATTTCGCAATCGCAGCATGTTTCTGGACATGCAATCCGGCAAGGCTCCATTTTTCGGAAAGGATGCCGTATACCGTCTCAAAAACGCCACGCACATCAACTGGATGCGCTTTACCACGCTGCTCTCTGCCAAGATCATTGGAACAACGTTGGAGCCTTTGACCAACGAAAAACGCAGGAACGCTTTTGTCATTGATGACACCGTTTTCGAGAGAAACGGCTCCAAAAAAGTTGAGCTGTTGGCGAAGGTTTACGACCATGCCCGTCACCGTTACACCCGTGGCTACCGCATGCTGACCCTTGGCTGGTCTGACGGCGTGACCTTCCTTCCGGTGAATTCCTGTCTGTTGTCTACAGAAAAACAGGAGAATCGGCTTTTTGAAGGAAAGGTTCTGAATTCTCGCAGCAACGGAGCAAAAATACGAAAATTGGCTGTGAAAAAGGGGACGGAAGTCATCTCAGATTTGATTTCCGAAGCCCAGTCTGCCGGGATTTGTGCAGACTATGTTCTCTTTGATCGCTGGTTTTCTTCCCCGAAGGTAATCCGTTCCATGCGGGAAAAGAATCTGGATGTCGTGTCTATGGTGAAGAAAAGCAGCAAGATCCACTACTCGTTTCAGGGTGAGCTGCTGTCCTGCAAGGATATCTACGCTCGGTGCAAAAAACACCGTGGCCGCTCCCGGTATTTGCTGAGCGTCCCCATTGAAATTTGCGGTGGAGAGCCGGAGGATGCGCCTATTCCAGCCAAGTTGCTATTTGTCCGAAACCGCAGCAACCGGAAAGACTATCTGGTGCTGATTTCTACCGATACTACGTTGACAGAGTACGAGACCATCCAGCTATACGGCAAGCGCTAGGACATTGAGGTTTTCTTCAAAACCAGCAAATCTGTGCTGCGTCTGACCGGCGAGTGCCGCTCTCTTTCTTACGATGCAATGTGCGCCCAGTGCGCCATTGTGTTTGCCCGATATATATTCCTGGCGGTTGGTATCCGGGAGAACCAGGATCTTCGTTCTGCCGGACCATTGTTTTGCCTGGTAGCAGACGAATTGGCGGACATATCGTTTACGGAGGCTTTGGAGAAATTGCAACTTTTTCTGGGAGAATTGCTGCAGGGGTTTAATCCCTTGCAGCAGGGTATTTGTGCCCTCATCGTGAAGTTCTTGGCTGATTTGCCTGCTGATATTGCGGAATTTCTCGATTTGGACAGCCTAAAGGCTGATTTTGACGCTCAAACAGGGTGCGAAGTTTGAGTATTATATCATTTGTTTCGTGTAGACGCCACCTAGGTGATATTATTCAAACGGACTTTCGGATGTGTGAGCAGAAGGCCATGACCTCGCTGAAACAAAGGAAAGGTGCATTGCTTATAAAGCGATGCACCTTTCCTTTTGTGGCAAATGAACCTTTACAGCACAACCGATTAATACAAGCCGTTGTCATTGATGGGCAACTCAAACATTGCCCACAGGGACGTGGGGTATCCTCTGTCCCTGTGGGTATCTGCTTGGGTGGTGTCCCCGGGCAGACTTCCGGGTCTTACAGAAATCCAGGAGTTTTACTTGCACTTAGCAGATGGCCAATCAGCCTTTGACATCCTGATTGGCCAGGGCCTCCCGCTCCAGCTTGGGGCAACCGAACTTCTTGGCCATCAGGCTGGTGACAATGGGGCAGAGAATGGCGGTGACAATGACGGCAGTAGCCACGGCTGCGGTGGCGGACTCCACCTGGTAGGCTAGGTTGGGAGATGCCTCTGCAATAATAGCGGGAACGGCCACGGCATTGCCAGCGGTAGTGCAGATGGCGGCGCCGGCGTAGCCAGGACGACGCAGAATCAGCTTATCGGCAGTGATGGTGAAGATACCGGTGAGAACCACTACCAGTACACCCAGGACGATACCGATGGCGCCGCCGGTAACGATGTTGCGCAGGTTCAGGCCGGTCCCCAGGCAGAACGCCAAGAAGGGCAGGGTAAACATGATGCCGGGTTGCAGGAATTTCCGGATGTCCTTGTCCAGATTTCCCAAGATGATGCCTACGATTAGGGGTACCACAGAGGCCAGTAAGGACTTCCAATCGAAGCTGGTTACACCGGCCAGACCCAGCCCCAGCAGGGTAAGAAAGGGGCCGTCATTGATACCTAGCAGGGACTGGGCACCCAGGTCGTTTTCATCCCCAAAGTTCGTCATCAGGCCCAGGTACATACCCCCGTTGCTGTTGGTGACGGCGGCCAGGAGCATTAGGGGGGTAATCCCCAGCACGCCGGCGGGGCCCCAAATCATGTTGGCGATGACGGTGGGCACGAAGCCGGCCAGGAACTTGGCGATTAGCAACACCGCACCCCGCTTGAGGGGCTCGCCCACCCGGGTGACGGTAATCTGAGAGCCCACGCACATCAGGCTGGCTCCGATAAAAGCAGAGGCTCCGGATTTGAAAGTGGCGGTGGTCATGCCACCCAGATCCAGAAACTGAGGAAATACCAGATTAACGATAGCGCCCAAGAATAGAGGGACGACCATCAGACCACCGGGGACCTTTTGTATGGTTTTCAGGATTTTCATAGCTTGCTCTCCTCTCTAAAGTCTTTTGCAGACAGTATAAATTTTCAGGGAACTCAGCAGTAACTGCCCATTTGATCGATGGCCATGTCGGAGATGCCGTTGATCTCCGCCTTGACCAGCTCGCCGTCGCACACACGGCGGATATACTTCAGCAACTCATCCCCTAGAGCTTCCACCGTCTTCTCACCGGTGATGCTGGCGCTGCTGTCGAAGTCGATGATGTCCTCCAGCCACTGGGCGGTATGTCCATTTCCGGTGGCCTTGAGGACGGGGGCGATGGCACTGCCAACGGGGGTACCCAGGCCGGTGGTGAACACTACCAACTGGGCCCCGCCGGCAATAAGGGACATGGTGGATGCCACGTCGTAGGCGGTGCCGTCCATGAATACTAAGCCCTTCTTGTCCACCATCTGCCCGTAGCTGTACACCGCCTGGAAGGGCCTGGTACCGCTCTTGTGGACGCACCCGATGGACTTTTCTTCCAAGGTGGTAAGACCACCAGCCTTATTACCGGGGGAGGGGTTTACATTGCGGATATCCTCGCCGGCTTCCAGGTGGCGGCGTTCATTGGCCAGCACGGCGTCATAGAGCTGCTGCCCCACCTGGGGGGTACAGCCCCGGCGTTTGAGGATATTCTCTGCCCCTGTCTCTTATACACATCTGACGCTGCCGACGATCGCATAAGTGTAG
>ENA-UAOW01000984-UAOW01000984.1-human-gut-metagenome-genome-assembly--contig:-NODE-984-length-10811-cov-4.658516_pt1 | contig 10811 bp, 15 predicted proteins | sample MGYA00243470_ERZ654559 | MGnify/ENA primary metagenome ERZ654559 (study PRJEB26926, sample SAMN06164851) | human gut metagenome | biome: ENVO:00009003; feature: ENVO:2100002; material: ENVO:00002003...
GGCCTGGTAGGTGCCCTTTTCCGCCGGCATGTATTCCCAGGGCAGCACTGCCCCGTTGTCGCTCTTGACGGGTAGGAACATGGTAAAACCTCCAATCTATCGGTTTTTCTGCTTGTTGTAGTAGGCCTGGATCTCTGCGTCCGTGGCGCCTGGGTTGATCAGGCGGAACAGGGCCATCTCGTCCGCGGGTACCGCCGCGGCGCCGGCGCCTCTCTGGCTCCCGGTGGCCGTCAGGTGGTCCTTGCTGCGGGCGTTGTTCATGGCCTGCTGCCTGGCGGCCTCCGCCTGCTTGGCGGCCAGCGTCTCGAAGTTGGCCAGGCGGAAAGCGTCCAGGAAAGAGTTTCCCTTCTTCACCAGGGCGTAGAACTCCTTGGCCTTTGGCATATTCAGCAGGTCCTTCACATCGTTGATGGACGGGTCCAGTTTGTGGATCTCCGCGATCTCCTGCTCCACGCGGACCTGGGCGGCCGCCTGCGCCTGCTGGCGCTGCTGCTCGTCCTGCCGCTGGGCCAACTGCTGGACCTGCTGCATGGCCGGCGTCTGCTCGATAACCTTCTGCAGAGCCTCCGGCGTCAGCCGGCCGGCCTTGAGGTCCTTCTGCAGTTTCGCGGCCTCGAACGCCTGCTTCCAGGCGTTGAACTCCTCCATGTTGGTGATGGGCTTGCCGGTGATGGTGTTCTTCAAGGCAGCGGCGGCGAAGAAGGCGTCCATTTCCGCTTTGGACCTGTCCTTCTCGGCCTTCACGGCCTCCTCCACGGCCTTGTCGATGGCCGCCTGGGTCTCTGCCCGGCGGCGCTGTGCGGCGGCCTCCTTGCGCTGCTCCTCGGTCATGGGCTGCTTCTTTCCGGCGCCTTCCGCCGCCGGCTTTCCGCCATCCCTTTCCTGTTCGCCAGGTTCGCCGCTCTCCGGGTCAGTATCTTCTCCTCCAGGCGCAGGGGCGGCGGCCTCCTGCTCTTGCTCGCCTCCGGCGCCGTCCTCCGGCGTCTCCTGGGGGGTCTGGTCCGTCTTGTTGGTCTCCGGTGCCGTATCGCCTCCAGGCGCAGGGGCGGCGGCCTCCTGCTCTTGCTCGCCTAATCCCAGGGCGTCAAACACCTGCTGTTCGGTAAAATCGGCCATAATGCCTCCTGTCCGGCCTATGGCCGGGTGGATTTTCCCGCTATTCCATGCGTAATTGTGTGCCCCGTTCGGGCTGCCGGCTCTCTGCCGGCCCGGTTGGCCTTACTTCTTGCCGGAGCGGAGGTCACCGCCCGTCTTTACGGTGCCCTTTTTCTGGTCCGTGGTCTGCTTGGGCGCCTGGACGATCTGGGTACCCCCATTCTTGATTTTCCCGGCATAGCCGTTGTCCTTCATGGTGCTGCCTCCTTTCCGTCGTTTTCGGCATTTTCCCGCGTTGCCATGCGAATATGGTCAGTATGTATGCTCACATACCAGATCCCGTTGTTCCGCCGCCCTGAACGGCTGCCAGAGCGTCCTGCCGTGCCTTTTCATCCACCGCCTGCTCCAGTCCCTGGGGGATTTGCCCGCCGCCGGCGGCCGCCTGCTGCTGTGCCGCCTGCATGGCCATCTGCTGCATCTGCATCTGTTGGGCCATCATGGCCTGCTGCCGCTCCCGCTCCAACTTGTCCTCCAGGTACTGCTTGGTGGTGCCTGCGCCCGGATAGTGCAATTCCTCCATCTTGCTCCAAAACAGGATCAGCGTCTCCGTGCTGGACGGATCCCCGAAGGCGCCGGTCTGCAGGTTCATCCTGGTCTCCTGCCACATGGCCTCCCGGTTGCTGGCCAGCGGGGCAGAGGTGTCGCAGGAGAACAGGAACTGGTCATTCCAGTACCACTGCCCGTCCTCGTCCTGCTCCAGGAAGTCGTAGCGGTTGAACTCCTCGTACTCCGTTTCGCCCTTGTAGTTCTGGTAACTCACGGGGCGCGGCTCGTCCGAGTAGGCCAGCCAGAACTTGAACATCAACTCGAACATTTCCGCATAGGCGGCGTTTTTCATCGTCCGCTTGCTCTCCAGACGGCCGGCGGCCTGGGCGGCGCTGAACTCCTTGGCCTTGCCGGATGTGGCCGTGCTGTCCTGCCTGCCCTGGAAACTGTCCGTGATACCCAGGATCTGCCGGGCCTCCTCGTACACGTTGGCCAGGTACAGCAGTTCGTACTGCAGGTCTCCCTTGAAGTCGTACAGGCCGATCATAGCCTTGTCCGCTGCGTTCCCCAGGTACCACCGCTCTCCGTCCTCCGGGTCCGTCCGCAGGTTGGCCTTGTCCGGCAGGGTGATCCTGGTACCTGCCTTCACCAGGCGGTCGATGATCTTCTGCTCGATCCGGTTCACCGTGTTCTGCTGGTCCCGGATCTGGTCCACGTCGCTATTCCCCAGCAGTTTCCCGTATACGCTCACGCTGCGCTGCAGGATAATGGGGTACACATCCGGCTTGTAGAAGGGGATCATGGTCGGCTTCATCGCCGGCCGTCCATTTTCGTCCAGCCCCGGCGTGGCACCTTCCACGGTAACTCCGCCGGCTGTCCGGATCGGCAACATGACCTGTTCAAACTCCTGCTCCTTGGTGGTGAACTCCTCGCTTCCGCACCAGGGGCAGGGTCCTCCGTCGTACCGTTTCGGCTCCTGCGTCTCCTCCGGTTCCACGGGAATGTCCTCCAGGGCGCCGCCGGTACCCTCCATGACGCCCTGGGCCATCTGCGCAGCCATGAGGCGGCCGGCCAGTTCCCGATCCGCCATCTCCTGGGGGATCAGGCCGCCGGAAAAGCCTCTCGCCGGATCCGGCAGGAGATTTCCCAGGGTGTCCTCTACGTTGTTGAACAGGATCTGTCCGGGAAGGGGTCGTACCCGGCCGCACTTGGCGCATGTCGGCTGCCGCCGCGCCTGGTAGTTCTCCAGGTCCTCCAGTTCGATGTCGTTCACCCAGGAGTAGCGGTTGATGCCGCCTTTCTCGTTGGTCTCAAACCCTACGTACTGGGTGAGGGCGTCGTCTGCCGTGTCCTCGTTTCCGGTTCCCCGGACCTGCGGCTCCTGCTCTCCTTCGTCGGATACGTCGATCCCGTACCGCCGGCGCACCGCCTCTTTTGTGGTCGGGATCTTGATGATGAACCAGTCCATGTCCTTGATGCCGGTATAAACGCCAGGCTGCGGCGCGAACTGCTTGGGGTGAATGACGCTGACCTCCACCTCGCCCACAGTGTTGTGGGTCCGCTTGCTGTTGTCCCACTCCACCAGGAACCCGACGCCGCCCTGGATGGGTACCGTTCTCTCCGCCATGTCGTTCATGGTCTCAAAGGGCAGGCGGTCCAGTTCGTTCCGCAGGAAGTGCTCAATCACCGCGGCCAGGTGCTCGTCCTTTTTCCGCCGCGGCGTCACCTTGGGCGACGGAATGGAGGAGGAAACCTGGCTCTCGATATTCTCAAACACGATGTTGCGGACGTGGCTGGTCTTTTTCGGCTGTCCGTTCTTTTTGGTGTCCCCCGGTACCAGGGGGCGAAGGGTGTTTTCCCCGTTGTAGATCCGCTCCCGCTCGTCCATCTTCTGGACTTCTGCAGAGTAGGCCGCATTGCTGTCTGCCAGGCGCTTCTGCCAGCGTGTCAACTTGACGGAAACGGTTGTGTTTTTCTTCTTTCTGCTCATGGTGTCTCCTATCCCGACGGCTCTCCCCACATGCGGATCATCATTTCGCGTCCCGCCTGGGAGGCCTTGTTGTAATCCTCCCACATGTCGTCTGACCAGATGTTTTTCTGTTCCTTGCTCCCCGGTGCCGTGACCTGCATGGTCTGCTGCGGCCGAACGTAGTGGGCGATGGCCAGGGAAATCACGCAGTCGTCATGTGCCCCCGGTTCCGCCTCTGGGCGCTGCTTCTCGTTTCTCACGAAGGTCAGCATTTCCAGCAGCGTGTCCTTGTCGTTCACGATGTCGATGTTGTCCCGCAGCACCCGGATCAGTTCCGACACGATCACCGGCCGCGTCAGCCGGTCCGTCCGGAACCCGAAGGCGTGCCTGGTGGTGCCATCGTAGGTGTCCTCGATCTCCCGGACGTACAGGTTCTGGTAGCCCATGAGATCCAGCAGTTTCACCGGGTATGTGGAAAAGTTGGTCTCCGGCGCCAGCATGGCGTTGTTGTACCATCGGCCCAGGCAGTACATTTGCCTTGCGTAGGTGTCCTCGTCGTACTCATGGCGCAGGACCGCGGCCTGTACGCCCGTCACGTTGTCCAGAACCTGCCCCACAAACCAGTCGCTGCCGTCTCCGGCAGTGTCTCCGCCTATCACGTAGGGCCTGCCCTCCTGCGGGGGCTTGTAGACCTTGATGGGGCCGTCTTTTTCCTCGATCCATCGAATGTTCCTGATGTGTACGCCATCCTCCGCGATGTCGTACTCGAACAACCCCTCCGCCGCCGGCGGCCGGATCCGTTCCAGCCGCTCGGCCACCGCCTTTGCGTTGAACACGGTCTTTCCCGTCACACCCCATTGGCCCAGGCAGTAGACCATGTAGTAATACTCGTCGGTGTCCTTAAAGGCCTCCAGGGTCTTGATGGCCTCCTCGGTCAGGAAGCGGTTGTCCTTGTAGGTGCTCTCATGCAGCCGTGCCCGCGGGTCCGGCTTATCGAAGAACCGCTTTTTCAGCCAGTGTGTGATGCGGATGGGGTTGAATGTTATCAGGATCTGCAGGTAGTAGGGGAAGATCGTCCGCAGGCGGATGTCCAGTTGGTTGAAGTCTCCCTCCTCCAGTTCGGACGCCTCCTCGATCCAGATGCCCGTGATGTCGTAGATGGATTTCAACTTCTCCACGTCGTCCAGGCCGGCGAACAGGATCTTGCTGCCGTTTGCGAAGGTGATGTTCATGTCGCTTTTATTCACCCTGGCGCCTGCGTTCGGGTAGAAGTCCGCGATTTGGCCCCGCAACTGCTCGAAGCAACTCTCCCGCAGCGTCCGCGCCACCTTCCGGCACACCAGCCATCGGTGCCCCGGCTCGCTGGTGACGCGCTCCAGGACCTTCCGGCCGGCGAAGATGCTCTTTCCGCTGCCGCCGCCGCCTTTCAGGACCAGGTAGCGGTGCTGGTCAAAGAACAGGGGGAGGAAGGTTTCGTTGTTGGTCTCCCGGATCTGCTTCCACCACAGGGCCGTCTGCAGCAGACGATCAACCTTCTCCCGATCCACCCGGCAGCACTCCCTCCCGTGAAAACTCCTGGTACAGTTCCCGCAGTATCTCCTCCCGCTCCTCCATGGGTACCGCCGCCGCGGTCAGCGCCCGGCTGGCCTGCGGTCCGAAGTCAACCTCCCGCCGCTCGGTGTAGCCGTAGTTGTTCTGCAGGGAGAAGATAATGCCCTTCACGTCCTTTCGGGTCAGCAACTCCTGCTCCAGGTACTCGCGCATGCGCCCCCGCGTGCGCGTTGTCGTGTCGGAAAACTCCGGGTGCGTGTTTTCATCGCAGTATTCCGCCCAGGTGCTGCGGTGGATCCCCAGGTGCTCGCACAGGCCCCCCACGGTAGGGGGGACCAGGTACTCGGTGATCTTCACCTGTTCTCCGCGCTTGTTGATAACAGGCACATTCTCGAAGATCTTGTGGCCGTCTGCATCCTTCCGCCCGGTGTCCACTTTTTCCGTCATGGCCACCTCGCGGGTTATGCTATCGAAGTACGCCTCCACCGCCTTCCGCAGCGTCCGCTCCGTGTATTTTTTCGGCCTTCCCATGCCGCAGCCCCTCCTTCCTGGCCGCATTTCCCCTCGTTTCTGCGTTTACCGTACCGCAAAACGCGCGTAACGGACCGTCAACTTTTCCACAGGCATGAAAAAAGCGGGCGCCCAGGCCCGCAGATGCACGACGTCAGCCCCCTTGCAGGTATGGCAAGGGGGTGTCTTCGGCACTATGCAGTTTTTCCGCCCGCCGGCGGCCGGTGCTGCTTGTCCTCCGGCAGCACGTAGCGGATGTACTGGGGCCTGCCCGGCTTGTACTCGTTCCGGTGAAGCAGTTTTGCCCCTTTCGGCACGCGCAGTTCCGCCCCGGTCAGGGCCACGCGGTCTTTCGGCTGCGGGCGCACCAGGTTCCGGCTGCTCACATACTTTTTCGCGTCCGGTACTCGCCGCACCTGGCGGATCAGGTAGGCCGCTATCGGGGTGTAGTCCTCCTGGTCCGACATGGGGGACCAGTCCACGCCACCCATGCCGGCCCACTTCTCCGTGAAGGCCTCCTTTGCCTCTGCCGGAACTACCAGGTGATGATGTACCCGCACCGTCTCCCCGGTGTCTCCATCCATGTCGGAGGTGATTGCCACGTAGCGCAGGGGTACCCCCGCCTTCGCCATTTCCCGCTTCACCCGCCGGAGGACCAGGCGCAGTTCATGTTCCGCCGCCTCCCGAACGGCGTCCATGCGCTCCTCCTCGCTGCCGTCCACCGGCAGGCCCCGCTCCCTGGCCCAGGACAGGATCCGCTGCATCCCTTCCTCGGAGTAGTCCAATCCCAGGAGAAGATCCCCCTGGTGGAAATTTGCGTTCAGAAGGCGGGCCATGCTCTTTTCCGCGCTCTGCTCGTTCTGCTCCTGCTTCCGCAGTTCCTGTTTTTCCCGTCTCCCTGACTTGGAGGGGCGTTCACCGGGTACCCAAAACTTCGTTTTTTCCCCCACGGCGCCCGCCTCGTATGTGCGCACCACCCAGTACCCGTTCATGCCGCCTCTCCTTTCTTTCTTATTCCACGTTATTGCAGAAAACTTAGGCCCTTACCAAGCCCGAAAATTCGCGCGCGCGCGAATTATAATAAGTATAGGCCCAGGTGCCGGAAAGCCTTTTCGTCTGATCGTCTACGCATGGCCCCTCGTTGGTTCCGTGCTCGGCAGTGACGGTTCCCACATTTTGGTGTTCCACCACTTCGGCGGGCCTCAATGGGCCGTATGCCGCGGCCAGGGCGTTTGTGGCTTTTTTATGTGACTTAAACCGGCTCGTCTGGCGCTCTCCTCACGGCGCCGCGCAGAGGCAGCGCCGTGGAGAGAGGGTCAGAAGGTCCCAGGCTCACCGGAATTGCACCGGAGCACCGGCGCCGTGTACCAGACAGCGCAGGCGAGATCCTTACCTGGGTGTGATCTTATATTTTACAGGAGGAGAAAGGGCGGGCCTCCGGGTGTTACCCGGCATGGCCCGCATATTCATATCTCCCGCGGGAAGTGCTCATAGTACCGCCGTACAACTCGTTCCAGGGTGGACCGGGAAAGGTGGTGCTGCACGCAAACGCTGGTCGCCCCTGCGTCCGTTGTCACGAACTGAAACAGGGCCTGGTAATATTCCCCTCCGCACTCCAGGCACAGGTTCACAATGGCCTGCTGCTCCGCCTGCGGAAGTTCCTCATATAGGCGCGATTTGAAATAGATGTACCCCTGCCGGTCGTAGGACACCGGCACGGACCGTTTGAACCGAAACATGCACACACCCCCTTTCCCAGGCGGTTCGGCTCACTGCTCCGCGGTGATCTTCTTGGGTGCTCTGCTGCGCCCCATCCTGTGTTTCCCGATCTTAGCAAAGAGGGGGAAGGGGAGCGCCATCCCCTTCTTCGGGGAGAACTTCTGCATCTGCTGCACGCAGAAGCGGTGCGCCGGCTCGCTCCGATGGGACCGGCGCATGTGGTTTTTTGCACTCGACATGTGGAAAACTCCTTTCACTTTTTCTTTTTCTTGTTCTGCTTGGTTGCCGTCTCCTCGGCAGGTCTTGTGGCCCACTCGGCCTTGAACCGTTCTATGATTTCCTGCTGCTCCTTCGCCGTGGTCCTGGACACCAGTTCACCGTAGGAAATCCCCCTGGCCCTGGCCTCCACCGCCAGGGCCAGGGGGCCGTGTTTCCGCATCGCTGTTTCAATCGCTCGTCTCGCCTCCATTCTTACCCTGTCCCGCTTCTCCCTGCGCAAGCGGTCCAGCATGAGGCCATATCGCCTCCCCGCCGCCTGCAGGAGTTCTATTTCCAGGGCCAGCAGATCTTCCTGCCTGTCCATTTACACCTCCTGGATCTCGATACCCAGTTTCTCCCGCATGAGTTTCTTCTTGATCTCATACACACTGGTTTTTGTGGCCCGGCTTTTGACGTCCTCCACCACCCGCAGCCAGTGGACCTCCCCGGTGCAGTCCGGCTCCGTCGGCCTCTTGTAGGAGAAGTCCGCCTGGTACCGGATCGCTCGGACGCGCTGCCCCTCCGGCGTCGTGTAGGCCTCCTGGATGGTGAACTGCGGCTGCAGTTTCAGGTCCCGGATCTGCCCCGCCCGCAGCATGGCCATCAACTCGTCGTAGCGCCTTGCCTCCTTCTTGCTGTCGAAGTTCACGCGGCTGCCGGTTTCCGATGTCCTATCGGTCCGAACATTGTGGTACTTTTCCTTGCTCTCCGCCCACGCCGGCGGTGCCGGCGCCTTTTTCCTGCTCTGTTCCGCCATCTTCCGCTGCGCCTGGGCCTGCGCCCAGGGCGGAAGATCCTCCATCTTCACCGCCACCTTCACCCCTCCTTTCGTACTCCCCGCAGTATAGCGGCGGCTTACTGAACCCGCCCTGTACTCCGCAGCGATAGCGATAAACCCCGGAACCCCTGCGAAATTTGAAGTTCAGCCATTTGCAGGTGTCGCACGGCGCCTTCTTCCTGCTCCGCACGGTAAACGCGGCGCAGGCGGCGAGCGCCGCGATCCACAAAATGAGAAGCAGATCCCAGGCGCCCATCGTCACTTCACCTCCCACGTGCCGATCACCGTGTTCGTCCTCCGGTCATATTCCAGGGCCACCTGCCCCGCCACGTGCTCCGCAATATGCCGCACCACGTCCGCCTTCGCCCGCTGCATGATCTGCTCCTCCGTCAGGTTGGGCGGCACCATGCGGCAGTCTATCACCACTCTATAAACCATGGCAGTCACCCGTTCCGCAGTGTCCGCGGCGTCTCCTGGACCAGATCCTTGCCCCACACGCCGGCCAGGTTCCCCTTCATAAACACAGGGACGCCCTCCTCGCGGCATGCGCCCAGCAGGTCCTCCACCCAGGCCCGCTCCGGTATCACCTTGTCCTTCCTCTGGCCCGTCTCCGCTCCGACGATCACCCAGTCCACCAGGATCCCGCCGGCCTCCGCGAACAGTGGCCCGGTCATCGGCTCCACGCTGGTAAACGTCTTGTGGTGTTCAGAAATGAAGTATGACTGCCCGGCCTCCGTGGTCGTGGTCCCGTACCAGAAGTTCTCCCGGCGGGGGAGAAGCGCCAGTTCGTCCAGTTCCGTATACCGCCGCGGGTTCTTGGTCAGAAACAGGTAGTTATGCTGCGGCGCCGCCAGGCATGCGTCCAGCACCTCCACGATCCACTTTGTGGGTACCCACGCCCCGAAAAGGTCCGCCATGGAACATACAAAGATGTTCCGCGGCCGCCGCTTCCTGGCCGGGTCCCCCAGCCGGTAGCGGTGGAACGTCGGCGTAAATCCGAAAGGGTAGGGGGCGTTCACAACATTCCCCGCTGCCGTCATGGTTTTAAGCGGCTTGTCCAGGACGACGATGCCTTCCCGCTCGCAGTTCGGTTTCTTCACCTCCTGCACGATTTCCTCTTTCCGCGTGTCATTTGACACTTTTACCCCCTGGGACAAATAGCCGGCAAACCGTCCTGCCGTCCTGGCTGCGTAGCAATATTCGCAGCCGTGCCGGCAGCCCGTGACCGGGTTCCACGTCATATCCGCCCAGTCAATTTTCGTGTTGTCCATCATTTCCTCCATTCCCCCAGGGAGATCATCTTCTCCCTGGTCAGTTTGTCGATCACGCGCCCCAGGTCCCGGTGCCCGCACATGGCGGCCAGTTTCCCCAGGTTATAGGCCGTCTGCGCCGTCACCCTGACCGAGATCCTGCGCAGGTTCTTCTTGTTGCTCATGTGTTACCCTCATTCCACCGGAATGTACTTCCGCAGTTTTTTGTGCCAGCGGGCACGCATTTCCGTCCCGCAAAGGATGCACCTGCAGGTGGCGTCCGCCTCCACCAGGTTTGTTTTGTAGTTCCATGTCTCCTTGCAAGACGGGCACTTGAAACTTGCCTGCGCCAACATTTGCAGCGGCGTCACATGGCCGCACTCCCGGCAGGTGCTTTCCGTTGCGCCGTCTCTGGCGTTATATGCGTACACCCTCCCGCAGCCTCCGCAGCGGACCAGCAGAAAGCCCCGGTACCCCTGCTCACTCCGCCCGGCCTCCGGGGTCTGCTGCAGGTCCTCGGCCGGCTCCTCCTTGGCCTCCGCCTCTTTCTGGATCATCGGGTCAGCACCCCCCCCCGCCGCTTTCGGGGGATCCGTGTGCCGCTTCACACTGCGGAGGATGGCCCGGACCAGTTTCTCGTCGTCCGGTAGTTCCATCTTCCGCTCCGTCTCCCAGCCGTTCTCCCGGCTCTTGATGCAGATCAGCATGTCTATACCTCATTTCCCCAGGCATCCCATCCTGGCACTCGTTCTCTGGCAAACAGTTCTATTCTCGGCACGTCCCCCAGCAGCCGGACAATCCTTTCCCGGACCTCCGCCGGCTTTTTACTGTGCCTCTCCACCGGCGCTTCTACGATTTGTTGGACGCTGTGGCTCTTTACTACCTGTCTCGCCTTCGTTCCCCGCGTGGTTCCCAGCAGGCAGACCTCCGCGTTTGCTCTTGTGTATGCCCCCATCCCCAAGAAGTTCCCCCCGCTTTTTCGGTTCTTCTTGATCCAAACGAACGCGGCTGTTCGGTATTCAAAGCCCCATGCCTCCATGACACGCAGCGCCTCCCCGATATTCGGAAACGTCGCCCAAAGGAGGCATACAGCATACCCCCCCCCCGCACATATTTTTCACCGGAAGGTTACAGA
>ENA-UAOW01000992-UAOW01000992.1-human-gut-metagenome-genome-assembly--contig:-NODE-992-length-10740-cov-7.873093_pt1 | contig 10740 bp, 8 predicted proteins | sample MGYA00243470_ERZ654559 | MGnify/ENA primary metagenome ERZ654559 (study PRJEB26926, sample SAMN06164851) | human gut metagenome | biome: ENVO:00009003; feature: ENVO:2100002; material: ENVO:00002003...
ATAGGCCGTATCCTCCGAAACCGCTGCCATCACCACCGGCCTGTAATGCTCCAAATGTTCCTGCACCGTGGGCTGAACTTGCTCTGCGGCGGGGTCGCGGAACACCCTCGTGCCGTCCGCACCGAACTCCGCTTCCTGCGCGTCGATGGCGGCCTCCGCTTCATGGTCAACGGAACGCAGGGTATAGACGCGGCGCTCACCTCTAAAGTCCGGCGCTTCGGCAACCGTCACATCATACTTATCGCGCAATTTCTCCACATACATCTCTAAATTGTGCGACGGTACACCGCACATCTCCACACGGCCAGCGCCGGGGATCGCTCTTGTGGTAAGGTTGAGGGCAAGCAGCTCCGCCGCCTGTTTTGCGTCCTCGCCGTACATCTCGAAGAAATCGCCCACCTGAAACAGCACGATGTCGTCCGGGTGGGCTTCCTTGATGGCATTGTAGTCGGTCTGTGCCTGTGTTGGCAGTTCACGCTCTGCTTCCTTTTCCCGCTGAAGCTGGGCGTAGCGCTCCTTTTCCCTTGGAGAGAGAAGGCGGTCCTTCTGAATGAGGGCGTCAATCCTTGCGGCCACCTTCGTCCAGCTTAGCTCCACATTGGCGCAGTCTGCCTTTTTCAGCGTAATTCCGCGGCTGTCGTGATTCTCGCCGCTGTGGGATGCACCGGAAACGGCATGGGAGCGCCCGCCTATGCCGTACTCATCTTTGAGGAAAGCTGCCTTTTCCTTGCCGGTATGGTCGGCGGTGAAGTATTCGTAGATTCTGCCCTTGCCGCCCTCGACGCCGCTGCCGCGATCCAGCGCGTGGTCGATCTCGTCCTCGGTGATAAAGCGCCCCAGCTCCGGCACTGCGGCCATTTCGGAGGAATACTCCCTGCGGGGCAAGGACAGGTCCCGCAGGCTCTGCCAAATCTGATCGAGCTTGTGATAGTGGAAGCGCAGCAGGCTTCTGTCCTGCTCATGGGCGGCGTAAAACTGTGCGAACTCGCCGGAGAGCGTGTCGCGGAAATCTGTGTTTGTCAGTTGCTCCGCCAGCCGCGCCGTTTCATCAGGGAATCCGCCGCCCCGTAGCGTATCCATGCAGGAGAGATAGCCCTGCTCCCGCGCCTCGTCGCTCAGATCGTGTTTCAGATACCAGAGGGCTTGGGCAAGCTGCATCCGCTCATGCTGCCCTGCCTCGGCAAGCTCCACGTTGGAGGCATACGCGCCGCTGTCCATAAGCTGGGATATGCGCACGGCGGCGTCCTGCCATGCGATTACCTGTGCGGTGCGCACATACTCCGCGCTCCTGCCGGGGGCGATGTGGATGCCGTCTACGGCGTACCACGCGGAAAGCTCGCCCTCCGGCGTCTTAAAGCCGTTGCCGCCGTGAAAGGTGCTTTGCAGCAGCGCGGCAATGTCCTCCACAGACTTCTGCTTCTGGAACGCGGCGGCAATGACCATGCGGGTGTTGTCCGAATTGCCGCCCAGCCGCAGCACATGGTCAAGCTGCGCCTGAGAAACGGAAAAAGCGAAGGGCGTCTGCGCAACGCTCTCCGCTTCTTCTATGGCTGTAATCTGTTCCGCTTCGGTGGGGAAAAAGGATAGCTGACCGCCCCGTGCGGGGTGTTCTGTTATGCGTAGATCAGCTCCGCGAGAATCACTTCCTCCGCCTGCGCCTTGCAGGTGTTCATCAGGCCCACCCATTTCATCGGGTCGCGGGCTTTCAGGCTCTCCGTCGCTCCGGCCTCCGACGCCAGCTTCGGCATCATCTGCTCTAAGCGGCTCTGCGCCGCCTGCTCGATCTCCAGCAGGTGCGGGAACAGGGTTTCCTCCAGAATCATCTGGTTCCAGAGGATGGGCCGATGCTCCTTCAGGTACTTCTGGCGCATCCGCCCGTACTTGCCGAGGGGCTGCTCCGGCACTTCGATCTTCAGGTCGGGAATCATGTAATCTCCGTTCATCGTGTAAGTCAGGTTGTTCTCCATGCTCTGCCGTCCTTTCCGCGCTGTGTTCGCGCTCATAATTTCGTATGGTAACTTCGATCTGCCGCAAAACCTGTTCGTTGATCTCGCTGACCGCCGTGCCGAGGGCTGCCACCGTGCGCGGGGTGTTGAAATCAAAGATGCTGAAAAAATCCTCGTGTTCAAAGTGATCCTCCGGCTGCATCCCGCAGCGGGACATGAGGGAGTAGGTGATGCTGACCACAGCGGCGTTTTTGAACGCCACCTCGATGTTGTAATCATCATACTCCTCCAGATAGGAATCCGCAACGATGCCGAGGATGTCGCGGGAATGGTCGCGCCAGTATTCCGCAGCAAGCTGGGAAGCGACGCTCTCGAACTGCTCCGCGAGGCCGTTTTTGCCGGAAACGCCGTAATTACGCTCCAGCATGGCGCTCACGCTGTCCGTATGCGCGTCTTTCAGCTCCCACAAGTTGACGCGGCGGGCGTTTTCCTTTCCGCCGGTGTCGGAAACGTCAAAGACGTATTTGAGCCTTGGCTTGTAGCCGGTAGCGTCAATGAGGGCGATGCCCGTGCTGCCGCGCCGGACATAGCGCCCCATTTTCTCGTTCCAGAAGTCGTACTCCGCGCAGGCGGTGGCCTCCGGGCGCTGCATATAGATCATGAGCTGCTCGTTGTAGGGGTATTTATACAGCCTTGCGGCGGTGGTCAGGAACGCCGTCCACGCCAGATGGCTGCCGGTGATCTGCCGTGCGGTGCGCTCCGCCAGCTCCGCGTAGGCTTGCAGTTTGTTGGGCATAAGCAAAATCCTCCTCTCATGGTTTTCTGGTGAAGCCGTTTCTTTTCGCTGCCTCGCTCGCCGCCTGTTTCCGTTTCTTGCTGTACGGCGCGGTCAGGCGGAAGGACAAGCGCCCCTTGCGGATGCTGAACTCCATGCCGCCTGTGTCGGGGTCTGCGTCCAGTTGGCGGCACTCTGTGGGGTGCTGCGCGGCATAGGCGGCAAGGCGGTTTCTAAGGTCAGTATTGTGGGTGCGGATATGGATAAGGGGTTCTTTTTCGTCAAAGGTAATCTCCGTGATTTTCTGCGCTTTTGTCAGTCCTGTTCTCATAAATGGCCTTTCTGCGCCTCCTGCGCGAAGCAGGCGCGATTTTGGGGTATTTTCTCCGGCTCATGACTTGGGAAAAACGGCGATTTTCAAACAGAAACGCGCCGGATGATACATTCCTCATCCGGCGCGCTCCCAGCGGCGAATCTGCGATTTTTCCGGCTCTTGACCGTAAAACAGTCAGCTTTGCTCAGAGGTCAAAATCCGGCGTCAGGTCAAGGGCGGCGTACTCCGCGTCGGTAATGTCGCGCAGCTTTGCGAGGGCGCTGTCCGTCAGCTCCCGCAGCTCGGCCTCCTCCGCGTTCAGATACCCCCGCATTTCTGTGAGGGCCGCGATCAGGCCCTCGCGGGTGCCTGCCGCGTTGTAGATGCTCATGAGGCTGACTTCATCGTTGGTAAAATGCTTGTCCTTCATATCAAAGCTCTCTTTCCGCGCTCCGTTTGGGCGCTGTTTTGGCTGCGGGCGGCTCCTGCGCTTTCGCTTTGAGCTGCTCCAATACGGATTTCTTCTTTTCCTGCCCCTCACGGCGGCTGGCCGCCGCCAGCTCCATGAGGGAGATGGAGAAGCCCGCCTTGACCTGCGCCTCCAAATCGGCCACGGTGGGCTGCTTAGGACCGTTGTTGATGATGCCGTCGATCATGCCGTAGTCGTCCTCCAGCAGCATCTCCACGTTTTTGAGGTAGTTCTCCGGCTTCAGGAAGTTCGGCAGCTCCCGGAAGCCGATGCTGTCAACGTAATGACAGGATACTACGCCATCCTTCTTCAAGGCAACGACATCGCTGACCGATAGGCTGTGTCCCTTAAAATCCGCAGGGTGATCCACATTGAATCGCTGATAAATCATATCCAGATTGGTTTTGTTGTCCCCATAGTCGGCAAGCCCGCCGGTGTAGATCGCGTCGTAGCCGTCGTGCTCCGGCGTGACGCCCTTGCTCTGCAAGTAGTCATAGTTCATGAAGCGGTAAGCGTCCAATTCACCGCCGCGCCGAATCTGATAGATGAGGAAAGCGTCCTGCGGGTTTTCCAGAAACAGCTTCTCCGTGTCCGCCTGTTCGCGCAGCGTCACAACGCCGCGTACCGCGTCCCATTCCTCGCGCTCCACGCCAAATACCCCGGTGTGGGAGGAAATATCCTCGGCATCCAGCGCCATGGCCTCGGTGCTGTCGGCATAGAGCAGGAACACGGGAACGTCCTGCAAGAACAGCTCCATGGCGCGCTCCTTTGTCAGCGGCAGCATGGCATTGCCGTCCGTGTAGCCGTACTGATACATCTCTGAAAAGCCGATGCCGGTATCCGGCATGGGATAGCCCTGCTCCAGCTCCGGCAGGGGCGGCAGCTCATCCTCAACATTCGGCGTTTCCGTTTCAACTTCCGGCTGCGGTTCTTCCTTTGCCCGCCATTCCCTGCGGAACAGGCCGTTGAAGCGTTCCAGAAGCCCATGAGAGCCGTCGTCGATGCCAAGCTCATCCGCCAGCTTGACGAGCTCCGCCAGCTCCTTCCGCAGTTTCGTGTCCTCACCGGCAAGCAGCCTGTCCGCCACCGTCTCCGCCGTGGGTTTGTCTGCGCTGTCGGGAACGTTCAGATCCCGGCGCAGGAACGCCGCGTATTCAGCGGCAAAGGCCAGCGCGTCGGCGCGTGAGGGCGGGATGGTGACAAGCTCATATTCCGTGTCCTTGGGAAGCTCGATGCCGCGCTCCTTGCAAACCTCCGCGAAATGCTTTTCCACGTCGGTGATGATGCCGTTTGCGGTCTTGCTGATGGTGTCCAGACTGGCACGGAACTCCGGCAGCTCGGCGTTTTTTGACCACGTTGCCACATAGCCGAAGCTGTTCGCGCCGGTTTCAATGCCGAAATAGGCGCAGACCATAAAGGAGATGCTTTCGGCCTCCACCTCCTCGGTATTGCGGCTTTTGGCCTTGCGCTCCGCCGCCTGCTGCAAGCCGTAGTTGTGGAGCTTGGCGTGGGCGATCTCATGGACGGCGGCGGATACCGTCTGCACCTCGCTCATACCCTCCCGCAGCGTGATGCTCTGGGATTTGAGGCTGAAATAGCCGTCCATATCCGCAGACAGCGGCTTGAACTCCACCGGCACGGGCGAGGCACGGCGCAGCGCCTCCATGAACGCTCCGTAGTTTTCCACGTTTCCGGTCAGGTTGGCGACGGGACTGGCTACGCGCTCCGGCAGGGGTTTTCCGTCCGTCTGGGCGTAGTCGAACACCTTGACCGGGCGGAACATGGGGATTTCAATCTCCTTTTCCTCGGTGACAATTTTGCCGTCCGCGTCCAGAATGGGCAGCTTGGTGTCCGGGTCGAGCTTTTCCTGCTCGATTTTCTTCTTATATGGAGTGGGCGCGATGATGGTGATGCCCTTCTCGCCCCGCAGCACATTGCGGGAGAACTTGTCCCGCCAGCGGTTGTAGCCCGCCACAAGTGTGGCGTCCGGGCGCTGTAAGTGGATGAGCGCCTGATTGTTGAGGGAATAGTTGTGAAACCGGCTCATGGTGCGCAGGTAATTGCGGTACTTTTCCATATCGCCGGATTCAAAGATGTCGCGGATACCCGCCTCGATGCGGTCGGTGATCTCCTTGAGCTGTTCTCTGTTTTTACCGGGTTTCTCTGGCATAGTTTCCTCCTCTCACGGGATAAATACCCCTGAAATGGCAGCGCCCGCGCAGGGGTAGGCTTTCCTGTGCGGGCGCTCGGTTCTTATTCGTTTTCGGAGTATATACTCCTTGCGGGCGGCGTATATCCGGCGTTTTTGGCGCGTTCGCTGGCGGCCCTGCGCCGCTCGTCGCTGAACGGCTCCCGGATGCTGACGCAGCTTTTCGGCACGGCGTAGCTGACCGCTCCGGCGTGGACGGCCTTATCCGGGTACACCTTGTCCGGGTATTTCTCCGCAAGGCGCTTGAGCTTGCGCTTCAGCTTGGGGTCGTGGGTGTAGATGCTGGCGGTGGATTCTTCCTCGTTGTAGAGGATGATACTTTCCTGCTCCAGCTTGGAGAGCTTCATGTCCTCGCCCCCTTGTCAAATTCCAAACGGAAGCGGACGCTCTCGCCGGTATCCTCCAGCACGGCGGTGGCGTCATAGGTGCCGCCGGTCTTTTCGGAGTAGAGGCCGGTGAGCTTCACACGCCCCTCTGCCAGCAGCGCGGCGGCTACCTTTTTTTGTCAGAGCGGCGCGCTTGGCGGCAAAGAACTTGTTGTCCCGCCACAGCCCGAAGCGGCAGTCGTTTTTCTCGCAGAAGAAGCCCTTTTTGCTCTCGCTGACCTCGCCGCCGCAGCGGGGGCATTTGCCAATGATCTCCCGGCCGGAGGGGAACAGCACCTCCGTGCCGGAGATGACCTGATAGGTTTTCACCAGCTCCGTGAGCATATCCGCAATGCCGGTCATAAACTCGTCCGGGGACAGCTCGCCGCGCTCCACCTGCTGCAAGCGGTATTCCCATTCGGCGGTGAGAAGCGGGGACTGTAACTGCTCCGGCAGCACGGTGATGAGGGAAACGCCGGTATGGGCAGGCACAAGGCTGACGGCCTTCTTTGCCCGCTTGCGCTCCACAAAGCCCGTGGCTACCAGCTTTTCGATGATGGCGGCGCGGGTGGCGGGCGTTCCCAAGCCCTTTCGCTCGGCGTCCTCCGGTGTATCGTCTTTGCCCGCGTTCTCCATAGCGGACAGAAGGGTATCTTCGGTGAAGTGCTTGGGCGGCGTGGTCTTGCCCTCCTTTACGGCGGCTTCGGCGCAATCCAATACCTGCCCCTCCGACAGCTCCGGCAGCGCGGCGTCCTGCTTTTCCTGCGCGAGATACCGCTTCCAGCCGGTATCAAGGACGGTTCTGCCTTTAGCGGTGAACTCGGTACCGCCGCACTCCAGCGTAACTGTGGTTTCCGCATAGCGGTGGGCGTCGCTGACCGCCCGGAGAAGCTGCCCCGCCACAAGGCGCAAAAGCTCGCGCTCGCCCAGCGGCAGCACCGACACGTCCGCCTTGCCCGCGCCTGCGGTGGGGAGGATGGCGTGGTGGTCGCTGACCTTTTTGCTGTCGCATACCTGTCCTGCGTTCACACGCCCCGGCGCGTCTGCTTCGCAGATAACGGCGGCCACGGCTGCAAGCTCCGGCACGGAGGCTTCCAGATCGTCTGTGAGGAAGCGGCTATCCGTGCGGGGATAGGTGCAGAGCTTCTTTTCATAGAGGGCTTGCAGGTAGTCAAGCGTCTGCTGGGCGGTATAGCCCAACGTGCGGTTGGCATCCCGCTGGAGGGCGGTCAGGTCATAGAGCCGGGGCGCGTTCTCCGTTTTTTCCGTGCGCTGCACCGTCCTGACCGTGACCGGCTGACCGGCGCAGGCGGCGGCAAGGGCGTCCGCCTCCGCTTTCTCTTTGAACTTTTCGGACACGGCGGCAAAATCGCCGCAGCGAAGATTTACCGTGTAAAAGGCTTCCGGGCGAAAGGCGGCGATCTCTGCCTCCCGCTGGACGATGAGCGCCAGCGTGGGCGTCATGACGCGCCCCACGTTGAGGGTGCGGTGGTACAGCACCGAAAAGAGCCTTGTGGCGTTGATGCCCACCAGCCAGTCCGCGCGGGCGCGGCAGAGGGCGGACTGATACAGCCCGTCATATTCACGTCCCGGACGAAGCTCTGCAAAGCCCTTTATGATGGCGGCGTCCTCCATGGAGGAGATCCAAAGCCGCTTCATGGTTTTCGTGCAGCCCGCCATGTAGTAGACGGTGCGGAAGATCAGCTCCCCCTCGCGCCCTGCGTCGCAGGCGTTGATGACCTCGGTCACGTCCTCCCGGCGCATGAGATCCCGCAGCAGCTCGAACTGTTTGGCTTTGTCCGCTTTCAGCGTGAAGCGCCAGCTTGCGGGCAGGATGGGCAGATCGTCATAGCGCCACTTGGCGTACTTTTCATCGTACACATCCGCGCCCGCCAGCTCCGCCAGATGCCCGAAGCACCAGCTTACAAGGTAGCCGTTTCCTGAAAGATAGCCGTCGTGCCGCTGCTTTGCGCCCAGCACGGCGGCGATGGACTGGGCGACGGAGGGCTTTTCCGCGATCACTAATTTATGGTGTGTCATATTCATTTTTCTCCTTTTCTGCATAGCAAAAAGCAGCCCCGAAGGACTGCTTTTCGTGTCTGTTTTTTCTAATCGTATGTGGGTCAGGGCCGTTCAAGGCACCGCTTCCGGTATCGCTCGGCAGCCTCGGCAAAGGCTTTGCGCTCGGCGTCGGTTGGGTCCCGTGTTCCATCCAAAAGGCGGCACTGTTCATAGCTTTCCACCGCGCCGGTCAGCCTGTCCAGCAGCGCCTCCGGCGTGAGGCAAATCTCAGCGGTGTCCCAATTTTCACGCCTGTCATCCCATGTGAGATAGGTATAGCCGTGCCGGGTCGGCACCACCTCCACGCCGGTATCTTCTGTAAGGTGCTCCCTGAATGCCTCCAGCACCCGTTCAAAGCTCAGCATCCGTATCACATCCTTTTCCGCTGCATTTTGTCTTTCATGGGTACATTGTAGCATCGGTGGGAGAAGGCGGCAAGGGTCGGGATCCTAACGCTCCGGCGCTTTTGCCCGCAGCTTCTCCCGCAGATCGGTGTCACGGTAGCAGGGACGGAGGCAGACGGTGCCGTAGCGGGAACAGCCGCAGCAGAAATGCCCCTCCGGGGCGGGGGTGCGCGGCGTTTCCTCCTTTCCCGGATAGGGGCGCTGCATCATCAGCCGCTCCAGCGGGTTTTTGGTGAAAAGGGTCATGCATCTGCGACCTCCGTTTCCTCCGGCTCGTCCTCGTTTTCATATTCCTCGTCCTCATCATCGCCGTAGTCGTAATCGTCCAAGTCCACAGATCCCTTTGTGTCGGGCTTCTTCTTACGGAGCTTGAACCAGTACAGCGCGCCGCCGCCCGCCATCAGGAGCAGCAGCACAATCACAACAAGACCGCTGCCGGACTTCTTTTCGCCGCCGTCCTTGTCGGGGCTGTCGGTCGTGTCCGGCGTCGGGTCGGGTTCCGGCGTCTTTTCCGTAGCCTTTTCCTTGCCCATGCACTCCGTCATATTGTTCTTGCAGACTGCGCAGGCGGTGTTGACCGCACCTGCCTCGCACTTGTCCTTGCAGGAGCAGACAGGGGCGGAATCCTCGTCGATGAGTGCAAGCAGGTCGCTTTCGTCCACAAGGTTCAAAAAGTAGGTTTCATACTGATCTCCGTCCTCGTCCAGCGGCTTATCGTAGTCGATCACCAGATAGAGGGTATGGCCGTTGCGGGTTTCCACCGCGATGAACTGCTTGTTGGTGTGCTTGTCATAGAGCAGGTCGCGGGTGACGGCGCTGCCGTTTTGGGAAAAGCCCGTCCCTTTCTCAATGGCGACAGGCGCGGCGGTACCGGCGGGCTCCTGTGCTTTCGCCGGCTCGGCGGCGGGCGTCTGTGCCGCAGCAGGCTTTCCCGTGCTGCCGGAGGTGCTGGAGGGCTTTCCTGCACCGGTATTGCTGCCGTTGCTGCCGGTATTGCCGCTGCTGCTGGTATTGCCGGAGGACTGCTTCCTGCAATCGCAGTCTGCGGGACAATGGGTGCTGTGCTGCTCCGGTGTGGGGCTGGGCGCAGGCGTTTCCTTTTCATAGAAGGGGTTGGCGATCACCACATAGCCCGTGCGGTTGCCTGCATTGTCCACGCCCATGATGTAAAAGTGGGAATCCCGCGTGTTTTTGTCAATGCGGACGCTGAACTCGCCGTTTTGCAGGGTGGTGTAAAGCTCATCGTTCACGTAGACCCCGGCTATGCCAGAGAGGGTGTCGGCGGCCTCCACGCGCAGCAGCGTACCGCTGACGCCTGCGCGAAGGACCGGCGCTTCAAGGTCTATGCAGCGCAGCTCCAGCGTCAGCGTATGCTCCGTGCCGTAGGGGTCGGTGACAAAGAAAAACACGATACCGTTGTCCGGCACCGTGTAACGGGCGAGGCCGTCGTGGGCAAGCTGCTCCGTCAGGTCTGTTCTTTCGGCGGTTTCCCGCAGCGCCGCCTCTACCTTCTGCCAGCCTGCGTTGTTTTTGTCCCTGATACGGACCGTGACCGTCACCGGCGCGTTGTGCCAGCCTGCCGGAATATCCGCATCCAGCGCGTATTCCGCCTCCGGCTGCGGCGTTTCCGTCGTTTCAGGCGGCGCGGGAGCCGGTTCCTGTGTGTCCGGCGTTTCTTCGGGCGTGACGGGAAGCTCGGCCTCCACGATCTCCGGCGTGCTTTCCGGCGCGTCGCCTGCCGGGGCGACCTCCATATCCGTCGCCATGGCCATGCCGGACATGGTGAAAAACATCAGGGCAAGGCAAAGGACGGCGGCAACGCCGCGCAGCAGCCGGTTGTTATTCTTCTTCATGCACATAGTCCGTATCCTCCTTGGTATTGGGTGTGATAAAGGGCGTGCCGCCCCTTTTGAGCTGTGTGAGGAACTGGGCCAGCTCCTCCATGCTCATGCCGGTGGCGCGGGCAAGGCCGATGATGTCGGTATTCTCCAGCTCGACGATGCTCTCGTCAAGCTCCCGGTTGCGGGAGCGGAGGGCGGCGATCTTTTCATCGTTTTTCACCCGTTCAGCCTTGAGCTTTATAATCTTAGGGTTCATTTTTTTCTCCTTTCAGTGAGATCAGGGCGGGGACAGCCGCCCATAGGCAAGGAAGTGGGATTGCCAATAGCTTGAATTGAGGCTTGTGTACTGGATGGGGT